>Ga0210050_1000468_pt1 | contig 51412 bp, 51 predicted proteins | sample CryGey132114_all_FD_185463 | JGI IMG/M metagenome (GOLD analysis project Ga0210050, IMG submission 185463) | Groundwater microbial communities from aquifer - Crystal Geyser CG22_combo_CG10-13_8/21/14_all (SPAdes) (version 2) | ecosystem: Environmental > Aquatic > Deep subsurface > Groundwater ... | reverse complement strand
TAGGACCAATATGCCTTGAAGCAAAAGCCTGATTATCCATATTGTTTGAGCGTTTTAAATTAGTTGCCCAAAAGTACTTAATTTTTAAGAAAAATCAGGACTTATAGACGTGAAAGTATGTGATAAATTGGTGTTAAATTTTTAGATATATTTGCGATATGCCCCCTCTAAAAAAACTATTCAACGTTTATATTTTTGGCAACCTTCATGTGGCGTTGGCAAGTTTTAGCTTGACCAAATTAAGTTTGTTAACTCAGCAAAATAGCGACAATATAATTCCGTTTTTTGTGTTTTTTGCTACCATTTTATCCTATAATTACATCCGTTTAATGCGTATAAATACTATAAAGTCAGAGCTTTATAATGAGATAAACCGTTGGCGGATTTATTTAATTTTAATAAGCATTTTTGCGCTAACAGCTTGTGCTTTTTTAATAGTTAAAATCCGCTGGCAAGCCCTAATAAGCTTAATGCCCTTTGCTTTGTTAACGGGATTTTATGTCTTGCCACCAAGCATTTCTAGTAAAATGACCCTTAGATCCCTTCCTGGTTTTAAAATATTTGTAATTGCTTTTACTTGGGCTGGAATTACAGTTCTATTCCCACTATCACAATACGATATGGTTGACGCATCTATTTTTTGGCTCTTTTTTCAGCGATTTTTATTTTTAATTGTGTTGACCATACCTTTTGATATTAGAGATGTGGCTTATGATTCAGAGACTTTAAAAACGCTTCCCATTTGGTTGGGAATTAAAAATGCAAAAGTACTGGGTTTTATCCTTTTAGGATTATATTTAGCCATAAGTATTTTTATTTTAAAGCCTGTTTATCAAGGAATTGAAATTTTTATTGCGCTGTGTTTAGGGGTGCTATTGTTGAAGTCATCGACAAATAGGTCATACAATTATTATGCTTTTTGGATTGAAGGAATCCCCATTTTGTGGTTGATTTTGTATCATATTTTTGCCTAAGCGCAAAAAAAACCTCCGTAATGTGGAGGTTTTTTAAACACTTTTATAAGGTTTATACTTCAGCTAATAAAGCTTGGATTTTTAATTTTTCTTCGTCAGCCAATTCGGTATCGACTAAAATGCGACCACTGTGCTCATCGGTCATAATTTTTTTACGAGAAGCTATCTCCAATTGACGTTGCGGTGGAATGGTAAAAAAAGAACCTCCCGAAGCGCCTCTTTCAACAGAAACAACAGCTAAGCCATTGCGAACATTTGTGCGAATTCGGGTATAAGCGCTTAACAAACGCTCGTCTAATGATTTACCAAACTCTTTTGATTTGGCAATTAGTAGTTTTTCTTCTTTGTCGGTTTCGGCAATAATGGCATTTAATTCCGATTTTTTATGACCTAAATGATTGCTGCGCAAATCAATAGTTTCCTTGGTGCTTTCAATTAGCTCGTTTTTGTGAGCAATTTTTGCTTTAAATTCGTTAATGCGTTTTTCGCAAAGTTCTATTTCGAGCGCTTGAAATTCAATTTCTTTTGAAAGGGAATCAAATTCTCGGTTATTTTTAACGTTTTTTTGTTGCTCAAGATATTTGTCATTTAAGGTTTTAGCCTCTTTAATGGCAATTTTTTTGTTAGAAATATCTATTTCAAGATTTTCAACATCGGTGTTAAGATTTGCCAATCTGGTATTTAAGCCAGCTATTTCATCTTCTAAATCTTGTACTTCTAGTGGAAGTTCGCCACGTACATTTCTTATTTCATCTATTCTTGAATCAATAAGTTGTAAATCATAAAGGGCGCGTAATTTTTCTTCTACGGTAATCTCTTTGCTTTTTGCCATATCTAAATGTAGTTGATAGGATTTGTATTTATTTCTGATAAAACGACTGCAAAATTACGGAATTTTTTTGTAAGATAATCTACAATTAAATTTTTTGTAAACTGTTCACTTTCATAATGCCCAATATCAACCAAAACCAATTGATTTTCGACCCTAAAAAAATCGTGATATTTTAAATCGGCAGTAACATAAACATCAGCTTTTGCTTGCTTTGCAGCCTCAATAGCAAAACTCCCTGACCCTCCTAAAACGGCTACTGTTTTTATTTTTTTATGCAACAGATTAGAATGGCGCAAGCCTTGGGTGTGAAAGGTTTTTTTGAGCAAATTCATAAAGGCCTTTTCGGATAATGGATTTGCTAAAGTTCCAATAACACCTATGCCAATATGCTGGTTATGATTATTTAAGGTAATTATTTCGTAAGCCACTTCTTCATAAGGATGGACTTTAAAAAGGGCTTCTATCAGCTTAGATTCTAAATGAGATTGAAACGTAACACTTATCAAGGTTTCGGGTTCGGTGTGGAATTCACCTTTTTTTCCAATGGTGGGATTTGACGATTCAGTTCCTTTATAAGTGCCTTGCCCTTGCAAATTAAAACTACAACAATCGTAATTGCCAATAGCTCCTGCACCCGCTTTAAATAAAGCATTTCGTAACGCGTCGGCGTAAGCGTGAGGCACATAAGTAGTCAATTTATTAATGGTATGTTGTTTAGGAATCAAAATCTTTTTGGCTTTTAAGCCGAGTACATCAGCCATTTTGCCCGAAACGCCGTTAAATGTGTTGTCTAAAGCGGTGTGCATGCTGTAAATGGCAAGGTCATTTTTGATGGCTTTGGTAACCACGCGTTCAACAAAATACGTTTGATTTATTTTTTTTAGGCCACTAAAAATAATGGGATGAAAACTGATAATCAGATTGCATTTTTTGGCAATGGCTTCATCAATAACGGCTTCGGTAGTATCTAAGCTAACTAAAATACCTTTTAGGCTTGTTTGTGCATCGCCAATTAATAGACCAACATTATCAAAATCTTCGGCTTGCGAAAGGGGCGCTAGAATTTCTAGATAATCGGTAATCGCTTTAATGGTCAATTTATTAATTTTAGGGTTTGATAAAGATACCTATTTTTATTCCAAATTTTTAGCCGTTTCCCAAAACACATCCATTTCGGCTAAGCTCATCTCTTTTAAAGGCTTGTTCAACTTTTGCGCTTCTGATTCCAAAAACTGAAAACGCTTGATAAATTTTTTGTTAGTGCGTTCTAAAGCACTTTCGGGATTAATGTCTAAAAATCGCGCGTAATTGATGAGCGAAAATAAAACATCTCCAAATTCCGCTTCCATTTTAACAGCATTTTTAGCCTTTACTTCGGCTTGAAATTCGGCTATTTCTTCTTTTACTTTTTCAAATACTTGTTCCGGATATTCCCAATCAAAGCCTACACCGGCCACTTTTTCTTGTATTCTAATGGCCTTTACTAGGGCGGGCAAACCCTTTGGAACGCCCTGTAAAACTGAGGTTTTTCCTTCTTTTAGTTTCAGGCGTTCCCAGTTTTTTTCAACCTCTTCGGCTGAGTTTACTTTTACATCGCTATAAATATGGGGATGCCTAAAAATAAGTTTTTCGCAAATGCTATTAATCACTTCGGTAATATCAAAATCGTTCGTTTCGGAACCTATTTTGGCATAAAAAACAATGTGCAATAACAAGTCGCCTAACTCTTTTTTAATGTTTGGCAAATCCTTATCTAAAACGGCGTCGGCAAGCTCATAGGTTTCCTCAATGGTAAGGGTTCTGAGGCTTTCAAAAGTTTGCTTTTTATCCCACGGACATTGCGCGCGCAAGGTATCCATTATGGTTAGCAAACGATTAAAGGCTTCGATTTGTGGTGTTTTAGAACTCATTTAAACAGTTTATTGCGCTTTTTCTTCGGCTTTTTCTTCGTCAATTAAGGTGTTAAAATCAAATTGATTTTCTACCAACAAATTATACCAAGTAATTATTTTTTTGATGCTCGAAACGTAAACTCGCGCTTCGTCAAATTCGGGCAAAATTTCTCTAAAATAAGCAATAAGTTGAGCAGGTTCAGCTTTTAAACTAACTGAAGCGATGCCATTTTCTTTTTTAAAAATTAAAAAAAACACTTTTTTTAAAGGAACTTCTTCGCCATAAGTATAAATAGCAATGTCCTTTAAGGCGCTCAATTGTTGTTTTAAACTTACCGAAGAGCGTTTTTTATCGGCTAAAGATTCGACAATTAATCCGGCTTTGTTTTGTGATAAGATGTTGAATAATCCTGTTTTACCGGTGATGGCAATAATTTTTTCTAAAGTCATTTTTATCTTTTTAAATTGGGAAATTTCATTTTATAATCTACTTTTATTTTGCCTTTACTGATGTTGTCTAAGCGTTTTTTGAGAAGTCTTTTTTTGAGCGAAGACAAGTGGTCAGTAAACAAGATGCCCTCAATATGGTCATATTCGTGTTGCACCACACGCGCGGCGAGTCCATTTATAATTTCAGTGTGTTCAACAAAATTTTCATCAAAGTAATTTATCTTAATGGTGTCGCATCTATACACGTCTTCACGAACATCAGGAATGGTTAGGCAACCTTCGTTAAATGCCCATGCTTCACCCGATTCTTCAAGAATTTGGGCATTGATAAAGACCTTGTTAAATTGTTTAAGAAATTCTTGTTCTTCGGGTTTAAGCTCATCATCTTCGGCAAAGGGTGCGGTGTCAACCACAAATAATCGGATGGCCTTTCCTACCTGATGCGCCGCCAAACCAACACCATAAGCATAATACATGGTTTCTTTCATATCGGCTATAAGCTGCGTTAAATCAGGATAATCTGGTGTGATATTTTCACCAACTTTTCTTAAAATTGAGTCGCCATAGGCTATAACTGGTAATTTCATTATAAAATTTTAGGTATTTTTTTTAGAATATAAATATGATTGTAATATAATGGTAGCGCTAATTTCATCAACCAGTGCTTTATTTTGGCGCTGTTTTTTTTTTAATCCGCTGTCAATCATCGTTTGAAATGCTATTTTTGAGGTAAAGCGCTCATCTATCCGTTTAACGGGAATGGTTTTAAAAGCGGCTTCTAAAATTCTTACAAATGGTTCAATGAGCACTTCACTTTCTGATGGATTGTTGTTCATTTGAACGGGTTTTCCCACTAAAATTAAACTTACATTTTCAGCGCTAATATACGTTTTTAAAAAATCTAAAAGCGTGATAGTAGGCACCGTAGTTAAACCAGATGCAATAATTTGCAAATCATCAGTAACGGCAATACCGGTTCTTTTTTCGCCATAATCTAACGCTAAAATACGAGCCATAGGTTTTAAATTGTGGCAAAATTAAGGCATTCTGATTAAATTTAGGGGATTATACAAAATATTTCTACAGACCTCTTTATATTTGCTAAGTTATGAAAGACTTACAAAACACAATAGAACAAGCTTGGGAGGACCGCAGTTTGTTGCAAAACAAAATGACACAAGCCGCTATCAGAGCGGTTATTGAGCAATTAGATAAAGGACTTTTGCGCGTGGCATCACCCACTCAAAACGGCTGGGTTGTTAATACTTGGATTAAAAAAGCCGTCGTTCTTTACTTTCCTATACAAAAAATGGAAGTTTTAGAGTCGGGCATTTTTGAATATTATGATAAAATTCCGCTTAAAAAAGGTTATGAGGCTAAGGGTGTTCGCGTGGTTCCTCACGCTGTGGCGCGTTATGGTAGTTATATTGCAAGTGGTGTCATTTTAATGCCGAGCTATGTCAATATTGGCGCGTATATTTCTTCGGGAACGATGATAGATACTTGGGCTACTGTTGGCAGTTGTGCGCAAATTGGCGCTAACGTCCATTTAAGTGGTGGTGTTGGTATTGGTGGGGTTTTAGAACCTTTGCAGGCAGCGCCTGTAATTATTGAAGACAATGCCTTTATTGGTTCGCGTTGCATTGTGGTTGAAGGTGTGCGCGTTGAAACCGAAGCCGTTTTAGGCGCTAATGTGGTTTTGACAGCTTCAACAAAAATTATTGACGTTACGGGTAGTAAACCTGTTGAAAGTAAAGGACTTGTACCTGCGCGTTCGGTGGTAATTCCTGGGAGCTATACTAAGTCATTTCCAGCCGGCGATTTTCAAGTGCCTTGTGCCTTAATTATAGGAACGCGCAAAGAAAGCACTGATAAAAAAACCTCTTTAAATGAGGCACTTAGAGCCTATAACGTATCAGCTTAAATGAAAATAACGGCAATTATACCGACTTTAAATGAAGCTATTCATATTGAAGAGGCGATAAATTCCGTTTCTTTTGCAGATGAAATTATCATAATTGATTCATTTAGTACCGATAACACCATTGATTTAGCCCAAAAACACGGTGTTAAAATAATTCAACGCCCATTTGATGATTATTCAAGTCAGAAAAATTTTGCCATCTCACAAGCAAAACACAATTGGATTTTTATGCTTGACGCAGATGAAAAAATTTCACCTAAGTTAAAATTAGAACTAAAGAATTTGTTTTCTCAAAATCCCGATAAGGTGGCGTATTGGTTTCATCGCACCGATTATTTTATGGGTAAAAAGATTCGGTTTAGTGGCTGGAGAAATGACAAAGTTATCCGATTTTTTAATCGCAATTTTTGTAAATACAACGGAAAGTTAGTCCACGAAGAAATACTTTTAATCGGACAGGTAGGCTTTTTAAAAGAACCCCTTTTGCATTATCCTTATAAAAATTTTGATCATTATGTTGGCAAACTAAACAAATATGCGGGTTTACAAGCCAAGATGTTATTTGATGAAGGTAAACACCTCAATTTTTTTCACTTTGCTGTTAAGCCTAGCTACAGGTTCGTCAATCATTACTTTTTAAAATTTGGATTTTTAGATGGTTACCAAGGTTTTGTAATTGCGGTGTTACAGAGTTATGGCGTATTTGCGCGCTATATTAAATTGTGGCTACTCAAACACCATCAGGATTAAAAATGAAAAAATCAAATATTGATATTTCAATAATCATTGTTAACTATAAAAGCTGGAAACCGTTACGAAAATGTTTACAGCAACTGGTGGCGATACAATCAACCGAATTTAATTTTGAAACCATCGTAGTAGATAATTGCTCAGATGATGGGCAGTTAGCCCTATTTAAATCTGATTTTATTGGGGTTAAATTCTTCGAAAATTCTGGCAATAATGGTTTTGCGAATGCTTGTAATTTTGGAGCTTTTAGAGCTAAAGGTGCGTATTTTTTGTTTTTAAACCCCGACACCTTGGCAAATGCTCAGGCACTTGAGGCGCTGTTGCAAACCGCCAAACAACACCCCGATTATGGCATTATTTCTTGCCAGCAATGCGATGAAAAAGGGAATTTAAATAATCAAAATAAGTTATTTTTTTCGCCAAGCCGTATGTTTGGTTTGTTTAGAATAGTTTATAAAATAGCACATCAATCCTATTTAAATCAGCGCTTTAATAAATCTAAAAGCATAGTTTTTCCCGATTGGGTTTCGGGTTCAGTGGTATTTATAAGCCGCTCTTGGTTTGAAAAAGTTAAGGTTTGGTGTGAAGATTATTGGATGTATTATGAAGATGTTGATTTATGTAAAAAAGTAAGCGAATTAGGTGGAAAAATTGCCCTTTTAAAAACGGTTACCATCATTCACGCTCATGGTGGAAGCACGCGTATAAATGTTAAAACTAAAGCCTTAACAAAATCGGAAGTCCTTATTTCGAGGCATGTCTTTATTCATAAACATTTTAATGGCATTACAAGGTTTTCATTACAATTTATCACGGTGTTTTATCAATTGCTCATTAATAGTTTGATGGGATTGCTTGGATTGTTGTTATGGTTTAGGCCTAAATTTAAGGTTCATTATTACTTGTCGGTTAACATTTTTAAATATTATTTTAGGCTTCCGTTCAGGTGGGAGTGGTTAAGTGAACGTTCTGTTAATTATAAAAAGGCATTATGTTAACAGAAATAGAAAATAGTATCAAAGTTTTAAAAGGCGGAGGTATAATTATTTATCCCACTGATACCGTTTGGGGTATTGGTTGCGATGCCACAAATACCGAAGCGGTTTTTAAGGTATTTAAAACTAAAGAGCGCCCCAGTTCAAAAAGTATGATTGTGTTGGTTAGCGATGTGGCGATGCTTCAACAGTATGTCAAACAAATTCCAGATGTTATTTTGCAAGCGCTTAATAGTTTTAAAAATCCCACAAGCATTATTTATAAAAATCCTAAAAATTTATCGCGCTTACTTTTAGCAGATGATGGTTCAGTTGGTATTAGAATTGTAAATGATAAATTCTGTAAATTGCTCATTCATAGCTTAAAAAAACCACTCGTTTCAACTTCGGCCAACATCAGTGGTGAGCCAACACCACTCAAGTTTGATGAAATAGACCCCAAGATTTTTGAGCGTGCCGATTATATCGTAAATTTGCATCATTATAAAAAAGCACAAAAACCATCAAGCATTTTAAGATTAAATTCCGAGGGCGTTTTAGAGGTTTTGCGCTCATAAATAAGTATCATGCCCAATCAAAAAAACCATAAACAAGCGCTTGAACTTCCTATATTTAAAATCATTTCACAGGTCGCAACTAGTTTGCAAATAGACGCTTATGTTATTGGCGGCTTTGTTCGAGATTATCTGTTGCAACAACAGGTGCCAGTAAAAGATATTGATGTGGTTGCCATTGGAGACGGTATTGAACTGGCTAATCAAGTGGCAAAATCCTTGCCTCTTAATACTAAAGTCCAAATTTTTAAAACCTATGGCACCGCGATGTTGTTACACAACGGTATTGCCATTGAATTTGTTGGCGCGCGAAAAGAGTCTTATCAAACAACAAGTCGTAATCCAGAGGTAAAGCCTGGAAGTTTAGAAGACGACCAAAATCGCCGAGATTTTACCATGAATGCCTTGGCATTAAGCCTAAATACTTCTAATTATGGTGATTTAATCGATCCGTTTAACGGATTAAAAGACTTAAAAAGCAAGCGTATCATTACACCTTTAGAACCTAAAATAACCTTTTCGGATGACCCTTTGCGGATGTTAAGAGCCATCCGATTTGCAAGTCAGCTTCAATTTAAAATTGATCCAATTTGTTTGGATGCTATTAACAAAAATGCAGAACGCATCAAAATTATTACCAATGAACGCATTGTTGATGAGTTGAATAAAATTTTGGCATCTAAAAAGCCGTCAAATGGCTTTAAGCTCTTGCACCACACGGGATTGTTAAAACTTATTTTGCCAGAATTAACGGCGCTTGAAGGAATTGAAGAAGTAGAAGGACAAAGTCATAAAGATAATTTTTATCACACTTTAGAGGTGCTCGATAATATGGCGGCCACCAGTGATGACCTATGGTTGCGATGGGCTGCACTGTTGCACGATATTGGTAAAGCGCCCACAAAAAAGTTTTCAAAAACTAACGGTTGGACTTTTCATGGGCACGAGTTTAAAGGCTCAAAGATGGTTTATCAGTTGTTTAAACGCTTAAAAATGCCATTAAATGACAAGGTAAAATTTGTCCAAAAAATTGTATTGATGAGTTCAAGGCCCATTGTTATTGCCGAAGCAGTTACCGATTCGGCTGTTCGTCGCCTTATCTTTGATGCCGGCGAAGATTTAGAAGCCTTGATGCTGCATTGCGAAGCCGATATTACTACAAAAAATCCAAGGCGTTTTAAAAAATATCGCGACAATTTTGCGTTGGTTCGTCAAAAGATTAAGGAAGTTGAAACGCGCGACCATGTGCGCAATTTTCAGCCACCCATTTCAGGAGAACTCATTATGGAAACCTTTAGCCTAAAGCCTTGCAGAGAAATAGGTCTGATAAAAGACGCTATTAAAGAAGCCATTTTAGAAGGTAAAATTAAAAATGATTTTGACGAAGCCTATCAATTTATGCTTAAAAAAGGTAAAGCTTTGAGACTTAAAAAAACCTAACAGGTTTTTAAAACATGTTAGGTCTAGTCAAATTCCTAAAAACCTTAAATGAATTTGAAATTATTTTAGGCGTAAGCCGCTAAGAAATAACGTATTTTAGGATGTTATTCTTTGAGAATGCTTCTGGCAATCACCACTTTTTGAATTTCGGTTGTGCCCTCGCCAATGGTGCAAAGTTTAGAGTCGCGGTAGAATTTTTCAACGGGAAAATCTTTTGTATAACCATAACCACCGTGAATTTGAACGGCTTCGCTGGAGATTTTAACACAAGCTTCCGAAGCGTACATTTTTGCCATAGCGCCAAATTTAGTCATACGCTGACCTTTATTTTTCATGCTAGCTGCTTTATGTAACAACAACTCTGATGCTTCAATTTCGGTAGCCATCTCGGCTAATTTAAAAGAGATGCCTTGAAATTCGCTAATGGGCTTGCCAAATTGCACGCGTTCTTTTGCATATTTTAATGCGGCTTGGTAAGCGCCTTTAGAAATGCCTAAGGACAATGCGCCTATTGAGATTCGTCCGCCATCCAAAACTTTAAGCGCTTGAACAAAACCATCGCCCTCATGACCCAATAAATTTTCTTTTGGAATGCGACAATTATCAAAAATGAGTTCGGCAGTTTCTGAAGCACGCATACCCAGTTTATTTTCTTTTTTGCCAGAGGTAAATCCAGGGGTGCCTTTTTCAATTACAAAAGCCGACATGCCGTGGGCGTCATCTTTTTCACCTGTTCGTGCCATCACTACGGCAACGTCGCCACTTTTTCCGTGGGTAATAAAGTTTTTAGATCCGTTAAGGACATAAAAATCGCCCTCTTTTTTTGCGGTTGTATTCATTCCACCAGCATCCGAACCGGTGTTGTGTTCGGTTAAACCCCAAGCGCCAATCCACTTACCGGTAGCTAATTTTGGAAGCCATTTTTCCTTTTGGGCTTCATTGCCAAAATAGTAAATATGCCCGGTGCAAAGTGAATTATGTGCGGCAACGGATAAGCCAATTGAGGAATCAACCTTAGATATTTCTTCAATAACGGTAATATATTCGTGATAATTCAATCCCGAACCGCCATATTTTTGAGGAATAAAAACGCCCATAAAGCCCATTTCGCCGAGTTTATGAAATAAATCTATTGGGAATATTTGTTTTTCATCCCATTCCATCATAAACGGTGTGATGTGTTGTTTAGCAAAATCTCTAATAGATTCGGCAATCATTTTTTGTGTTTCGGAAGTTTCAAAATTCATAATCAATTAAGTCTTAATTTAAAATAATCAAAACGACGTTTGATTATTTAGTCTTCAAATATAAGGCTATTCTGTCAAATTTGTCCAGTGGAAACCCCTCAATTTTTCTTAATTCTTCTAAATCTCGAATTTCGGTAACTTCATTTTTATAGTCAAAAATTTTCTTGGTAAGGGCGTAATCAATATATGGTAGGTGAAGAATTTCTTTAAAGCTCGCCGTATTGACATTGAGTTTTTCGATAGCTGGCTTGTTGACAATTTTAAATTGTTTTAAAATTTTATCCGCCAAAAGCGTATCTAAATAATAAACTTCATATAATTGGTCGTTAAAGCTAAAGCCTTTTAATTCAGTTCTATAATTAATAATTCGGTTTGCGGTGCTCAATCCAACGCCATTAATTTTAACTAAATCTTTGGCGGAGGCGGTATTGATATCACTAACTTTTATTAGGCTAGTGGTGTTTTCTTTTTCAATTTCTACTTGTTTTGCAACGACCCAATCGGGAAACTTAAATTGAGGTTTTAAAACCTTGAGCAAGCTGTCGCTGATGCCTGTAACTTGTTGAAATTCCTCGGCCGAATTGATGTATGTTCCTTGTTCTCTAAAGGCTAATAAGCGGTTAATTTGTTCGGTGGTTAAACCTAAACTATAAGCTTTGGCATCTGATAAAAAACTCGGATTAAAAGGCTTATTCTCATAAGTTTTTGGATTATTTTTGAGTGTTTTTAATCGGTCTAGCTCGGTTTGAAGTCTGATTATTTCGGCATTGGCAATCTTTATTTTTTTATTTGAAGAAAAGTCGACTACAAAATAAAGCACCTGAATAAGAATGATGATGGTGCATAAAATCAAAATCCCATTCCGCTGACTTTTGTCATACCAAAAATGGGATTTTAAATTGGTCATTTTAGAGAAGCTTTTTAGTTATTAATAAAAGCTAAACTATATTATTGTCTATCACTTTCTTTATCATTTTCACTATAGGAGTCGGGCTCTTGATGGGGTTTAATAGTCAAGACTTTATAGAAAAAATAAAACGTAAATAGGCTCACAATTCCTTGTGCCAATACCATGGTGATTATTGCTGTTGTGTTCATAATTTGATTCTTTCTTCTTTAGTGCGTTTTCTATATGCTATTGCTACAATTATTGATATAAATAGAAACAATGATAATAAGAGCATTCTTCCTAAAAATTTATAAAAGGTGTCGTTTGTAAAATCGCCAGTTGCAATTTTATCTTTTGGAGCTACGGTATCTCCAATATTTACGATTGTTTTTTGATTTTTGCTTAGGTCAAATTTATAGATTTTGTGGTCAATAAAAGGAACTATATCAACTTTGCCTGAAGCTTTATCGAATACCTTTTTTTGGTTTTCGAATGAAAGTAAGATATAATCATCTTTTACTTCGTCAACAGTACCGGCTTTTGCGCCAGATGCTTCAAAATTTTCGGCATAATAGTTTTCAGCAAACCATTCTTTATTATTGGTATCGGTATCTTTTACTTTATCTATCCAATCGGGGATACTCGAAACAAGTACCCAACCTAAAAGGGCAGGTGTTATAATAAGAATGATGTATTTATAAAAACCAGGCACTTTAATATCGGCGCCACTAGTAATTTCAATCCAGCCTTTTTTGATTCCAAAAATATAGGAGAATAAGATGGTTTCTAAAAACGCAAAAACCACTAAGCTCACTGTTCCAGCCCAATAGTCGTATTGGTCGAATAAACCTTGTTTATAAAAGATTACGGTTGGCAAGCCCATAGCTAAAATCAGTGCGCCAAAAGACCAAGCACTTTTATTTTTACTCCAACTAAATTCGTCTTGCATAAAGCCCATCCATGGCGTGCCCATTGCTAATGACGATGTAATTCCTGCAAAGAATAGTAATCCAAACCATAAAACGCCGGCAAAAACAGCTAAAACGCCGCCCCATTGTTGGAATAGATAAGGCATTGTTTGAAAAGCCATACCAAAACCAGCATTTTGAATCACCCAATCTAAACCTAAATAACCTGCTGCAATTGGGATAACAATTAAGCTTCCTAAAACAACTTCAACAAATTCGTTCATAAAACCAGCTGAAACGGCATTTAAAGCAATGTCATCTTTTGGTTTAACATAAGCCGCATAGCAATGAATGGTACCCATACCAACGGATAATGTAAAGAATATTTGCCCTGCAGCAGCTAACCATACCTTAGGGTTAGTAAGCGAGTCGAATTGCGGTGTCCATAAAAAATTTAAACCATCCCAAGCATTGGCATTTGGAAATAAATCAGACGCGCCAGAAGTGCCTAAAGTTAAGCCTTTTACAGCTAAAACAACACCAAATAAAATTAATAAAGGCATGCCAATTTTTGCTACTTTTTCTATTCCGCCAAGGCCTTTCGATAAAATATAAGTATTTAAAATAATACAAGCGATATAAAAAATAACGGCTTCATAAGGAATTCCGGTTGTTGAAGTGCCAATATCGATATAATTGTTAAAGAAATCGGCTACGGCTCCTTGACTTAGTCCATTAAAGGTTCCGACAATTGAATGATATACATAAGAGATGGTCCAAGATTCAATATAGCAATAATAAGCGGCTACGGCAATGTTAGTAAAGATACCGAAAACACCAACGTATTTCCAAATTCTCCCTTTAGACATGGTGTCTAAAATGTAGGGTGTGCTGTGATTTCCAAATTTACCTCCGTATCTCCCTGTTGACCATTCGATAAATAGCAAGGGTATTCCCATGACTAAAAAACAAATTAAATAAGGAATAATGAATGCGCCGCCACCATTTTGTACGGCTTGTACAGGAAATCTTAAAAAATTACCTAAACCAACGGCATTACCTGCCATTGCTAAGATTAATCCGACACGACTTCCCCAAGAATCTACTTTTACTGACATATTTTTTATTTAAGTTTTAGTTGTAGTTGGCTAATATCTTAAAATTTTAGACTTATAACAAATTAAAGAGAATAAAAAATCAATATAGGCAAAAACGCTTGGGGTTATTGTAAAATTTTCAGTCGGTTTTTAATTTAATTCAGCGAGTAAAATGTTAGTTAATTTAGATTTTTTATTTGTTAGTGTGCCTATTAAGAGCAATAATTTTAATTTGTTTTTTTGTAATCTTTAATCTTTAATTCGACATAATTAAAAAAATTGTAACGTATCAGTGTGTATAAATAGTTGATTTGCAATGAATAAATTAAACAATAAGTACACAAAGAAAAACGCACAAAGTTCACAAAGCATAGAAAATTAGCATGCTGAGTTTTTGTGGCCTTAGTATAAAACTTTGTATTAAAACTCTTTTAACCAAACTATTAAGAATTAATTCATAGACTGATTAGTTACAAAAAATTAAATGTTTACTTTTGTTAAAAGGCAAAACCTATTTAAATAATTCAGATTATGAAAAAGAAAACTTTAGTTATTGGCGCATCGCTTAATCCTGATCGCTATTCAAATCGCGCTATCAACAATTTAGTAGCTCATCAACATCCAACAGTAGCTATTGGATTGAAAGAAGGCATTGTAGCGGGTGTTGCGATAAAAACGGACATGCCTATTTTTGATGCGATTGACACCGTGAGTTTATATTTAAATCCGCAAAGGCAAGCAGAATATTACAAATACATTATTGCCTTAAAACCGAGTCGCGTCATTTTTAATCCTGGAGCTGAAAATGAAGAATTTATGGACTTACTTACAAAAAATAAGATTCCTTTTGAAGCCGCTTGCACGCTTGTTTTACTCGCTACGAATCAGTTTTAACAGTTATTCGGGATGGTAAACTGATTCGGCATTTTTATAAATCTCAGCTTTATTTAAAGTCATTTTTTTAAGTTGATGGTTAACGTATAAGTCCATTTGGTCAGTATAGTGTTTTCTTTTAGAATTATTGGTGCTTCCATAAGCATTTACGGTTTCAAAAACGGGACCGTTTTCATCAAATTGGACTAAAATTATATGTGATTCTCCAGCAAAAACGCGTTCTTTATTTTTATAAGCTTGCGTGTGGGTGGCGGCTATTACATCGGGTAAACCTTCAACGGGCAATTCAACAGCACCGCGCTGATGCACTTGATAAGTACCTAATTTAACGGCAATAGTTCCAAAGTTTTTAAGGAGCAATTCTTGTGCAATTTCTACAATTTTTGGGGCGTTTTCTAAGGTAATTTCATTATAAGCTCCGCGTGAAGCGACATCGTATAAAACTTTAAAAAGCGTAGCGCCATAACTTTCTCTATCGGCAGTGCGATTCCATTTTTGCAATTCAATGAGGTAATTTTTGATATTTGGATAGTGTTCTGGATTTAACCTAAAAAATTTATTAGCATCCATGTTAAAATACAACGAATCGGGCAAGGTAATATCATACTTCATCCGTTTAAAATCATCGTAAGAAACCTTGTTTAATTTGTGGATGAGCTGTTGAAAACGGATGCTGCGATTATTATCTTTAAATTGATAACCCATAGTTTGGTCTAATTGCATAGGGGTTAAATTGTCGTCACCTCCGCTGGCGTTATAAACGGCGTTATTCATATTAAACAAATAACCCGATTTTGGATTAATTATTTGTGGTAAATCGGCAAAGGGATGAAATTTTGTCCACAGCGTTTTAGAGGTATTTCCGGGCAAGACTTTAACCCAATTATAGCGGGGGTTTCTCAGCGGAATTTTACCGTTACTCACATAAAAAATAGTGTCGTATTTATCAGCATAAACAATATTAAATCCAGTAATGGCAGTCATTTCGAGTGCTTTTTTGAATTCGGTAAAGTTTTTTGATTTGTTCATAAAGTACCATTGTTCGGGCGCTTTTATGCCCATATTGGCTGCAAACCGAACGCTGTAAAAGCCCGAGTCATTTTTTACGGTAGCACCATAGAGACTCCAGTAGGCTTTTTTATAAACGCGAATAGGAAGTCCTAAAATTTTGACTCCAAGTTTTACTTTTTTAACTTCCAAGGGTTTCCATTGGCCATCAAATTCGTAATAATTTTCTTTTGTAGGATGCATTTTGAGTTTAAAAACATCCACCTTATCGGGATAATTTACGGTATGCCCCCAAGCTAAATTTGGTGTAACACCTTGAAAAACAGTAGCACCTCCCGCAAATAACCCCCCTAAAATATTCCAGCCTTCTTCGCTAACCAAATGCGCTTCATACCACGAAGCCGGTCCATCGAGCGGTTGATGGGAATTGATAGCTAAAAAAGTTTTGCCATTGGTGGTTTTTTTTGCACTTATCGCAATAGCGTTTGAACCGTAAATGGAATAGGGATTTTCGGTTATTTTATTGTTGAACAAATCGCTAATTACCTTATCAACTTTATCCATAACGGCTAATGAAACAACATAAGAAGTTAGCAAATCTTTTTCGTTTACCGGAAAAAGTTTGCTCAAGGTTACCGCATTTGGATGGGTTTTGGCGTAGGCGTTTATTCCTTCAACATAGCCATTTAAAACGCTTCTAAATTTTGGATTTAGGGTATTTAACTGTTCATCTACAAGCGCTCTGGCGCGAATTAGTTGAACAAAATAATCAATAGCAGCGCCACTTTTACCTAGTTTTTTGCCGAGTAAACCCTTGCCGGCCATAAGCGTTTGCTGAATGGTTACAAAATCATCTTCGGCATGTGCCCAAGCCAAACCATAAGAAGTTTCGGCATCGGTTTTACCGAAAATGTGCGGAACGCCCCATTGGTCTCTAACAATATCTATATTTTTAGGATTTATTTGTGCCTGCAAAACATTCAATAATCCGATAAGAAACAAAGCGCATAAAATCTTTGTGCCGTATAGGTGTTTTAGATTAAAAGCGTTTTTATGATTCATAGATAACGGTGTTTTTTTGATTAAACCAAATGGCATATTTTGGCTGGTGAATTTTTTCAATTTGGTTGCGTTTAGTTTTTAATGTTGGGGTGAGCAACCCATTTTCCATAGTCCAATCTTCGGACATAATGACAATTTTTTCAACTTTTTCGTGTTTTTCTAAGGTCGGATTGATTTGATTTAAAGTCTCGATTAACGAAGCAGATAATTCTACTTGGGTTAAATTTTTAGAATTTTCGGCTAGCGTTATTAGGGCAATTGGTTGTGGAATGCCCATGCCAACAACGCATATTTGCTCAATGTTTCTATTTTTTAAAAATTCTAATTCAATAGGCGCAGGGGCAATGTATTTTCCTTTATCGGTTTTAAACTGGTCTTTTATGCGACCTGTAATGTATAAATATTGATGGTTGTATTCGCCAATATCACCGGTTTTTAAATAGCCTTCTTCATCAAAACTCGCCTTGGTTTCTTCGGGCATTTTATAATAGCCCAACATCAAGCAGTTGCTTTTTATACAAACTTCGCCTAGTTCATTGAGTTTGGCGGTAGCTCCAGGCAGTGGTTTACCAACGGAACCTTTAATATTGTTATTAGGTAAATTAAAATGTGACAAGGCACAATCTTCGGTCATGCCATAGGCTTGGTGAATGCTGATACCAATTTTTTCATACCAATTCATCATGCTTACCGCAAGCGGTGCTGCGCCCGAAAAAACAATTCGTGCACTGCCGAGTCCTAATTTTTTATGGAGTTTTTTTCTAAAAAGTGTGTTTAAAACAGGAATTGCCAAGATGATATTTAATTTTCTTTGCGGAATGGTAGCCAATATTTTTTCTTTAAATTTTGCGAAAATTCGGGGCACAGCAAAAAATAAATGAGGCTGAACGCGTTCTAAATCAGCAGCAAAGGATTCAAGTGATTCTGGAAAATAGAATTGAGCGCCTCTAAAAAGTCCGTGCATTTCTATTCCCATGCGCTCGGCGATGTGCGATAAAGGCAAATAAGAAAAAAAGCGCGGGTGACTTGGTAAATTTATCACCTCAAGGGCGGTTTGTCCCACTTGTGCAAAACTGCTCACTTTGTGCATCACGCCTTTAGGCACACCCGTTGTGCCCGATGTATAAATTATTGTCATTAAATCATCGGGTTGTAAACCTTTTGAATCGGTTAGCGGCAAACTGGTTTTAACCAATTGTTCCCAAGTTTGTTCTTCTTCAATATCATAAAGCGAAACACTAATTTTCAGGATGTTTTTAATGCCATTTTTCTGACTGTCATAATGGTCGAGTTTGCCGATAATAATAGCCTTTGCTTCACTGTGATTGATAATGTATTCAATGCCATCAGCTAATAGCGTAGGATAAATGGGAACCGAAACATAGCCTGCCATCAAAATGGCTAAATCGGCCATTATCCAGTGGGCGCAATTTTTTGACAGAATGGCAACTTTTCCGTCTTTAGGGAGGTTTAAATCTCTTAAACTTTGTGCTATTTTGCGTATTTCTAGTCCGGCTTCTTTATAAGTATAAGTTTTATATTGTCCGTTAAGAGGCTGATTTAAAAATAGTTTATCAGGCTGTTTGCTTTCCCAAAACAAAAAAGCTTCAACAGGTGTTTTAAATTTTGGCATATAATGGTCGTAAATTTGCGTCTAAATATAGAAATATATTTATGAATAGAAAAAAGTAGCTGCTAGATAGTAATAACCAGACCTTCTTTTGCCAAAACAGTATTTTTAAATTGAGTTTGGGCTTCTGTTAAAAACAGATTTTCATCGTTATAACGACTCGAAAAATGCCCTAAAATCAATTGGACAACCTCGGCTTGTTTGGCAATGTTAGCGGCATCTTGCGCGGTACTGTGTTTTGTTTTTACCGCTAATTTGGCATCTTCCTGCAAAAAAGTAGCTTCGTGGTATAACAAATCAACTTTTAAAATGGTAGGTACTATTTTAGGATTAAAACAGGTGTCGCTACAAAAGGCGTAACTTTTTGGTGGAAGTGGGTTTGATGTTAAGCTTTCGTTTTTAATTAGGGAACCATCTTCCATCAAAAAATCTTTACCATCTTTAAGATTTTGATAATCGCAAATGTCAATTTCGGCAATGCGACCTACTTGTTCCATAATGAGTTTTCGCTCGCCAATTTTTTCTTTAAAAAGATAGCCGTTAGTGTAAACGCGGTGTTTTAAAGGGATTGTAAAGACGGATACTTTATCATTTTCAAAAATCAATACGCTTTTTTTAGAGGTAAGCTCGTGAAAAATTAAGTGATAACTCAAAACCGATTTCCCTAATTGCAACTGTAATGTGATGATTTGTTCAATGCCTTTTGGACCGTAAATATGCAATTCCGCTTGACGTTGGTAAAGGCTAAAAGTTGAAATTAAACCAATTAGCCCATATAAATGGTCGCCGTGAAGATGTGAAATAAAAATCCGAGAAATTTTTGTAAACTTAACTTTGTGTTTGCGAAGTTGAACCTGTGTTCCTTCGCCACAGTCTATTAAAAAATGTTCATTATTGATGCTTAAAAACTGTGAAGTGGGCGAAGCAAAAGTACGTGGTGTTGCAGAATGGCAGCCTAATATGGTTAAACTAATACTCATAATTTAAAAGCCGAGGTCACGCTCTATCATTTCCATTTCTAAAATATCTTTAGCTTCTAAAAGTGTGGGCGTGCAGGTTATTTGGTTTGAAATAGACTCTATATTAATAGCTTGAGCCACCACTATAAATGATTTTTTAAGCAATTTACTTTGTTTAAGCATGGGTAATAGTTGGTTGATATTTTTGGCGCTGTTATTGGTAATTTTTGATAAATCTAAAATCAGGTTAGTTTGATTTAAACCCTTATAGAGCGCGTCAAATTCGGCTAAAAAAGTGTCAAAATCTTTGGCTTTAGGTTTAATTAACGTGTAATTAGCACCTTTTTTTACAATCATCTTTTAAGTGGTTTTAATTTGCTCAGCCAGTAAATAAATTACCGCCATACGAATGGCAACGCCATTTTCGACTTGATCTAAAATAATGGCTTGTTTAGAATCGGCTACATCACTGGTAATTTCTACCCCCCGGTTTATAGGTCCAGGATGCATAATAACTATTTCTTTTTTAAGTCGGTCGAGTTTTTGTTTATTAATACCAAAAAGCTGTGTGTATTCGCGAACGCTAGGAAAATATTTAATGTCCATTCGTTCGTGTTGCACACGTAAAACATTAGCTACATCGCACCATTGCAGGGCTTTTTCAAGATTTAATTCTACTTCAACGCCTAAAGATTTTATATGTTTTGGAATCAAAGTTAAGGGTCCACAAACCTTTACATTTGCACCTAACATTTGCAGTGAAAAAATGTTAGAAAGTGCTACCCGTGAATGTAAAATATCGCCAATAATCACTATATTTTTACCTTGAATACTACCCAATTTTTCTTTGATAGAAAAGGCATCTAAAAGTGCTTGTGTTGGATGTTCGTGCGTGCCATCTCCGGCATTTATAATTTTGGCTTTGATGTGTTTAGATAAAAAAACACCAGCGCCCACATCGGGATGACGCATCACCACAATATCAACTTTCATCGCTAAAATGTTGTTGACGGTATCAATTAAGGTTTCTCCTTTTTTTACCGAGGATTGGTTTGCCGAAAAATTGATAACATCTGCCGAAAGGCGTTTTTCAGCTAATTCAAAAGAAAGACGCGTGCGTGTGCTGTTTTCAAAAAATAAATTGGCAATGGTGATATCCCGCAAGGAAGGGACTTTTTTTATTGGTCGGTTTATAACCTCTTTAAAATGACTTGCGGTATTAAATATCAATTCAATATCTTGTTTGTTGATTTGTTTGATACCTAAAAGGTGTTGCGAGCTTAAACCGGCCATAATATTTGGTGCATTTTATAGATTAATTTTCAATATATACCGCATCTGTTTTTTGTTGTTCTTGCCATTGAACGATTACTTTTTCTTGATTTATGGCATCTACCTGGCAACCTTTATAGTTAGGTTGAATGGGTAAATCGCGGCTAAAACGTCGGTCAATTAAAACCAAAAGTTCAATGGCGCTGGGGCGTCCAAACGATTGAATGGCGGTAAGTGCCGCGCGAACACTACGGCCCGAAAATAAAACATCGTCAATAAAGACTACTTTTTTATCTTCAACAATAAAGTCGATTGTTGTTTTATTGGCTTCTAGTGATTCGCCACGTCTTCTAAAATCATCTCTAAAAAAAGTAATGTCGAGCTGTCCAGATTTAAGGTCTTTTATATGATAATCGCGCTCTAAAATTACGGCTAACCTTTTTGCTAAAAAAACCCCTCTTGGCTGTAAACCAATAAGGACCGTGTTTTTAAAATCGTTATGATTTTCAATAAGTTGGCAAGCCAATCGTTGCAAAATTATTGCAATTGCATTGCTGTTGAGAAGTTTCTTTTTAGCCATTTTAGCAAATAACAGGTTGCTTAATTGAAAGACAAAGTTACTATTTTTTTTAAAGCATTTGTTTAAATTGGCTTGTTAATTAATTTGTTAAAAACAAATAGCGCACTAATTCATTTTAAAAGTTTCAAAGTGTAATTTTATTGTATTCATTTTCAATTTATTCATGGAAGAATTTTCAGACGGAAACGACGATTTTTATATAACCAAATTTGAATCAATGTTAAAAACTAACAGTGTTTTTTTCTTTGATTTAGAAGCCTTTGAGGTCATTACCCATCACTATATGGATATTGGCAAAATAAGTTTGGCAAAAAAGGCCATTCAGTTGGGATTATCGCAACATCCTAGTTCTACACTATTGCAGTTGATAGAGGTAGAGTTGTTGATTTTTGAGAATAAACTTGTAGAAGCCGAAAATATTGTTCAAAAATTGATGGAATTGGAACCGAATAATGAAGAAATTTACATACAAAAAGCCAATATCCTTTCAAAAAAAGACAAGCATTTAGAAGCAATAAAATCTTTAGAAATGGCCTTGAGTTTTACAGATGAGCCTGAAGAAATTTATGCTTTGCTGGGTATGGAATTTTTATATTTAGATGCCTATGAAGCTGCGCGGTTAAACTTTGAAAAGTGTTTGGAATTAGATAGTGAAGATTATGCCTCATTATATAATGTGGTCTATTGTTTTGAAATGCTTAATCAAAGTGATAAAGCCATAGATTATTTAAAAGAATATATTAACAATGATCCTTATAGCGAAGTTGCTTGGCATCAATTGGGCCGTCAATATTTTGCTTTAGGCGCTTATGAAGAAGCTTTAAGAGCCTTTGATTATACCGTAATTATTGATGAATATTTTTTGGGTGGTTACCTAGAAAAAGCCAAAACCTTAGAAACTTTACAACGCTATCAAGAAGCTATTGACAATTATTTTATTTGTCTGGAATTATCAGATGCCACGTCGTTTACCTATTTGCATATTGGCAGGTGTTATGAAGCTTTGGGAAACAACAAAATGGCTTTGAAATTTTTTGATAAAACCGTTCACGAAGACCCTCTTTTAGATAAAGGTTGGTTGGCACTGACCAATTTGAATTTTATAGAAGGCAATTACCAAAAAGCGCTGTCTTGTATTAATAAAGCATTGAGAATTGATAGTGAAAATAGTTTATATTGGCGCAAATACAGTCAAATTACCCTAAAATTAAACCTGTTTGAAGAATCGACAAAAGGCTTTAAAAAATGTATCAAACTCAGCGATAACAGCCTTGATATTTGGTTGAGTTATGCCGATGTTTTAACTTTTATTGGTGATATTAATGATGTTTGGTTGCTTTTAATTGAAGCTCAAAAAATGTATCCAAATAGTTTTGAATTAAAGTATCGAATGGCATGTTTGCAAATGCTCTTTATGAAAGAAAAATTGGCAATTCAGCTATTTGAATCGGCATTAAAAGACGATTTTAATTATCACAAAGAATTGATTAGTTTATTTCCTGAGGTTTTTAAATTGGAAATAATCAAACAAAGTATTGAAAAGTTTAAAAAACAATAAACCTTTTTAACTTGCTTTTTTGCTTTTAAAAGCAAGAGTTATATTCCGAGAATACACGATAAACCCAAAAATTTGACCAATAAACAAAACCGGGTCTTTTCGTATAATGGCATAACTTAAAATCATTAATGAGCCAATTAAGCTCAAAACCCAAAAACCGGTTGGCAACATTGACACTTTTCGTTTTTCGGAATAAAACCATTGGTAAATAAATCGGCAGGTAAAAATAACTTGCGCCAAACTTCCCCAAACAAGCAGTTTAGTAGAAATGGCTTCGTTTTTAAAGAGTCGGTCAAGGTCATAGGCATTATTATTAAAGGAATAAACAATAACCAATAGTGGAAAAGCCGATAAAAACCAGCGCAAAAGTAAAGGTAATTTTTGCCACGAACCTTGCAATTGCATATTGCGGATGTAAATAAAATAGGCTAAAATTTGTCCGAGCATAATGGCGAAATCGTCGCGAAGCCATCCATAAACAAATAATAAAAAGGAAGCCATTAAGCTGAGTTCCCAAAACAATTGTGGTGTTAAAACACGCTTGGCTTTTTCTGACTTAATCCATTGTAATAAAAGGCGCGCCGAAAATAGAATTTGTGCCAAAAAGCCAATGGCGTAAATAAAACTTTTATAGGATAGCCAATCGCTCATTTATTTAATATTGTTTTTTTCAACCACATAATTGATGTATCTGCTGCGCATCCAACGGTAAGCAAAGGCATCTTGTAATGGTTTTATTGAGCGGTTAAAAATATTGAATTTTGAGATTCCCGCTATGCGTTCAAAATGCTGCACGTTTACTTGTTTTATTGTACCTCCTTGCAATTTAATGAGTGCCGGAATAAAGCGGTGCATGCCTTTAAAAAAAGGTATTTTTTTTGCGACCTCGCTATGCATCACTTTTAAGGGGCATCCCGTATCAATAATGCCGTCATTAATTAAAGCGCGGCGAATGCTGTTGGCAATTTTTGATTGAATTTTCTTGCTAAACGAATCCTTTCTATTTCCCCTAAAACCAATAACGGCGCTATAATTTTCGATGTGTTCTAAAAGTTTATCAAAATCATAAGGAGCGGTTTGCAAATCGGCATCAATATAACCGATAAGTGGGGTTTTTATATGGTCAATTCCAGCTTTAATAGCCGTGCTTAATCCGCAATTAAATTTAAATTTCAGGTACTCAAAGTTGGGATTGTTTTGGCAGATGGTTTCAATTTTGTTAAAACTATCATCTTTAGAGCCATCGTCAACAAAAAGCACCTTGCTTTTGGTTTTACTCTGTTTAAAATAAGCGTTAAAAGTGTTTGCAATCCGTTCAATATTACCCGACTCATTAAAAACAGGAATGATAATGGTCATTTTATAATCTGTCATAGCGGATTGGTAGTAAAAATTGCGATAAAATTACAAATAAATTAGCGTTTAAACTGGTCTCTATTTTTATCGTTTTATAAGTTATCTTTGGATTCAAATTTAAAAAAGATGCAAAGAAGCCTAAAAGATTATATCGTATTGATTTTAAAGGGAATTGCCATGGGCGCTGCTGATGTTGTGCCTGGAGTATCGGGCGGTACTATAGCTTTTATTTCAGGAATTTATCAAGAATTAATTGAAACCATTAATCAAATAAATTCTAACACCATCAAAATTTTAATGAACGAAGGTTTAAAAGCAGCTTGGAAATCGATAAATGGCCATTTTTTAATAGCACTGCTATCTGGAATTGGCATAAGTATTTTGAGTTTAGCGCAACTAATTAATTGGCTTTTAGAACATAAACCCGTTTTGCTTTGGTCTTTCTTTTTTGGGTTGATATTGGCTAGTATCTATTTTGTAGGGCGGCAAGTAAAAAAATGGCAATTTGAACAAATTTTAGCGTTGATTATAGGTAGTGTCATTGCTTTTTTTATTACAATATTGCCTGCAATGAGCGGTAATGTTGCCCCTTGGTTTATATTTTTATCGGGTGCGTTGGCCATTTGTGCAATGATTTTACCCGGCATTTCAGGAAGTTTTATTTTAGTGCTTTTAGGGGCATATAAACCTGTTTTAGATGCACTTCACGAAAGAGATTTTAAAATTATTTTAACACTAATGGCAGGAGCTGTTGTAGGTTTGTTATCGTTTTCACGACTTTTAAAATGGATGTTTGATCATCATAGAAATGCCACATTAGCGGTATTAACAGGTTTTATAATTGGCTCTTTAAACAAAATTTGGCCTTGGAAACAGGTTTTAAAATCAGAAATGATAGATGGAAAATTAAAAGTAATAGAAGAAGCAAGCGTGTCGCCATTTAATTATCAAGGTGATAATCAATTGATTTTAGCCTTATTATTGGTACTCTTAGGATTTGGATTAATATTGGCTCTTGAAAAACTCTCTCAAACAAAAAATTAATTATGGCGCAACCCAGAACAACATTTGATAACTTTCTCCTTTTTATTAAAGGACTTGCTATGGGTGCTGCCAACAAAGTGCCCGGCGTTTCGGGTGGCGCAGTTGCCTTTGTAGTTGGTTTTTATGAAGAGCTTATTTATTCACTTCAAAAAATTAACCGAAAAGCGCTTAAACTTTTAATCAATGGCCGTTTCAAAAGTTTTTATAACTATACCAATGCCACGTTTCTAATTTTTATTTTTGGAGGAAGCACCTTTAGTTATTTTAGTGTTTCAAAAGTTCTCGATTATCTTATCAGACACTACGAATTATATGTTTGGAGTGTTTTTTTCGGAATGATTATCGGTTCAATTTATTATGTTTCAAAACAATTTAAAGATTGGCAAATTAAAAATTTGTTTGCCATATTCATAGGAATTTCTATCGGTATTTTAATAAGTGTTTTAGATCCCGCTACCGAAAATGACAACCTGTTATTTGTGTTTTTATGTGGCATTGTTGGGGTTTCGGGGATGACTTTACCAGGTCTTTCGGGTTCGTTTATTGTGATGCTAATGGGAAATTATGTGCTGCTATTAGTTGATTCAGTAAATATGCTTTATAAAACCTTGACGGAGTTGGTTTCGGGCGATTTTTCATTTATTCACAACCCAATTAGAATTCATTACCTTAAAATTATTGGCTCTTTTACGGCGGGTTCCACTTTTGGTTTGGTGGTTACTTCTCACATATTGGGCTATGTTTTAAAACGATGGCACCAAATTGTAAATGCTTTGATTATTGGTTTTATTTCAGGTTCACTCGGCACAGTTTGGCCCTTTAAAAGAGCGGTCTATAAATTGGTTGACGGCGTTGCAGCTATTGATATTGAAGGAAATAAAATCATTCAAGATTATCACCGTTACCTTCCCGAAGCAAATAAAATTGAAACTTGGATAGCCTTTTTATTTATCCTTTTTGGCATCGCTATTTTGTTGGTTATTGATTGGTATGGCCAAAAAAACAAACGCACCCTATAATTATTGATGAGCACTCCAAAAATAACATACGGTTTAATTGCAAAAAATAGTTCTCATTCGTTTTCTAAGTCTTATTTTACTCAAAAATTTAAAGAATTAAATTTTGAAAATTGCCAATATCGCAACTTTGATTTAGATGATATTTCTACTTTTAAGGCGCTAATTAATGCTGATAAAACAATAAAAGGATTAAATGTTACCATTCCTTATAAACAAGAAATCATTCCTTATCTTGACGGATTGTCTAAAGAAGCCCAACAAATTGGGGCAGTAAATACCATAAAAATAGAAAATGGCAAGCTAATAGGTTACAATACCGATGTTTATGGATTTGAACAATCTTTAAAAACACTTTTTAAAAACACAAATCAAAAAGCTTTGATTTTAGGATGGGGAGGCGCTTCAAAGGCGGTAAAATTTGTGCTCACAAAATTGGGATTTGATATCACAATTGTATCTCGAAACCCAACTAATAATGAGTTTTTATCCTATAAACAATTGACAAAAACACTAATTGAGCAAACAAAACTCATCGTAAATTGCACCCCACTTGGCACTTTTCCTAATGTTGATAATTGTCCCGATATTCCTTATCAATATTTAAATAAAAACCATGTTTTATTCGATTTAATTTACAATCCGCCTGTTACAAAATTTCTACAATACGGAAATGATTGTGGCGCTAAAATTAAAAATGGTGCAGATATGTTAAAACTGCAAGCCGAAAAATCATGGGAAATTTGGAATGCCTAAAAAGCACTAAATACTAAAAAATTTACTTAGTTTTGCCTTTCTAAAAAGCAATTGATAAATTGCCACTATTTTTGAACCATAAACATATATAAGATGTTAGACGAGATTAAAGAAAATACCCCGCTAGAAAACCTAGAAGAAACGAATGAAAGTGCAACAACTAACGAAGCAAATTCAACCGTTGAAACGCCCATTTTAACTTCTCAAGAAACAACCGAAGCCTTATTAGACGAAGTAATTTTGGCAGATGAGCCAAAAACAAAACCTGCTAAAGCTTTAAAATCGGCAGTTAAAGATCAGCCTTTAGCTGACGATAATAACGCCGATTTAGAAACTTTAGTTGAAACTTTAGATAATTTGGTAAATAATGGGCCTATCAATAAAATAAAAGATGAGGTTGAAGCAATCAAAACCGTTTTTGATGCAAAATTCAAAACCCTTTTAGAAACACAAAAAGCAGCATTTATAGCCGAAGGTGGTGATAGTATTGATTTTCATTTTTCTACTCCCTATAAAACCAAATACAACGAACTGCTAAATCAGTATAAAAAAACTAGAGCACAATTTTATAAGGCTTTAGATCAAGAATTACAAGACAATCTTAAAATAAAATTAGACATTATCAAAGCACTTAAAGAATTGATAGATAATGTTGAAGATACTAATAAATATGTAGCATTTAAAAATTTGCAAGAACGTTGGAACAAAGTTGGACAAATTCCAAGAAACAATTACAACGATACTTGGCAAACTTATTTACACCATGTTGAACGTTTTTATGACCTTCTTCACATCAATAATGATTTAAGAGATTTAGATTTTAAACATAATTTAGATGAAAAAGAAAAACTTATAAAACGCGCCGAAAAATTGGCTTCAGAACCCAATATAGATGTCGCTTTTAAAGAATTACAGCAATTACACAAGGCTTGGAAAGAAGATATTGGACCTGTTCAAAAAGAAATTCGCGAAGAGGTTTGGAACCGTTTTAGCGATGCCACCAAGGTAATTCACGATAAACGCCACGAGGCTTTTAAAGATATTAAGGTAGAATTTGATGAAAATGCCGCTAAAAAAGAAGCTTTAATTACAAGCATCGCTGCCTTTAATCCCGAAATGCTAAAATCTCATGCCGATTGGCAAAACGCCATTAAGTCGATAGATAAATGTCGCGATGAATTCTTTAAAGTTGGTCGCGTTTCGAGAAAACAAAATGAAGCACTTTGGAAAAAATTTAAAGAAGCTACCCAATTGTTTAATAGCGGTAAAAACGAATTTTATAAACTCGTAAAAAATGAACAATTAGATAATTTGACAAAAAAACGAAACCTGTTAAATCAAGCACAAACGCTTAAAGACAGTGAAGATGTTGTAGCTGCCGCCGAAGTGTTTAAAAAAATTCAAGCTGAATGGAAAAATATTGGCCATGTGCCTCGCAAATATTCCGATAAAATTTGGCATGAATTTAAAGATGCTTGTAATCACTTTTTTGAAAGAATTCACGCCGAAAAAGAAGTTGATAATAATGGTCAAATTGAAGCATTTAATGCTAAAAAAGCTTACTTAGAAGCGTTAAAGAAAAAGGCTGAAGACAGTAAACTTACCGTTACGCAAGATAATTTGCAAGAATACATTAAAGATTGGAAAACGCTAGGCTATGTTCCCGATGGTAAGCGTCAAATTGAGGATAAATTCAATAAATTTTTAGAAAAAAGTTTAGAGGATTTAGATTTAGATAAAAAAGATTTAGCATTTATTAAATATAAAATGTTAATGGATGGCTATAAAGCCACTAATAACATTAAAAAAATAGAGAACGAGCAATTCTTTTTAATCAAAAAAATTGACGAGTTAACACGCGAAATTCAACAATTAGATAACAATATGAGTTTCTTCTCTAACACAACCGAATCTAACCCATTGTTTGCAAATGTTTTAAAAACACTTAAAAAGAATCAGGAAGATTTAAAAGTATTAAAAGAAAAATACGATTATCTAAAAACGTTATAAAGCAAGTTTACCATCTAATTATTGCGCTACCCCAAGTAAACCCACTGCCAAAAGTGGCCAATACTACCAAATCGCCCGATTTTACCTTACCTTGTTCCCAAGCTTGGGTTAAGGCAATTGGAATTGAAGCAGCTGTGGTGTTGCCAAATTCAGTGATATTATTAAATACTTGGTCGTCGCGCAATCTAAAACGGCGTTGAACAAATTGTGAAATTCTTAAATTCGCTTGATGCGGAATAAATAAATCAATATCAGTAGCTTTTAAATTATTTTTTGAAAGACCTTCATTAATAACTTCATCAAAACGTACAACTGCATTTTTAAAAACCAGTTGTCCATTCATATAAGGAAAATAATCAGGATCGGTGTTGTTATTTTCTTCAATAAGTTTTGGAACCCAATGCTTAATACTCGGACTTTTAACCACTAATTCTTCGGCAAATTTTCCTTCAGAATGTAAATGTGTCGATAAAATTCCCTTTGAATTATCTTCTTCTCTAGATAAAACAGCAGCTCCAGCGCCATCACCAAAAATGACAGTTACACCACGTCCTCGGGTTGTTTTGTCTAAGCCTCCCGAGTGAAATTCACTGCCAATTACTAAAACATTTTTATACATGCCCGTTTTAACAAATTGATCGGCAGTCGAAAGCGCATATATAAATCCAGAACATTGGTTTCTAACATCTAATGCACCAACAGTATTTAAACCAAGTAAATCTTGAATTTGAACACCACAACCTGGAAAATACATATCAGGACTTAAAGTGGCAAACACCACAAAGTCAATATCTTTCGGTTCGAGTCCGGCACGTTTTATAGCAATCCTAGCAGCTTTTGCACCCATAACGGCCGAAGTATCTTCGCTGCCTTCTTTTATCCAACGGCGCTCTTTTATTCCGGTTCGTTCTTGAATCCAGGCATCATTGGTGTCCATCATTTTAGACAAATCGTCATTAGTAACCACATTTTCAGGCACGTAATAGCCTAGTCCACTTATTTTTGAATTGTACATATTTTTAGGTTTCAATTTTAATTATCTTAAAAAAAGATTGATTAATTAGGTTTTGCATATTTATTGACGCAATTTAAAAATATTTAGCTTTAAAAATAAAAAATTAACACTGTCAATATGACATTTTATAATTTTTGGTATTTTTTTTGACTTATTAGGATAAACTAAAAACTATTATAATTATGACAAAAGGAACGATTAACGTAACGGTAGAAAATATTTTCCCGCTTATTAAAAAGTTTTTGTATTCCGATCACGAAATATTTTTAAGAGAACTCGTGTCTAATGCAACCGATGCCACCCTAAAACTTAAACACTTAGCCTCAATTGGCGAATTTAAAGACAGTCTTGACAATGTTAAGATTGAGGTTATTGTTGATAAAAAGAAAAAGCAAATCAAAATTATTGACCAAGGTATTGGCATGACGGCAGATGAAGTTAAAAAATATATCAACGAAATTGCCTTTTCGGGAGCTGAAGAATTTCTTGATAAGTATAAAGATAAAGGCGATGACCCCGGAATTATTGGTCATTTTGGACTTGGTTTTTATTCTGCTTTTATGGTAGCTGATAAAGTTGAAATTATCTCAAAATCATTCAAAGAAGATGCCGAAGCCATTCACTGGACTTGCGATGGATCACCAAATTATAGCCTAGAAAAATCGGATAAAACAGATCGTGGCACAGAGATTATTCTTCATGTTTCTGATGATTCTAAAGACTTTTTAGAAGATTCAAAAATTGAAGGGTTATTGGTGAAATACAATAAATTTATGCCAATTCCAATTAAGTTTGGAACCAGAGAAGAAACCAAAAAAGTAGGCGAAGGCGATAAAGCAAAAGATGAAAAAATTACCGTTGATCACATTATTAACAATCCAAACCCTGCTTGGACAAAAAAACCTAGCGATTTACAGGACGAAGATTATAAAAAATTCTATCACGAATTGTATCCTATGCAATTTGCCGAACCGCTTTTTAACATCCATTTAAATGTAGATTATCCATTCCATTTAACCGGTATTTTATATTTTCCTAAATTGTCTAGCAATTTAGATATGCAAAAAGATCGCATCCAATTATATCAAAATCAAGTTTTTGTTACCGACAATGTAGAAGGTATTGTACCTGATTTTTTGCAAATGTTAAAAGGGGTTATAGACTCTCCCGATATTCCACTAAACGTTTCGCGTTCTTATTTGCAAGCCGATGGTGCTGTTAAAAAAATAGCGAGTCACATCACTAAAAAAGTGGCAGATAAACTTCACGCTAATTTTAAAAATAGCCGTCAAGATTTTGAAAAAAATTGGAATGATATCAAGGTAATTATTGAATACGGAATGCTTTCTGAACCTAAGTTTTATGAAAAAGCCAAAGATTTCGCCTTGTTTCCAACCCTTGATGGCGCTTACTTTACCTTTGATGAATTCAAAGAAAAAGTCAAAGACCTTCAAACTGATAAAGATGGTAAATTAGTGGTTTTATATGCTTCCGATAAGGATAAACAACACAGTTATATTTTTGATGCTAAGGCCAAAGGCTATGAAGTCATTTTATTAGACTCGCCAATTGTTTCACATTTAATTCAAAAGTTAGAAAGCGAAAATGAAAACACAACATTTGTTCGCGTAGATGCCGACCATATCGAAAATTTAATCAAAAAAGAAGACCCTAAAATCTCTAAATTATCGGATGAAGATAAAGAAAAACTAAAAACTATCATTGAAGAAGTGGTTCCAAAAGAAACCTATTCGGTTCAAATGGAAGCCTTAGATAGCGATGCCAATCCTTTTATTATCACCCAACCTGAATTTATGCGCCGTATGAAAGAAATGAGTGCAACCGGCGGTGGTGGAATGATGGGGATGAATAATTTTCCAGATATGTATAATTTGGTAGTAAACACTAATAACGACTTAATGGATAAGATTTTGAAAGCCAAAACAAATAAAGAAAAGTATGTCAACCAGGCTTTAGATTTGGCCAAGCTTTCACAAAACCTTTTAAAAGGGGAAGCCTTAACCAACTTTATAAAACGCAGTTTTGAGTTGATGAAGTAGTATTTTAAACCACTGTTTTTTAAAACCCTTATCGGATAATCTGATAAGGGTTTTAAATTTTTAGGAGTGTTTGTTCAAATTAAATTTTTCATTACATTTGAAAACCTTAAAAAGCAAGATTTTATGAAACTTCCTAAACGCGCAGGTGATAGCCCTTTAAAAGTAACACTCGAAAAAGATAAAAAGTACGCTTGGTGTTCGTGTGGCTTATCTATAAAGCAACCCTTTTGTGATGGCGCGCATAAAGAATGTGAAATGAAACCACTCGTTTTTTCGGTAGAAGAAGAAAAATCAGTTCATTTGTGCAATTGCAAGCAAACTAAAAAGGCACCCTATTGCGATGGCGCTCATAAAAATTAATGACAACAAATAAAGTTTTAGCGGCTTCGGGTATTATTTTAAACGAACATAAAATTCTGCTCATAAAGCGTTCAAATTACACCCAAATTTACCCAAGATTTTGGGCTTGCCCCGGAGGGCGCGCTGAATTGGGCGAAACAGCCGAACAAAATGTTGTTAGAGAAGTAAAAGAAGAGGTCAATCTCGATTTTTTTCCTACCGAAATATTGACAACAGCAACTTGGCAAAACCGCTTTTTATACCGTTTTTTGGGAACTTGGTCTGGCGAAATACGCATTCAAGAAGCAGAAATAACCGACTATAATTGGTTTACCTTTACTGAAGCAAAAAAATTAGAATTGGCATTCGATTATGCCAAAGTGATTGACTTAGTTCACAAGCACAATTTGATTTAAGCTTGTTCAAAGCAATTTTTTAATTACAATTTTTACGCCACTTTTTAAATTTTATCCAAAAATATCATTTAAAACTTTTGCCAAGCGAATACCCCCTTTTTGTAATTGCTGCCTAACCGTTGCCAAATAATCATAAGAATATCGGTAAGAAAGGTTATCGTCATTTTTTGCCGAGGCATAAACGGTTTTGGCAAGAGCCTGTGATTCATAAACCCAATCTAATAGGCCCCCTTTTTGTATCGACTGAACTTGGGCTTTCGACAATTTATCGGTGTTATCAGCCATTTCATAATAGCTCATTTTATAACTGTCAATCATATCGCTATCCCAAACGCGGTGAAGGTTTGACGACTCTCTAAACCATTTTAATTTAATGTCATTTCCGCCTTTATCTTCACCTCTTCCCACATGAAGTGGTTGGTGCAAATCACCCATAAAATGGATGAGCATTTTAAGATAAAAAACCTTGTCTTCATTAGATGAAAGCGGGTCTTTAAGAATTTTTATACAAGTTTGTAAACCCTGAATTAAATCGCCTTTTTTATCAGCTTTAGCAGGATCGTAATTGGTATCAAATTCAAAATTTACATAATGCCAAGTGTAATAGTTATCAAAAGCCTTATCCGATTTTATTTCATCAGCAAAATTGCTGTAGAAAGCCAAGCTATGACAATCTAAGAGTTTATCGATGGCTTTTTTTGCCTTTCTAGATAAATGATTATCAGCTATTTCGCCAACAGTTCTGTGCCCGGTAGCGCCCCAATTGGGTTTGTTAGCAAAAAGAGAAAGGCTCATCGAAAATAAAATGAGTGTTGCGAGGGTGATTTTTGTTTTCATTTCAAATATTTTTGCTAAAGTATAAAGATATCTCAAAATATAATTTGATTTTATCATAAACTTTTTATTACATTTGTGATATCAAATTAATATCAAATCAATTTAAAAATGAAAAAAGAAATCATTATTCAACCTTCTAGTGGCTACGCCATGTTAATTGTTAACCTACTAGCCCTAATTATTGGAATTTTTGGAATAGCACGTTTAGGCAATCCTTGGTTTATTGTGCTAATTTTAGTTTTTGTTTTTACTTTACCAGGATTTTTTCTTGTAAACCCTAACACTTCAAAAGTGTTATTGCTTTTTGGAAAATATGTAGGTACGGTAAAAGATAATGGCTTTTTTTGGGCAAATCCGTTTTATACTAAAAAGTTTTTATCATTGCGCGCCAGCAATTTTGACAGCGAACGCGTAAAGGTAAATGACAAATTAGGGAATCCAATTATGATAAGCACCATCTTGGTTTGGCGTGTAAAAGACACTTATAAAGCAGCCTTTGAAGTTGATAATCACGAAAATTTTGTGCGGGTTCAAAGTGATGCGGCGGTTCGCAAATTGGCTAGTATGTATCCTTATGATAATTTTGAAGATGAAGGTGTTAAAGAAGCCATCACTTTGCGTTCTAGTTTAAACGAAGTGAGCAAAGCTTTGGAAGCTGAAATTGAAGAACGCCTAGCAATAGCTGGTATTGAGGTGCTTGAAGCGCGGATTGCCTATTTAGCTTATGCCCAAGAAATTGCTCAAGCTATGTTAAAACGACAACAAGCAACCGCTATTGTTGCGGCACGTCACAAAATTGTTGAAGGCGCGGTGAGTATGGTAGAAATGGCTTTAAATCGTTTGAGTGAAAACAATATTATTAAATTTGACGAAGACCGCAAAGCCGCGATGGTGAGCAATTTAATGGTGGTTTTGTGCGCTGATAAAGATGTGAATCCGGTCATCAATACGGGCACTTTAAACACCTAAAATAATGCTAATTAATTTGTTTAAAAAATATGATGAGCGTCCACGCATAAAAATTGAAGCCACGGTTCTTGATAAAATATTAGATGGCTGTTCGCTTGTATTTTTATTGCTAATGTTAGCGATGGTTTTTCAAAATTATGCCGATTTGCCCAGTCAAATCCCAACGCACTTTGGCGATAAAGGGAATGTGGATGATTACGGTAAAAAGCAAAGTATTTTAATTTTGCCAGTTTTAGGGATAGCTCTTTTTGTGGGATTAATTTTTTTGTATAAAATTCCACATAAGTTTAATTATATTGTAAAGATAACACCCAAAAATGCTGAGCAACAATACCGATTGGCAACGCGCATGATGCGTTTTGTCAATTTGTTTGTAATGCTGATCTTTTATTTTATCGTTTATAAAATTATTAATAGCGCAAACAATAAAACAACCCCCGTAATGGATAAATGGTTCACGCCAATGGTTTTAGCAATTGCTATGATAGGTGGGTTAAGCGTTTTTGCGTTATCATTATTAAAAAACAAGAAATCAAAATGAAAAAAATTGTTATTATCAGTCTCTTTATTACCAACATTTTAACAGCTCAAACCAAAGATTTTACCGAAACAGAACTTGCAATTCCGTCAACAAAAATTGCGATAAATGGCACGTTATTAATGCCTAATAATGTTAAAAGTCCAAAACTAATCATTATTATTCCCGGTTCTGGTCCCACCGATAGAAATGGCAATCAAGGGATGATGCAAACCAATGCTACTAAGTTTTTAGCCGAAGCCTTGTCGGATAAAAAAATAGCGACTTTCCGCTTCGATAAAAATGTGATTACCCTTTTAAAACGCAAAGATTTTAAAGAAGAAAACCTTTTATTTGATGATTTTATAGAGGATGCAAAAAATAGTATTGCCTATTTTAAAAAGGACAAACGCTTTTCTAAAATTGTTGTAGCCGGTCACAGTCAGGGGAGTTTGGTAGCTATACTAGTTGCCAATCAATCTGATGGTTTTATTTCTTTAGAGGGTGCTGGCCGACCGATTGCCGAGATTCTTTACGAACAAATTAACAATCAAGCACCCTTTTTGGCAGCTCCCACGCAAGTGGTTTTAGATTCCTTAAAGCAAGGCCAATTAGTTAAAAATATACCGCCCTTGTTGCTGTCGGTTTTTAGACCTTCGGTTCAACCATTTTTAATCAATTGGATGCGATATAATCCGCAAAGCGAAATAAAAAAACTTAGCGTTCCAATATTGCTAATTAACGGCTCAAAAGATATTCAAGTTCCGGTTACCGATGCAGAGCTACTGCACCAAGCAAATATAAAAAGCACTTTTATACGCATTGAAAATATGAACCATATCTTTAAAGAAATTAAAGGAGACCTTCAAGAAAATCAGCTGTCATATACCAAACCTGAATTGCCAGTAATGCCCATTTTAGTTGAAACCATTATAGAATTTATAAATAAAATCTAAAGCAATGTCAGTTAAAAAAGCATTTGCACTCCGCATCAACCAAGCCTTATTAAAGGCTGTAGAAAAATGGGCTGCCGACGAGTTTAGATCCACCAATGGACAGATTGAGTGGATGCTGACTAAAATTTTAAAAGAGGCTAAGCGCCTACCCAATGAACCAACAAATACACCCGAAAATAATCAATAAACAATCTTTTTACTTACATTTGGGCTTTAAAAAAATAAATTCCTTCTATGAAGTTTAAGTTGGTTGCTGTTATAATTTTTTTGATATCGGTTAAAGTTTATTCACAACAACCAAAAACATTTAAGGTTAAATGGATTGACAAACCCATTAAAATTGATGGGGAATTAAATGATGAAGCTTGGCAATTGGCAGGTGCAATAGCCGATTTTTGGCAGTATTTTCCTACAGATTCCGTTCACGCCCAATATGATACCGAAATTTTGATGGCCTATGATTCTAAAAATCTGTATATCGGTATCAAATTAAATTCTAAAGGAAAAAAATACATCATTCCTTCCTATCGTCGCGATTTTAGAGCCACAGGAAATGACAATGTTAGCTTGCTTTTCGACACTTTTAACGATGGATCAAATGCATTCTTTTTTGGAACAAACCCTTTTGGAGTACAAAGAGAAGCCTTAATTTCGGGTGGTGGTACTGATTTGCGCGGATTTAATACCAGTTGGGATACCAAATGGATCAATGCCTCCAAAATATACGATGGGTATTGGATTGCCGAAATGGCCATTCCGCTTGCAGATTTTAAATTTAGAGAAGGTGAAACTAAATGGCGTTTTAATGCTTATCGGTTTGATGCACAATCAAATGAACAAAGTTCTTTAATGAACATTCCAAAAAATCAACTGATTTTTGGTTTGGCTTTTATGGCCGAAATGAATTTTGAAAAACCTTTATCTAAATCTACCACGCCACTTTCTATAATTCCTTATACAAAAGTACAAACCTCAAAAGATTTTGAAAACCAAACTAAACTTGACAACATAAATTTTGGGGGAGATATTAAAGTCCCCATTGGCAATAGTATGAATTTAGACCTTACGATAAATCCCGATTTTTCGCAAGTTGAAGCCGACGACCAAGTTGTAAACTTAACACGATTCGAAATTTCCTTGCCCGAAAAGCGTCAATTTTTTATTGAAAATAGCGATTTGTTTAGCGATTTTGGCGACAATAGAGAGGCAAATCCATTTTTTTCAAGACGCATTGGGGTTGCCGAGGATTTAAATGGAGACCCCATTGAAAATAAAATTGTGGGAGGCATTCGCTTAAGCGGAAAACTCAATGATGATTTGCGCCTAGGATTTTTAAACATCCAAACCGTCGAAGATGCTACAAACCATATCAATGCCAATAACAATACGGTGTTGGCTCTGCAACATAAAGTTTTTAGTCGCTCTAACGTTGGTTTAGTTTTTATAAATCGCCAAAACACGTCAAAAGCCGATTACCTAACACCACAAAGTAATTACAACAGAGTAATTGGCATCGATTATAAACTTGCCTCCCAAAGTAATAAGTGGGTTGGAAATTTTTTTGCACACAAATCATTTACACCAAATGCGGGGGATAAAGATAAATCGGCTGGAGCTAATTTAGAATACAATTCTCGATTTAACAAAGTTGGCTTTAGTAGTCTGTATGTAGGGAATGATTTTAATTCAGATTTAGGTTTTATAAATAGAACAGATGCTTTAAAATTCAGGCCAAGTTATGAACGTATTTTTTATCCTAATCACAGTATTTTTGATACGCATCGATTTACATTTAGCTCTGAATTCATTTGGAAACCAGACTCAAATTTTAAAAAATCAGATTATTTACACCAATTATCTTGGAGCGCAACCTTTAAAAACCAATCACAATTTGAAGTTACTGTAAATAATAATTTTACTTTTTTGTTAGACGATTTTGAACCGACTGGTAAAGAAAATGCCATTCCACTTCCTGCTAATCAGGGATTTTATTATTCCGATTTTGAATTGAGATACAGCTCTGATAGACGCGATGAGTTTTCTTATAATATTAGAGGCATTTTTGGTCAATTTTTTAATGGAAACAGATATGGTATCAATGCCGACTTAAATTTAAGAAAACAACCTATAGTTGCGGCATCTATCAAAATTAATTACAACTATATCAGCTTGCCACAGCCTTATTCATCTACTTCAATTTGGCTTATCGGACCAAAAATTGATCTGACATTTAATAAAAAATTATACTGGTCAACTTTTATTCAATATTCAAATCAAAACGAATCTTTAGGAATAAACTCCCGCCTTCAATGGCGCTTTAAACCTTTATCCGATTTGTTTATTGTTTACAACGACAATTACAGAACAACCGATTTTTCACCCCGAACTCGAGCCCTTATATTAAAATTTACGTATTGGCTAAATGTTTAGCCAAGTATTATTTATATTTGATTTTTTAATTAGACAAACTATGAAAAACAACCTAAAAAGCTTTGCAGCTTTACTAATCTTATTTAGTTTTACCACCATTTTATCGCAAACACAATCACCTGACGAATTTTTGGGTTATGAACTGGGAGCGCGCTTTACCAGACATGATAAAGTGACTGAATACTTTAAATATATTGCGTCTAACAATGCCAATGTTAAATTGATTCAATACGGTGAAACTAATGAACATAGACCCTTAGAGCTTGCAATAATCACTTCGCCCGAAAATTTTACCAATTTAGAAAACATCAGAACCAACCATTTAAAAGCAGCGGGTTTGTTAGCCGGCCAAGAGCAAGCGAATACCATTTCAATTGTTTGGCTGAGTTATAATGTTCATGGCAACGAAGCGAGTAGCACTGAAGCTTCTATGAAAACCTTATTTGCTTTAGTTGACCCTAAAAATTTGGAAACCAAAAATTGGTTAAAAAATACGGTAGTTATTTTAGACCCTTGTATCAATCCTGACGGCAGAGAGCGTTATGTAAGTTGGTATAATCAAATAAAAAATACGCCTTATAACGTCAATCCCGATGATGTTGAACATCATGAACCTTGGCCAGGTGGACGCGCCAACCACTATTTATTCGATTTAAATAGAGATTGGGCTTGGATGTCACAAAAAGAAACGGTTGCCCGTATTAAAATCTATAATGAATGGTTGCCAAATGTTCATGTCGATTTTCACGAACAAGGTTATAATTCGCCTTATTATTTTGCTCCCGCAGCCGAACCTTATCACGAAGTTGTAACCCAATTTCAACGTGACTTTCAAATTAAAATAGGTAAAAATCACGCCAAGTATTTCGATAAAAATGGGTGGCTTTATTTTACTAAAGAAGTTTTTGATTTGTTATATCCCAGTTATGGCGATACCTATCCAATGTATAGTGGCGCTGTTGGGATGACTTATGAGCAAGCTGGCATTAGAGCTGGTTTAGGAATTACCACTCAAGATGAAGATATTTTAACCCTAAAAGATCGGTTAACACACCATTATACCACCAGTTTATCAACTATTGAAGTGGCTTCCAATAATTCGCAACAATTAGTGGAGGCGTTTAGCAAGTACTTTAATGAAAATCAGAATAAGCCAAATGGAATTTACCAAAGCTATGTTGTTAAAGGTAGCAATGGTTTAGATAAAATAAACAGTTTAAAAGCCTTTTTAGATGCCCATAGAATTAGCTTTGGTAGCCCTAAAATACTGACGCAAGTTAGCGGATTTAGCTATCAAGACAATGCGCTTTTAAATACCAAATTACAAACTTCCGATTTGGTCATAAACTTAGCACAACCAAAAGCCCGATTGGTAAAAGCCTTATTCGAACCCCAAACCAAATTAAAAGATTCGCTTACCTATGATATCACCGCATGGGCAGTTCCCTATGCGCGTGGTTTAGATGCTTTTGCTCTTAAAACAAAGCTCACTATTCAAGATTATATTGACAATTTAGGCGAAAATTCTGTTTATGCAAGTTCCGCGCCTTATGCTTATTTGGCTAAATGGGATGATGTTAAAGATGCCGAATTTTTAGCCGATTTATTACAACAAAAAGTAAAAGTCCGCTTTTCAACCGGTGCTTTTAAAGTGGAAGGAAAAAATTATGAAGCTGGCACACTCATCATCACCAAAAAAGGAAATGAAGCGCTTGCTAATTTTAATCAATTAGTAATTGATATATCTAAAAAATACCAACGAAACATTACGGCCGTAAACACCGGGTTTGTTGATCAGGGTAAAGATTTTGGTTCGAGTGCCGTGACCTATATCAAAGCACCAAAAATAGCTTTATTAACTGGAAACGAAACATCATCAACAAGTTATGGTGCTTATTGGCAATTTTTTGAACAGCAATTGCATTACCCAATTACAAAAATAGGTAGCGATTATTTTAACAGAATAGACCTAAATACCTATACGGTTTTGGTTATTCCAGATGGTTATTATTCAAGGGTTTTGAGTAAAGATAATTTAGAAAAACTAAAAAATTGGGTTCAAGATGGCGGTAAGTTAATTGTGGTTGATGGCGCAGTGAGTGCTTTTGCAGATAGCGACGAATTTGATATTTCTAATTTTGCATCCGATAAGGAAAAGGCCGAGGCTAGTGATAAAAAAGAAATCATTAAAAAAGCCGAAATACTCTTGCCTTTTGACGAACAAGAACGCAACAGCATTTCAAGCTTTATTGGCGGCAGTATTTTTAAAGCAACACTCGATAATACCAACCCCTTAGCCTTTGGATATCCTAAACATTATTATACTTTAAAATTAAATGCTATTAAATATCCCTATTTAAAAAATGCTTATAACGTGAGTGTTATTAAAAATAAAAAAGATTTAATAAGCGGATTTGCAGGTAAATATGCCATTGAAAACACCAACGAATCTCTAGTTTTTGGTGTTGAACCAAAGGGGCGTGGCGAAGTAATTTATTTGGTAGATGACCCTTTGTTTAGAAGCTTTTGGCAAAATGGAAAATTGCTATTTTGCAATGCTTTATTTTTTGTAGGACAAGATTAAACACCTTTAAAGCATAGCAAAATAGCTGTAAAAAACTTGTTTTTTAAACCGATTAAAAAACAGATATTTGTAGGATGAAATTAAAGAATTCAATGAAAAAAATTTTAGTTGTTGGGGCGGTTTTACTTAGCCTTTTGGCATGTAACACCAAAAAGGTGGGCTCTATGGAAGTGCAAGTTCAAGTAGATGGACTTAAAAAAGGGACGGTTTATCTTCAAAAAGTGGTAGATACTTTAATGGTAACTGTCGATTCAATTGTTGTTGATGGCGCAGCTACTTTTACCTTGTCGGATAATGTTGAAAGCCCTGAAATGTATTACATTACCCTTGCCGATTCGGACAAAAAAATATTATTTTTTGGAGAAAAAGGTAAAATTGAAATTAAATCAAAACTCGATAGGTTTGATATTGCGGCCACAATTAAAGGCTCTAAAAATCAAGATTTGCTCAATCAATACAACAAGATGATTAGTAAATTTAACAACCAACAACTCGATTTAATTCAAGCTGACTTTGAAGCCAACAAAACCAAAAATGAAGTGTTAATTGATAGTATTGATAAGTTATCGCAACGGCTCCTTATAAGGCGTTATTTATACGCCACAAATTTTGCCGTAACACACCCAAAAAATGAAGTTTCGGCCTATATTGCCTTAACCGATTTATACAATGCAAATATCAAGTTGCTCGATACCATTAACAATTCATTAATAAAGAGTGTTAAGCAATCTAAATATGGGTTACAGCTCAATCGGTTTATAGCCGAAATTAAGAAAAACGAAAAATAAACATGATATTTAGATTTAACAATTTTTATAAAAGTTTTTAAATCTAGAAGCTAAAAAAACCTGCTTTAAAAGTTTTAAAGCAGGTTTTTTATATTTATAAGATTTTCTATATTACATCATTCCTGGCATTCCACCACCCATTGGAGGCATGCCACCGCCAGCAGGACTTGCTTCTTTAATGTCAACTAAAGCACATTCGGTAGTTAAAATCATACCTGCAACCGAAGCTGCATTTTCTAAGGCAATTCTAGTTACCTTAGTAGGGTCTATAATTCCAGCTTTAAACATGTTTACATATTCATCTGTTTTGGCATTATAGCCAAAATCTTTTTTACCTTCAAATACTTTAGAAATAATTACAGAGCCTTCAGCACCAGCGTTTTCTACGATTTGGCGTAAAGGTTCTTCAACGGCACGACGCAATATTTTTATGCCAGTAGCTTCGTCATTATTTAAAGGAATTAATTTATCAAGAGCGGCAACAGCACGAACAAATGCAACACCACCACCTGCAACAATACCTTCTTCAATGGCCGCTCTAGTTGCGTGTAAAGCATCGTCAACGCGGTCTTTTTTCTCTTTCATTTCAACTTCGCTAGGTGCGCCAATATAAAGAACGGCAACGCCACCAGCTAATTTTGCTAAGCGTTCTTGCAATTTTTCTTTATCGTAATCGGATGTGGTTGTTTCTATTTGCGCTTTAATTTGGTTAACGCGTGCCTTGATATCTTCTGGAACTCCAGCGCCATTAACCACAGTAGTATTGTCTTTGTCAATGGTGATCCGTTCGGCGGTGCCAAGCATATCAATGGTACAATTTTCTAGGGTAAATCCGCGTTCTTCCGAAATTACTGTACCTCCAGTTAACACGGCTAGGTCTTCGAGCATGGCTTTTCTACGGTCTCCAAAACCGGGAGCTTTAACGGCAGCAATTTTTAATGCGCCTCGTAATTTATTTACAACTAAAGTTGCTAAAGCTTCACCATCAACATCTTCGGCAATTATTAATAAAGGTTTGCCCGATTGAGCTACAGGTTCTAAAACGGGTAACAAATCTTTCATTGTAGAGACCTTTTTATCGTACAATAAAATATAAGGTCGCTCTAAATCGACCATCATTTTTTCAGAATCGGTAATAAAATAAGGTGATAAATAACCGCGGTCAAATTGCATACCTTCCACAATGTCAACATAGGTTTCCATGCCTTTAGCTTCTTCAACGGTAATCACACCTTCTTTGCCAACTTTAGCAAAAGCTTGTGCAATTAAATCGCCGATAGAATCATCGTTATTAGCTGATATTGAAGCAACTTGCTTTATTTTGTCCGATTTATTGCCAACTTCTTGAGATTGTTTTTTAAGGTCGGCAACAATGGCAATGACTGCTTTGTCAATACCGCGTTTTAAATCCATTGGATTTGCGCCGGCAGCAACATTTTTGATGCCTTCTTTAACAATTGCTTGTGCTAAAACGGTAGCGGTTGTGGTGCCGTCGCCTGCTAAATCATTGGTTTTAGAAGCCACTTCTTTAACCATTTGTGCACCCATATTTTCTAAGGGATCTTCAAGCTCAATTTCTTTTGCAACGGTAACACCATCTTTGGTAATTTGTGGTCCACCAAATGATTTTCCAATAATTACATTGCGACCTTTTGGTCCTAAAGTTACTTTTACTGCATTTGCTAAGGCGTCAACACCACGTTTTAAACCGTCGCGTGCATCAATGTTAAATTTTATATCTTTTGCCATAATTTATGTTTTTAAATTTTTGGATTAATTTTTATTTTTTGTTTAGATAATGGCGAAAATATCGCTTTCTTTCATGATGAGGTAATCAATACCTTCAAATTTTAATTCAGTTCCGGCATATTTTCCGTAAAGAACGGTATCGCCCACTTTAACAGTTAAAGGCGCTTTTTTAGTGCCACTGCCAACGGCTACAACTTTTCCGCGTTGTGGTTTTTCTTTGGCAGAATCTGGTATGATAATTCCAGATGCCGTTTTGGTTTCAGCGGCCTGAGGTTCAATTAGAACGCGATCGGCCAAAGGTTTGATGTTTAATTTACTCATTTTTTATAAAATTTTTAAGTTAATGTCCACTAAGATTAGTCAGAAATGATGCCAAAGTTAGATTTCTGCCAAAGAAATAAAAAAAATGCCAACGTGTCATTGCGCTGGCATTTTATAGGATTAAAAGAACGGTTTTGCTATTTGCTACTGTCTTTTTTGCTGTCAGTTGTTGGCGAAGTAATAGGTGTAGCCAATTTTTGATTTTCAACCGGAACCTGTCGGTCTTCAAGCTTTTGTTCAACTTGAGAATTTTGTTGCACACTAGTGCGTTCAATGGCAAAATTTGACAACAAAATCAAAGAAAATAGGATTGCTGCTAAAACCCAAGTGCTTTTATCTAAAAAATTAGTTGTGTTTTGTACGCCACCTAAAGCTTGTGTGCCACCACCTCCAAAAGAAGAGGATAATCCGCCGCCTTTTGGGTTTTGAACCATAATAAGTAAAACAAGAAATGCGGCTACAATAATGATTAATACTAAGAAAATGGTGTAAGTCATGATGTGTAAATATTATATTTTTTGTAAATTTTTTATTGCTCTAATTTGGTCTGCAAAGAAACCACTTTTTTCTGGATATTTCAAAATTAAAATATGATAAGCCTTAATCGCTTTTTCATATTTTTTTTGTTCGAGGTAAACCTTTGCCAAGGTTTCGGTCATAATATTTGGGTTTTCTTGAATACTTTCAATAAAAATAGGTGCCTTTTCAATGGTTTTTAGAGGCTTTATTTTAGGATTTGTTTTAATAAAGTTTTCGATTAAATCATTGGGTTCATCAGGTTTAGTTTCCTCGCGGTGAATGGGTTCTAATTGTTTTAATTGAAGCCATTCGTTAAATGAATGGGTTTCGGTGGCATTAAAAACCAATGGTTTACCTATGCTTAAGGTTTCAAAAGGTGTAATTTTGTGGTGTGCGCTAATTGTTTTAGGTAATTCCGAAATTGTTTCCTTTGTGTTTGCTTTTACAATTTGATTTGATGAACAAATAAAATCAAAAAGTACGGAGCGGTCGGTTGTATAAGCAGCGGTTTTTTTTAAGGCATCATTAAATTTAAAACTTTCCTGATTTTGTAGGCCCTTTAAATGAAGAATCCGAGCTGCCTGAAAATAAGGATAAGCTTCTAAAACAGGCTCAATTTTATCGATAAATAGTTTGTCTATTTTATCAGGGTTGATGAGGTTTGTATTAAATTCGGCTAAATTCATTTTACCATTTTGCTATTGAAGCATTAAATATATCTTGGGTTATGCGTTCAAAAATAACTTTAAAGGCTTCGTCTAAAATACTGCCAGTTAATTGAGCATTAGCGTCATAATCATAATAAAAACTAAAGCTTTGGGTAAAATTATCTACTTCTTTTAACTTGTTAAAAAATCGGACATTTAACATAATAGTCAGCCTATTTTGTGCGGCCGTTTGTTGTGCAGTTGCCGACATAGGCTCTATGCGGTATTGTGTAATTTCGCCTTCAAATTGTAAATCGCCATTTGTTTTTACCAAATTTAAATTGGTTTGTTTTAAGAATAAATCCTGCAAAGCCAAGGTAAATGCTTGACTTAATCGGGGTTCAACCAACTCTGAATTGTTAGGAAAATAATCTATCTGAAGGGTTTTGGCTTCGCCAGTGCTACCTCCGGTAAACGAATAAGCCCCGCAACCAGCCGTAAATGTTATGATAAGAACAATTATTAAAGTGCTATTAAATAAATGATTTATTTGGCGATTCATATTTTTTTGAGTGCTTATTAAGGATTTCAAAGATATTAATAATTATGAACTTTAAACCTGAAAGTAGAAGCTAACTATAAATTAAGTTGTTTAATTTTTCTATAAAGCGTGCGTTCAGAAATGCCTAATTCTTTTGCCGCTAATTTACGTTTTCCTTTATGGCGGGCAATGGCTTGGGTAATCATTTCAATTTCGGTATCCCTCAAAGATTGCACGGGTTCTATGGTTTCTACCTCATTAAAATTGGCTTGATTATACTGTTTATTTTTATCAGCAGTAATAATTTCAACCGGAGATTCCTCTTGATCTTGCAATTCAAAATTGTTGTAAAGTTTTTCGATAAGATGTTTGTTTTCGTTCAAGTTGATTTGGTTATTTTCGTCTTTTATCAAACTCAGCGTCAGTTTTTTTAAGTCATTTATATCATGTCGCATATCAAACAATACCTTGTACAAAATTTCTCGTTCATTGGCGAATTCACTTTCTTTAAATTTTTCACCAATCAGGGCTGGTAAATTCTCTTTTTGATTGGGCAAGTAAGCTTTTAAAATGGAGGCATCAATCACTCTAATTTGCTCTATTACTGAAATTTGTTCGGCAATATTGCGCAGTTGCCTGATATTTCCAGGCCAATTATAATTTTCTAAAAGGCTAACCGCATCGGATTCTAAGCGAATGGTTGGCATGCGGTATTTTTGAGCAAAATCGGAAGCAAATTTTCTAAATAACAAGTGAATATCTGATTTGCGTTCACGCAAAGGCGGTAAATTAATTTCAATGGTGCTCAAGCGATAATATAAATCTTCTCTAAATTTATTTTGGCTGATGGCTTTTATCATATTTAAATTAGAGGCAGCCACAATCCGTACATCGGTTTTTTGCACTTGTGAGGAGCCTACTTTCATAAATTCACCATTTTCTAAAATTCGAAGCAACCTAACTTGTGTGGTCAAAGGCAATTCGGCAACTTCATCCAAAAAAATGGTGCCACCATCGGCGACTTCAAAATAGCCTTTTCGGGATTGTGTAGCGCCTGTAAAAGAGCCTTTTTCATGACCAAATAATTCACTATCAATGGTTCCTTCGGGAATTGCGCCACAGTTAACAGCGATATAATTAGCGTGTTTACGGTGTGAAAGTTGGTGAATTATTTTTGGAATATTTTCTTTTCCAACCCCACTTTCGCCTGTTACAAGAACCGAAATATTGGTGGGTGAAACGCGTAGGGCTTTTTCAATGGCGCGGTTTAAATGCAAATCGTTTCCAATAATTCCAAAACGTTGTTTGATGGTTTGTACCGATAATTCCATAGTTTGGAGAATTTAAATTAACTTATTTTTTCACCTATTAAAGTTGCCGAAGTGCAGGTGTTTACTTTAACATGAACTAAATCGCCTACCTTTTCTATATTTGTTTTTGGAAAAACCACTACGGCATTTTGTGAATTCCGTCCCATCCAATACGCATCCGATTTTTTTGATTCCCCTTCTATCAAAACTTCCACTGTTTTTCCCAAAAATTGTTCAGTTCGGTATAAACTGTGTTCGCGTTGCAGTTGAATGACCTCATTTAAGCGTCGTTTTTTAACTGTTAGCGGCACATCGTCGTCCATTTTTTTGGCTGCCAAAGTTCCGGGACGCTCAGAATAGGCAAACATAAATCCAAAATCATATTTTACATAAGCCATTAGCGACAAAGTTTCTTGATGATCGGCTTCGGTTTCACCACAAAATCCGACCATCATATCATGAGAAATGGCACAATCGGGCAAAATTTTATGTACGTTATCTATTAAGGTCATATATTCTTGGCGCGTGTGTTTGCGATTCATACGTTCAAGCATGCGGGTGCTGCCTGACTGAATAGGCAAATGGATGTATTTGCAAATGTTGTCGTGTTTGGCCATGGTGTGCAACACATCTAAGTGCATATCTTGCGGATTAGAAGTTGAAAAGCGAAAGCGCAGTTTTGGAAATTGAGAGGCGCACCTATCTAATAAGTTTGAAAAACTTAAGGCCGTAGCTTGCGCCATATCGCTGGCATTTTTAAAATCTTTTTTAAGTCCGCCACCAAACCATAAATAACTATCCACATTTTGACCGAGCAAGGTTATTTCTTTAAAATTCTTATCGGATAAATCTTGAATTTCTTTGATAATGCTTTCCGGATCACGACTGCGTTCGCGACCTCTGGTAAAAGGAACTACACAAAAAGTACACATATTATCACAACCACGTGTAATCGACACAAAAGCCGAAACGCCATTAGAGTTTAAGCGCACTGGCGACACATCGGCATAGGTTTCTTCGCGCGATAGAATAACATTTACGGCATCTCTGCCGGCTTCAATTTCGGCAATTAAATTTGGTAAATCGCGGTAGGCATCGGGTCCCACAACCAAATCGACAATTTTTTCTTCTTCTAAAAACTGTTCTTTTAAGCGTTCGGCCATACAGCCCAAAACACCGACTTTCATTTTAGGATTTATTTTTTTTATGGCATTAAATTTTTCGAGACGTTTTCTTACAGTTTGCTCAGCTTTTTCGCGAATAGAGCAGGTGTTTACCAATACCAAATCGGCTTCTTCCAAATTTTGAGTGGTGTTAAAACCGTGGTCAGAAAGTATGGCAGCAACAATTTCACTGTCGTTTAAATTCATCTGACACCCATAACTCTCAATAAAGAGCTTTTTAGAATTTTCCTTTTTTATTTCGGTAATCAAGGCCTGACCTTGTTTTTGTTCTTCTATAATTTTTTCGGTAAACATATTATTAATTTGTGCAAAGGTAATCAAAACCCTTAAAAGGTGACATATTGGCAGAAAAATTAAGATCAAATTATGAAATTGTGATTTGCAAAGAGGCGTTTATAAATTAGCATGATAAAGCTTCAATTTATAAAAAAGTCCTCTAAAATAGGTAATTTAAAAAATCTACATACTTTTGCAGCATCTTAAAATAAACCTATGGCTAAGAATTTAGTAATTGTAGAATCTCCGGCGAAAGCCAAAACAATAGAAAAATATTTAGGAAGTGATTATCAAGTAGCATCGAGTTTTGGACATATAGCCGATTTGCCATCAAAGGAATTAGGTATTAATGTTGAGGGTGATTTTAAACCCAATTATCAAGTGCCACAAGACAAAAAAACACTTGTAAAAACGCTAAAAGATTTAGCCAATAAAGCCGAAACGATTTGGTTAGCAAGTGATGAGGATCGTGAAGGAGAGGCCATTTCGTGGCATTTATTTGAACAATTAAAATTAAAAGATAGCAATACAAAACGCATCGTTTTTCACGAAATTACCAAAACGGCCATTTTAAAAGCCATTGAAAATCCGAGGAAAATAGATTATAATTTAGTAAACGCCCAACAAGCACGTCGGGTTTTAGACCGACTTGTGGGTTATGAATTGTCGCCTGTTTTATGGCGTAAAGTGAAAGGCGGCTTGTCGGCTGGGCGTGTGCAATCGGTAGCTGTTAGACTCATTGTTGAACGCGAAACTGAAATTGAAAACTTTGTTGCAAGTGCTTCTTTTCGAGTTGATGCTGAATTTTCGAATCACGAAAATCAAAAATTCAAAGCAAAACTTCCCAAAAATTTTGATACTTTGGCCGATGCAGAAGCTTTTTTAAATGCCAGTGTCAACGCCATTTTTAAGGTGGAAGACTTACAAGTGAAGCCAGCAAAAAAATCACCAGCACCGCCATTTACAACCTCAACTTTACAACAAGAAGCCTCAAGAAAATTGGGTTTTCCGGTGGCTAAAACCATGTTGGTTGCCCAAAAACTTTATGAAGCGGGTTTAATAACCTATATGCGTACCGATAGTTTAAACTTGTCAAACGACGCAAAAATTGCTGCAGCACAAGCTATTACCAAAAGTTATGGCGCAAATTACAGCAAGCCTCGCGTTTTTAAAACCAATTCAAAAGGCGCGCAAGAAGCCCATGAGGCGATTCGACCAACTGATATAAATGTGCAACAGGTTTCGGCTGATTTTGACCAAGACCGACTTTATAGTTTAATTTGGAAACGCACCATTGCCTCACAAATGAGCGACGCTGAGTTAGAACGCACCAATGTTAAAATAAACCATTCTAATAGCGATAAACAATTTATTGCAAATGGTGAGGTTATCAAATTTGACGGGTTTTTAAAGGTTTATCTTGAAGGAACTGATTTTGACGAAGAAGATCAAGACAGCATGTTGCCAAGTTTAGCCATCAATGAGGCACTTAAAAATTTATTGATAAGTGCCACAGAGCGCTATACCGTTCCACCTTACCGTTTTACGGAGGCTTCTTTGGTAAAACAATTAGAAGAATTGGGCATTGGACGACCTTCAACGTATGCGCCAACCATTTCTACCATCCAAAAAAGAGCTTATATCGAAAAAGGAATTATTACTGGCAGTAAGCGCAACATCAATAAACTGGTTTTAAAAAACAACAAAATTACAGCATCAGTAATCAGCGAAAACTTTGGAGCTGATAAAGGAAAATTGATTCCAACAGATATCGGAAAAGTAGTAACCGGATTTTTAGTTGAGCATTTTAACAACATTCTCGATTACAATTTTACTGCAGATGTTGAACAGGAATTTGACAATATTGCCGAAGGAAAGCTCGATTGGATAAAAATGATAAAATCTTTTTATAAAGATTTTCACCCAACAGTTGAGGATGTTGCCGAAAATGCCGACCGCGCTAAGGGTGAGCGACTTTTGGGCGTTGACCCTGATTCCGGCAAAAATGTTTATGCCCGTTTGGGACGATTTGGTGCAATGATTCAGATAGGAGAGGCTACCGATGATGAAAAACCAAAATTTGCAAGTTTACAAGGAGCACAAACACTAGGAAATATTGAGCTAAAAGCCGCTTTAGATTTATTTCAATTGCCAAAAACTTTAGGTGTTTTTGAAGGTCATGATGTCATTGTTTCAAATGGACGATTTGGTCCTTATATTCTTTTTGATAAGGTTTTTGTGTCTTTGCCAAAAGGAGAAAACCCGATGAATGTTGACTTAGAAAGCGCCATTGATTTGATAAAAGAAAAGCAAAAAGCCGATGCTCCCATTGCGATGTATGAGAATTTGCCCGTTCAAAAAGGCGTAGGTAGATTTGGACCTTTTATTAAATGGAATGGCATTTTTATTAACGTGAGCAAAAAATATGATTACGATAATTTAACTCAACAAGATATTGTTAAACTTATTGAAGATAAAAAGACTAAAGATATTGACAAAGTAATTCATAATTGGGAAGCCGAAGGTATAAAAGTTGAAAAGGCGCGTTGGGGAAGGTCAACCATCATTAAAGGAAAAGCCAAAATTGAATTACCAAAAACAATTGATGCCGAAAAGCTATCTTTGGAGGAGGTTAACACCATCATCGAAAAAAATGCTCCCAAAAAGAAAGTTGCTAAAAAGCGTGTCGCTAAAAAGAGTGTCGTTAAAAAGAGTGTCGTTAAAAAGAAAGTTGCCAAAAAGAAAATTACTAAAAAATAAGCTGTAATAGTATGTGGGCTCATTATTTAAAACCAGTAAATCAATCAACATTAGCGCATATTGTTTTAAATTCTAACTTAAGTTTAGGGCAACAAAT
>Ga0210050_1000467_pt1 | contig 51436 bp, 41 predicted proteins | sample CryGey132114_all_FD_185463 | JGI IMG/M metagenome (GOLD analysis project Ga0210050, IMG submission 185463) | Groundwater microbial communities from aquifer - Crystal Geyser CG22_combo_CG10-13_8/21/14_all (SPAdes) (version 2) | ecosystem: Environmental > Aquatic > Deep subsurface > Groundwater ... | reverse complement strand
AGCATTTTGTTTTTCTATGACCTCGGAGTGTTTAAAACAAATTCATTTCAGAAACTTAGAATGGAGGGATACATTTCCCCTGCACATCAACAAATTGCGTTCATTAAAATCCAACAGCATCGCATTCTCAATGATAAGTGATCAAACCTGTATTGCACGAGAAGATGGGACTGTTATTGGGCAGCGTTTTTATTTTGTTCTTTTTTCTTCATGAAAGCCGAAACCGCATCGAATTTTTCAGATCCAAGCAATACAGAGAGCCAGCGTGTGCTTTCATTACTTTCAAATGCAAACTTCAATGTCATCGTAAGTGGTATTGAAAGAATTGCACCGATAAAACCAAGCAGGCTGCCCCAAAAAATCAGCGAGACAAAGACAACCAAAGTAGAGAGACCAAATTTTCTGCCCATCAGACGTGGTTCAATTACATTCCCTATGATGAATCCAACGAGCACATTACCGGTAATTACAAGTACAGCACTGCCTGTTCCTAATTGCACGAATGCCAAAAGCGCCGCAGGAATTGCCGAGATTACCGCACCGATATTGGGGATATAATGAAGAAGAAATGCAAGAAATCCCCAAAGAACAGGGAATTGTACTCCGAGTATGTACATCCATGCAGCTATTAGACTCCCGGCAACCAGGTTTATGATAGTTTTGATAACCATATAGCGTTTCATATCAACAACAAATTCTGTGAACCGGGGAAATACCTGCTTAGGGTCACCAAGAATAGCGCGCAGTTTCACGGGAAAGCTCGAAACTTCAAGTAAGATAAACGTTACGGTGAGTAGGATTAAGATAAGATCGGAAAGGACAGAACTTAATCCCGAAAGTAAGTCGGCGGTATGTCCCATAATTGCTTCAGGGTTGACATACTCCAGGAGAAATTTTTCCGTTCCAACAATTCCTTTGCCCGTTAACAATACGCTAAATTCTAAAACCTGATCTCGAATCCGAGATTGTAATAAAGGTAATTCATTTGAAAAACTGCTAATGGAAGCACCAATTTGTGCACCGATCAAAAGTAGAATAATAATCATGCCAGCCATAACAATCAACACGGCAAATGCAGATGGAATACGTTTTTCTTTTAGCCAGAGAACCGGCGGGGCTCCAAGAAGTGCAAGAAAAAAAGAAATAAGGAACAAAACAACAATTGATTGTGCAAAATTAATCCCTGCAATTATTACAACGAGCGCAGCTCCACTCAAAAGGAATTGAGTTCCGCTTAGCGAATTATTTGTTTTATCCATGCATTGACTTCGTGTGTAAGTTATAGTGCCTTGCGTCCATTAATAATTCTTACTAATACCATGATGACTGCAATTACCAAAAGAACGTGAATAAAACTCCCCATAACCGGGAATGCAACCAATCCAAGAAGCCACAAAACAATGAGAACAACCGCGATGGTAAACAACATTGAAGTATCCTTTCAAATTAAATTTTCATGTTTTAACTACTCCGTAAAAGTAATATGAGGAATGAAGTAATTCAATCGGGCAAAGGGATGAAAATAGAACTACATCCTTTGGATGAATCTGATCATACTATTTCCTGGATTAGTGATAAGAGAAAAAATATGAGCAAAAAACTGAAGAGCAGATGTTGTCACAAAACTATTGTTTCCAAGGCTATAGCAAAGTTCCTATTGCAATAATACCGGAAATAATAATTAAAATGCCGGCAATTTTGTTAACCCATCCTAGTCCAATTACGTCCAATTTATTTCTAAATAAGGTAGCGCCGGAACTGAGGGAAAGAAACCATAAAAAAGAACCCGCAAAAACTCCTGCAACAAGAACAGATGCAGCGAAAAAACTGAGACCGTTCCCCAACCCGAGCGCTGCGAACACAGCAAGAAAAGCAAAAATTGTTAAAGGATTAGTAAGGGTAAGAAAAACAGTGGTGAAATATGATCTGAGTCGCCCACCGTCCTGGATTTGAAATTTAGGATCTTTGGGTCGTGCGAGAAATGTCCGAATTCCAAGGAATAGAAGAAGAGCTCCTCCAACGAGTCTAATCCAAATTCGATGACTAAGCAGGGTATCTGAAATAACCGTAAGTCCAAAAGCGGCAACAGAACCATAGAGTAAATCCGCAGTTGCTGCCCCGAGTCCAATTATTAAACCGCGCACTCGTCCTTCGGTAAGGGTTTTGCGGATGCAGATAATCCCAATCGGTCCGATCGGTACTGCCATCGCAAAACCAATGATTATTCCTTTAAGAAAAAGCATTAGCTCCATATTTTACACTAACTCTTGGTGCTGAAAATATTCCGTATCAATGATACTTTTATGCTAAAACCAAACCAGGTTAAACCCGGTAAGAAGCCGGACAAACCGGAAATCACAAAAAACAATTCGCCGCGGCGAATTATATGAATTTTATTGTTAAGATACTTAATTCAACAATAGAAGAAAATTACGATTTCAGCATATTAAAATTACAAAAGTTGCCGTCCATAAAATAATAGACTTAATTTTGCTGCTAATTAAAAAAAATACCAATTAAGTTTGGACGAATGATTTTATGTTTGAATGAAAAACATTCATCCATTCATTTTCTTTCAGTCGTTCTATCGCTTTAATTGTCCTATTAATAGTCTATCAAAGATTACTTGATCTTAACGGATACGTCCCTAGATTTTTCCCAAGACCGAGCTTGGGAAAAAACTAAAGGAAAAAACGAATAGTCAATATCGAACAAGGAATTTCGAATGATGAAGTTGTAAGACAATCTGCATTCACTTCGCCCGCCTCTGGCGGGCTTGTTCATTATTCGATATTTGATTATCGTTAAGATATTACCAAAAACGATTCTTTAAGTGCTTAGTTGAGTTGACCGTTTTCGGCGGCAGCTTTGAGCTTCTCATTTGCAAAAACAGCAATTTCTACTCTTCTATTCTGTCGTTTCCCGGTCGCAGTATCATTTGAAGCAACAGGATTGCTCTCGCCGAATCCAACAATAGATAATCTTGAAGAAGAAACACCTTGCGCTGCAGCATAATTCGATACCGCTTCAGCTCTTCTCTCGGATAACGTCTGGTTGTACTCATCCGTCCCGTCAGAATCAGTGTAACCGGTTACGAGAATATTAGTATCAGGGTATTTGTTTAGTATCGCCGCAAATTTTTGGATGTTTGTTTTAGCTGCTGATTCAAGCGTGGTTGAATTGGTAGCAAATAATATTCCCGAATCGAACGTAATTTTTATACCTTCGCCAACTCTTTCTATTTCTGCACCCGACATATCTTTCTTCATTTCAGCGGCTTGTTTATCCATATGGTTACCAATCAAGACTCCCGCCGTACCGCCGACAGCAGCACCTATTATTGCGCCTAACGCAGTGTTGCCTGCATAGTGACCAATTACTCCGCCGACAACTCCACCGCTGGCTCCACCGATAACTCCGCCTTTAACAGCGTTGCTCGCACCGCAGCCGTAAAGAAAAATAGACACGGCTAATGTTGAAATTAATAATAGACCTTTTATCTTTTTCACTTTGTTTCTCCTACATTCATTTAGAACGTTTATTTTTTTTGAACATGATCCAATAAAAAATAGAAGCGGCTTTTTACTATGCCGCTTCCATTAAAATTATTTTTGTGTTAAAAATCTACTTTGTTCCCTTTGAGATTAATTTAATCTCAACTCTTCTGTTCATAGATCTTCCTTCAACTGTTTCGTTAGTGGCAATTGGATTTTCTTTTCCATATCCAACTATTTTAAGATTGCTTTTCGCAATGCCTTTGCTTACAAGGTAATCTTGAATAGCCTGAGCTCTTTGTTTTGAAAGCTTTTTATTATAATTAGCAGAACCAATTCCGTCTGTATGTCCGCCTATTTCCCATTTGTATTTTGGATGTTCCTTCATCGTAACTACAATGCCTTCAAGAGCAGCGTATGCGCTCGGCAATAGTTTTGACTTATTAAATTCAAAATTAGTATCGCCACTTAGTACTAATGATTCTGTTTCTTTAATAACAATTACAGTTTCCTTTTTAATTGGACATCCTACAGCATCTACCTGAACACCTTTTGGAGTATTCGGACACTTATCGAGATAGTCCGGGACTTTATCGCCGTCTGCATCAAGAGGGCAGCCATTTTCATCTACTTTTGCTCCGGAAGGTGTGTCGGAACATTTATCAAGATAATCGGCGACACCGTCGCCATCGGAATCAACCGGGCAACCTACTGCATCAACAGCAACTCCGGAAGGAGTGTTTGCGCATTTGTCAAGATTATCGGCAACACCGTCACCATCTGCATCAAGCGGGCAGCCGTCTGCATCAACAGCAACTCCGGAGGGAGTATCTACACACTTATCTAAATAGTCAGCAACACCATCTTTGTCAGTATCAATAGGGCAGCCGAACTCATCTACTGCTACTCCAATTGGAGTATTCGTGCAAGCATCTTCGGAATTGGGAACGCCATCACGGTCTGAATCTTGTTCTCTTCCGAAGTAGTATGATAAACCGGCTGTAATTGTGTACAACATATCATTGTTAGAACCGGATTGAATGTCATCCAACCAATCTTTCGTTCCCACAACAATTCCACCTGTTAGGTTTAAACTTATGCTTTTCGATACTATCATTCTTACGCCAGCATCGCCGCAATAAGCTAACATGTGAGTATAATAATTTCCCGCAACGTAATTGGGCAGCTTATTACCGTTAGCATCCTTTGGATAAAACCAAAGGTTGGCAGCGCCGACACCTACCCACGGATAAATTTCATCACCAAGCGAGACGGTGTAAATCACTCCACCACCATATTTTTCAATTTTAGTTGAAAATTCTTGTGTTGGTTGTAACCAGGGTGATACACCGGTTCCGGAAATAAATCCTGACTCTCCGAAAATTCTCAATCCAAAATTTCCGGCACCTGTGGAAGCAAAATAATATTCCAAGGAGGCTTTGCCGATATAATTCATTTTGCTGTTCCAATAATCCGTACGTCCTAAGGTAACTCCGGCTTCACCGGTAAGAGCCCAGACGTTTGACATGGCATTTGGCTTTGGGCTATCCAAATTTTGTTCACCCAATTCTTGCGCCGGTGTGAATTGAGCAAAGCCTAAAAGCAAGCACGATATGAATGTAATGAGTTTCATTTTATGATCCTTTTTATTAATTAAATAAATAATGCACAATTATTTTCTCTTATTGAAAGAAAAATCTTATTCCTAACCCGGCATCAATTCCAAATCCGGTAGACGGTGTAAGTTGAAAGACCGGAACTAACTCGAGAAATACGTCTATGGGAGTTGCGCGTGGAAGCCATGCTATACCAAAGACTCCTCTAACGCCAAGTGAACCGTCATAACCGCCGCCACTATTGTACCTGCCGCCGATACCGTAATAGAGGGGAAATCTTTCGGATGAATTTATTGCGCTGAACGAGTGCCACAGATAATCCATGTGAAAATGAAGACGGCTCTCGCCATTGTAATAATAATTGTCATGAGAAATACGATCACCGCCAACGGCAACGCCAAGACCGAAATCAAATGCATTAATTCTTGACGTCCAAAGTTTTGCGCTCAACCCGGTTGGTTCTCCAACAACTAATCCTAAACCAAATCCATGGTCTTGTGCTGTAACTGGTTTCGCGAAGATCATCATCAACACTAAAACCATACCGAATAAAAGATTTTTTTTCATAACCATAACTCCTTTTTTATATTTATTTCAAACTTAAATTGATTGTTCCTAAATCAGTATTTTGTTTTGCAACAACGACCACGTCAGCAATTGTTGTATCATTATAAGCAGTGTTTCCTGAGAATACCTTTACATTATAAGTCCCCTGTATTAATGCCATTACCTTAAATAACCCGGTGGTTGTTTCTGTTGTTGTACTAACTGTATCTGTTCCTTTTATAGCATGAACAGAAGCTCCTGCGTTTATTGGATTTATCTTGCCTGAAATGGTACCGGAGATTACCGCAGGTACAACTCTAATAACCGGGCTCAGCTTATATTGCCCGGTTCCGGTAAGTACTATTGAATGTTGGGCGTCAAAATCAAGCATTAACTCGTAAACAATATTTGATTGGATATCAAATTCATGATTTAATTTTATCCCGGTTTGTATTCCGCTTGATACTTCAAGACTATAAGTAATACCGCTTATTACAACATTACTTCCAGCGCCAAGTATTAACCTTATTTGTGTATAGTGCCCGGCGTCAAGTGAGTTATCACCAAGAACAACGCTTGCGCCGTTTCTTAGTGTAAGCAAATTATACGTTGCTGCAGTATTGTTTAGTACAATCCAGCCGCTGCTTGAATCAGCGCCGCTTTTGTGAACCTCAACTCTTGCAACAACAATATTTACCTGATCAAAACCGGCGGGGGCATCAACCATTGTTACCTTCATTTGCCCCTGCTCTGCTGCAGGTGATGTTGTTGAATTGGAACAACTACTAATAAATAGAGTTGTTGCAAAAAAACCTAAAAAGACCGCCAAACGAATTAAATTTTCTTTTGTGTGTCTCACTGGAAATACTCCTTTTTAAATAAATCAATTAAAATTGTAAAATATATTTTTTGCATTTTCTGAATCTCCATGTTGTTTTGTTACGTAAACTTTTTTAAACATGCTACAAGCTATAAGAAGTGTTTAGCTGAATCAATCGGTCAAGAGGATGAAAGAAGAGCTAATCCATTAGGTTGAGTATAATTTGTTTTTTGCGGAAATTTATTCACGCTTGAAGTTTTGCTTATTCTTGCGGAAGTTCTCTTAACACCATTTTGCACATTTACGAATAAGAACACAGGCTAACGATTCATTTGATAAACAAACCGTTAACCTTTCGCACCTTTATTTGCTACAGCTTCGCGATCAGTTCGCGAATTTGTTCTTTGGTTTTTCCAAGTCTTTGTTGAAGTCTTCCCCACAGTTCATCTTCTTTCCCTTCTTTGAAGAGTAAATCATCGTCGGTAAGATTGGCAAATTTTTGTTTTAGCTTGCCGGCGAGTTCGTTCCAGTTACCTTTAATATTTAACTTGCTCATTTGTATATCCTTTAAATTAATTCGTTTTATCATTAATAAATTTTAACATGGTCTTGGTTAGACTACCGCTTCAATTTTATTTTTTATGTTTTCTATGTTCGCTTTTTTTCTTATTGTCATCTTTATTACTGCGGTTTTGTCCTTTATCATTTCCGTTATCATGCTTTTGCTGTTTGATCCAATTATTATGCTCGGGATGATTTCTGTTCTCGAAATATTTTGAATCCCGGCTATCTCGAATCATCTTTTGATCGTGACGCCCTTTAAATGAGGAATATTTTGCTTTATAGGAATTATGATTACGCCACGGTTCGCGCTCATTCACTACTACTTTATAGCCATTATATAAATTATAATGAGCATAACGAGGAGGTAAAGACGAACTGTAAATCCAATTCCTTCCGTTATAAAAGTAAAAACGATGTTGCGGTACGTAGTAGTAACTATCTATATCCGGTAGATAGTAATATTGAACTTCGTCATAACCTACGGGACCCCAAGCCGGTTGGCTTCCGATATTAAAATTTAGACTCAAACTAGCTTGCGCTTTAAGTGGCGCCCCGAGGGCAAATAAAATTCCCGTGAGTAAAAGGGTTAAATATATTTTTCGCATTTTGATTTCTCCTTAGAGAATTAGTCATGAGTAATTGGTAGTTAAAACAAATTATCTTGAATTTATATCGCTTCATCCGGCCCATCCGGATTAAAACAAAGTTCCCACGAAAGTCCCTGCATTTTTAAGTTGTAGGGACTTTATTTGATTTCTTAATAAACTTTACTTACTTAATAATTTTGAAAACGATTCTTCTGTTCATTGTTCTGCCTTCTTCGGTATCATTGTTCGCAACCGGATTTCCTTTTCCGAAACCTACAGTTGTAAGTCTGTTTTCAGCTATGCCTTTAGAGACAAGATAATCTTTAACGGTCACAGCTCTTTGAACTGAAAGTTCCTGGTTGTATTCATCGGTGCCAATATAATCGGTGTATCCTTGGATCTCGACGTTCGCCTTGAATCTTTCATTCAACATAATTACGGCTTTATCAAGTACCGGGTATGATTCAGGTAATAGGTCTGATCTATCAAACGCGAAGTTTACTCCAACCAGAACTAATCTATCTTCTGAAATTGCTGCGATATATCTGTCAACCGCAACTTCTTTTACAACTTCTTTCGGGATATGTTTTTTAATCATATCTTCAATTTTGTTGTAGTCCGTCATGTCCTTCATTGCCATGGTAATTCCCTGGCAAGGTTCGCACTGTGGTGACGGCTCCCCTTTTTCAAAAAAGTAATTTAAACCGGCGCTGAGAACTATGTAAGAATCGTGTCCGTTAATCTCTTTCGAGACATCTTTAATAATCGTTCCGTCGAGTTCTGAATTGTTCGTTTGATGATAACCAAACTCCGCAACAAAATTCCAACGCGTACTTATTTTGAAATCGGCGCCAAGACCGAGATTTAACTGTGAGCCGAATTTGTTATTATCCGGCATCGTAGATTGTGCATTGGTTAGGCTCTTATAATTCCCACCAATACCGGCAAAGAGATAGGGTGAAACCGGTGCGCAAGGAACGAGATAATAAAGCATATCAAGATCGCCTGTAAGAAGGTTTGTGGTTTCCTTAATTTCATTAAGCGCTGGGTCGTTCCACCGCCCTGCAAGGTGACCATAACCGCCTTTAAATCTTAATCCAACATGCTCTGAAAAATTTCGTTGGACAGAAAGATATGCGCCGTAATCGCTATTTAAAGTAGTTATGTTTGCCGAATAAAATCTGGGATAACTTAACCCGAAGCCAAATGCCCAGCTATCGGTTGCTGTTTGTGCTTGAGAAACACCAATGTTAACGAGTAACATCAATGCAAGCGTGATTAAAAAATTTTTCATTTCATGTTTCCTTTTATTTTTTTTGAATTTCTGTTTAACTCAATTTTATTAAATTTATTTCCGGATTCTTCTCCAAAACGTACAAACTCTTCAGCATGTTCATCTAGAAAAGAAAGGTGAGGAGATTTAAATCTCCTCACCCATAAGCCTTACGGCCGTTTATCAACAACATTGAAGTCCAATGTTACTGCTGCAATTCTTGTCAATGCTCTGCCTCGCAATGATGCGCCGGTTTTGATTGCTATTGCTTGATCAGCTAAGATATTTCCGTAAAAGATACAAGTCGTACCAATAGTTGCTGAAGTGCCGACCGACCAATAGATGTTCTCCCATCTTGCACCACCGGCAAGAACAATACTAGTCCCTGGATCTGTTATGAGAGTTGAGCCCATCTTGAATATCCAGACGGCATTCACGTCTCCACCTGCGTCAAGAGTCAAAATCCCTAATGGTCCTGTTCCTGATATCCCACTCGTTGAAGAGTTAACATAGAGGCCAGGGGCAAGGGTCAATCCACCTAATTGTCCAGGTAAGGAGATCGCATCTAATGATCTTCCTTGAGCTTCGTTATAGGCTGTGGTCAAATCACCAATTGCTGTACCTACAATTGGATCAGCTGACGTGAACAGCGTTCCATTTACGATTCCCGGAGGGAATCCGTTAATTGTAGGTGTAGGAAACGCTCCTACATCGCCATAAATGATTGTAAACCCTGTATTAGTTACTCCGGAACCGGACAGAACAGCAAAGTTTGCTGCAGACCGAAGGTTTATTCCTGCCATTCCTACCACAAAATTTGCAGTTAAGGTTACATTCCCGGTTAATGGGAAGGTGTAACTTGCTCTTGTTGATACGATTGTTCCGTTGTCTGTCCAATTAACAAATCTATATCCGGATTTTGATGAGGTAAGTACTGTAACTATTGTACCCGGATTAAATGACCCGGCGCCAAATACATTTCCACCTAAAAGTGGATCTGCCAACAGTGTTACTGTATACTGGCTAAGGCTAAAGTTCGCTTCTAAAGTTCTGTTTCCACTTATGGTAAACGTATAACCGGCATTTGCTCCCGGTATAACAATTCCATTCTCTTTCCAGCTAGCAAAGGTATATCCAATGCCCGGTGTTGCAGTCACTGTTACACTGCTTCCTGAATTGTATGTCCCTGTTCCGGACTGAGCTACTGTTCCGCTTAAGAGAGGATTTGTTGAGAGCGTTACTGTATACTGGTTCAAAGTAAAGTTCGCTTCTAATGTTCTATTTCCACTTATAGTGAATGTATAACTTGCACTTGCTGCCGGTATAACGTTGCCATTCTCTTTCCAACTGGTAAATGTATAGCCAGCTTTTGGTGTCGCAGTTACAGTTACGCTGCTTCCCGCATCGTATGTACCGGTTCCCGACTGAGTTACTGTTCCGCCTGCTGCGGGATTAGCTGATAACGCTACGGTGTACTGCATTACAGTAAAGTTTGCTATCAAAGCTGTGTTTCCACTTAGCGTAAATGTGTAACTCGCGTTTGTTGATACACTGTTTCCGTTTTCCGTCCAATTCGTAAATGTATATCCGAGGTTTGGTGCTGCAATTACAGTTACGGAAGAGCATGAATTAAAAGTACCGCCTCCCGATGTAGTTCCGCCGAGTGCAGGACTTGATGATAACGATACGGTATAAGGAACAACGGTTGTGAAGTTCCATGTGTAATTATTTACAAGTGTATTCCCTGTAAGATCATAAGCCCCGGTTGTAATTGTGGCTGTATATTCTGTATTCAGCTTGAGATTGGTCAATGTTTTAAAAGTTGCAATATTACCCACATAGCTTACGGTTCCGGAAATAAAGGTTGCACCTTGCACTTCCATTAAAGTAAATACTGCTGTGGTAATTGTTGAAGCATCCATCGCCTTGCTAAATGTTGCTGTAACTTGTTTGTTCAGAGCAACACATGTATCGGCATCCGCTGGACTAGTAGCAGTTATCGTTGGAGGAGTGACGACCGCAACTGCGCCTGTTGTAAATGTCCAAACATAATTTGCTGCAAGAGCATTACCTAACAAGTCCTGAGCCCCGGTGGTTATTGTCGCTGTATATACCGTTGTAGCTGAAAGATTGCTTGACGGTATAAAAGTAGCAATAGTACCTGAGTAAGAAACGAAGCCGGAAATTGGTGTTGCTCCTTGCTTTAAAGTAAATGTTGCCCCTGTAATAGTTGAAGCATCCATTACCGTACTGAAAGTAGCCGTTATTTTCTGGTTCAATGCTACATTTGTTTCGGCAGTACCAGGGATCGTGGACTGCACCGTCGGGGGAGTGACAACCACTCCTGCGCCGGTTGTAAAGTTCCATGCATAGTTATTTGCAAGAGCATTTCCTGCAAGATCCTTTGCACCCGTTGTAATTGTTGCTGTATATACTTTTGAAGCTGAGAGATTGCTTGACGGCGTAAAAATTGCCGTTGAGCCGGAGTAGGAAACAAATCCTGAAACCGGTGTTGTCCCTTGCTTTAAGGTAAAGGTTGATGCTGTTAATGATGAGGCATCCATTACTGTACTAAAAACTGCAGATATTTTCTGGTTCAAAGCCACATTTATTTCGGCAGACCCAGGGATCGTAGACTTCACAGTCGGAGGAATCACGGCTACTCCCGCACCTGTTGTAAAACTCCATACATAGTTACTTACAAGAGCATTCCCTGCAAGATCCTTAGCTCCGGTTGTAATCGTTGCTGTATAGGTAGTAGTTGGCTGAAGATTAGTTGATGGATTATAAGTTGCTGTTTTACCAAAAAAACTTAAGGTACCGGATACAAATGTTGTACCCTGCATTAAGGTAAAGGTTGCTGTAGTAATTGTTGAAGCATCCATCGTTGTGCTAAAAGTTGCAGTGATGTTCTGGTTCAAAGCTACACCCACCTCCAGATTTGCTGGAGCTGTAAAAGTTATAGTTGGCGGGATAATGACTACATCTGCGCCCGTTGTAAAACTCCAAACATAATTGCTTGCAAGAGCATTGCCTGCTAAGTCTTTAGCCCCGGTGGTTATCGTGGCGGTATATACTGTGTTTGATGTGAGATTGACTGACGGTGCAAAAATTGCCGTTGAGCCTGAGTAAGAGACAAATCCCGAAACAGGTGTTGCACCTTGTTTCAAGGTAAATGTTGATGTTGTAATAGTTGAAGCATCCATTGTTGTACTAAAATTTGCGGCAAGTTTCTGATTCAAAACCACACCTATATCAGCATTTGCCGGAATTGTAGAAAGTACAGTTGGCGGAGTGACGACCACCCCTGCGCCTGTTGTAAAACTCCATACATAATTGTTTACAAGAGCAATTCCTGCAAGATCCTTCGACCCGGTTGTTATGGTAGCCGTATATGCAGTATTTGGTGCAAGGTTACTTGACGGTGCAAAAATTGCGGTTATACCGGAGTAGGAAACAAATCCTGGAACCGGCGTAATACCCTGCAATAAAGTAAATGTCGCTGCAGTAATAGTTGAGGCATCCATAGCCACACTGAAAGATGCGGCAATTTTCTGATTGATTGGCACCCCTATGTCTGCGTTAGCGGGGGCGGTCGCACTTACCGTGGGTGGAGTGACTGTCGCTGCTGCACCTGTTGTATAGCTCCAAACATAGTTTGTTGCCAATGCGTTTCCCGCAACATTCTTTGCCGTGGTTGTAATCGTTGCAATATAAAGAGTGTTAGGTGCAAGATTAGTTGACGGTGCAAATGTCGCTGTTGTTCCGACATAAGACACGGTGCCTGATACAAAAGACGTTCCTTGCATCAAGGTAAAGGATGCAGTAGTAAGCGTTGCAGAATCCATCACCTCACTAAATGTTGCGGTAACCTTTTGATTGAAAGGTACAGCGACTTCATTATTAGCAGGGTTTGTTGAGCTCACTGTCGGTGTTGTTGCAGGTGGAGGAGAGGTAAGTCCTATCCTTTCGTCGCAACCGGTCATGATCATGACCAGCAACAGTGGGATTAACCACATCTTATAATATTTTTTAATTTTGTTCATAATAATTTAGCTCCTGTGTTTAGTTAGTTTTCGTTATTTATCTAGAGTAAAGTTAGCCTCTTGTCATACGTAAGTAAATCGGTCTAAGGGATGAAAAAGGAACTACATCTTTTGGACGAGACCATCTTAAGATGAACCTTTTCTCTCTTAAAGAAATTTGTTGTACGTAAATCATCTAATTACCTTTAGTATTTTTATCATTTTTTTTATCAATAAGAACTACTTCAAAAGGATCAATTTTTTAGTTGAGACAAAAGCACCGGCTTCCAACCGGTAGAAGTAAACACCGCTCGAAAGATTCCACTTAGCTTTGTTCATATTAAATGGTACTATATAATTTCCGGCTTCTTGATTACTGTTCACAAGAACAGCAACTTCGTTACCAAGCACATCAAACACTTTGAGAGAAACCAAACCGGAATTCGCAATTGTGTATTGAATCTTCGTGGATGGGTTGAATGGATTTGGATAATTCTGAAAGAGTGTGAAAGCTTGAGGTGTTAAATCATTTTCAACAGAAGTTACTGTTGGAGTTGTAATGGCATTTGCGTCTAAGGTAATCGCCGTTTGTGCAAGCGCTCTACCATTATTCAATGTTGCGCCGGTATTCATCGCAATCTGCGTTTTACATAAAATAATTCCCTGCATAGCTGCGGTTGTTCCAAGAGTAACTTGTCCGGCGACCTGCCAAAAGATATTTGATGCTTGAGCCCCGCCGATAAGAGTAACCATTGCTCCATTACCTAATGTTAAATTCTGTGCTATCTGGAAAATCCAGACATCACTTGCGCTGCCCGAGATAGTGACTCCGCCAGCGGAGACAAGGACTCCAGTCGTCCACTTATAAAGACCCGGGAGAAGAGTCTGCCCGGTAAGGTTTCCTGTGTAAAGTTCAGAAAAATCAGGAGTAACTCTTCCGGCTGCGTTGGTGTAAGCAGTTTCCATATCACCCACAGCAGTAATCATCATAGTGGGAGTTGGGGCGGCATAATCGGCAGCATAGAGCTTCCCGGTAACTAAAGATGATGATGAAAATGTTCCCGAGGCATCTGCAATCAAACCAAATCCGGTTATAAAACTTGCTGCAGCCGGGCTTAGACCAATGTCTCCGGTAATTTGGGTAGTTCCTGTACTTGAGATTCCTGTTTTTGCAAGCAGCACGAAATTGCCGGCTGTTCCAAGGTCTACAGGCGGCTGAGGATTGAATACTACTGCTGTGCCCGTTGTAAAACTCCAAACATAGTTATTTACCATGGCATCACCCGACAGATTCTTAACACCTGTAGTAATCGTTACTGAATAAGTTGTATTCGGTACGAGATTACTCGATGGAATATAAGTAGAGGTCATACCTGAGTAAGAGACAAATCCTGAAACCTGGGTTGTTCCTTGCTTCAAAGTAATAGTAGATGCCGTAAGAGTTAAAGCATCCATAGCCATATTAAAGGTTGTTGTAATCTGTATGTTCAAAGCCACACCCGTTTCAGCATTAGCTGGGTTTGTAAGATTTACTGTTGGTTGGGCTAAAGTTGTGACATTCACCATAAATGCGATTGTCAGCATCACCCCGATGAAGCGTGTCCACCGAATTAATAAAGTTTTTGAATAGTTTGTCTCGTTTTTCATGATAATTTCCTATTGTTTATTGAAAATAAATAAGTCGTGTTTTTCTAAATCGCCGTTCTAATGAGCAGTGATTTCAGTGTTCAATCGTAATTTGGGTTTTAATCCAGCTATTTTATAGTGTTGGTTTTACCACGGTGTTACCTGCTAAATTTACAGCAGCAATGCGTGCTAACAACCTCCCTTCAACTCTCGCTCCTGTCTTCAGCGAAATAGATTGATCAGCCATAATAGTTCCTTTAAAGACGGAAGTGGTTCCAAGGGTAGCTGAAGTGCCGACCTGCCAAAAAATGTTAGAAGCCTTGGCGCCGCCGCTCAAAATAATTTGCCGCCCGGATGTGGTGTTCAAAGTTGATGCGATTTGAATGATGAAAACAGCATTCGTGATTCCTTTTGCGTCAAAGGTGAGATCACCTGAAGATATTTCAAGAGATCCGCTGGATTTATAAAGACCCGGAGTAAGAGTCAGCCCGCCAATATTTCCGGAAAGAAGCACAATATCTGTTGATGTACGTCCTGCGGCATCGTTATAGGCGGTAGTCAAATCACCTTTTGCCGCAGTTAGCATTGCAGAAATGCCAGCGGGAGAAACATCATCGGCGGCGTATAATGTTCCTGTTACTTCGGTTAAACCAAAACCGGTAATGAACGATCTGGCTGCCGGACTCAATCCGATGTCGCCGGTAATTGAAGATGTAGGAACGTTGGAGACTAACGAGCCGGCAAGAATCGCAAAACCTCCGGTTGATCGAAGATTGACGGTTGCCTGAACCGTTGTTTGAAGAGGGATGACTCTCGAGGCAGGCTCTACTACCGTATCGTCCTTTGAACAACCAGACAAGAAAAGAAAAAAGGAGAATACTACGAGTAGTCCCATCCTTCGCTGAGTTCCGGTTAGGCGGATCAATTTGATCAAATATGTTTTTCGATTTTTTATCTTCATTTTCATCAGAATTTCCATATAGTTAGTGAAAGAATAATTTCCCGTGTAATCGTGTTGTTCAATTTGCTTGTCTTAAATTTGTTCATTTTATAAATTCGTTTTCGTTCTTTACTGATATTAAGTTACAGAGATGTTGTGCTTGAGTAAATCGGGCAAAGGGATGAAATGGGAACTACATCTTATGGTTGAGTCAACTTACAGATGAAACCGAAACTCATTTAGTAAATCAATAGTTGATTACCTAGCACTATATTGATTTCACTTTTATTTGAGCGCTTTCGTAAAGAAATCTTTTTGATGAATCAAAAAGGTTCCCTCTCAATGAGAACTACATGCTGTAGGACATTTGATACTATTTCATCAGGATCATCTTTTTGGTAGAGACGAATGATTCGGTCTCTAAACGATAGAAATATACACCGCTCGAAAGACCGGCTTTTCCTTTGTTCATATTGAACGACACAGAATAACTGCCGGCTTGCTGGCGACCGTTTACGAGAACGGCAACCTCAAGACCAAGCACATTATAAACCTTAAGGGAAACCTGACCAGTCTTCTCAAGACTATATTGGATTCTTGTTGAAGGATTGAATGGATTTGGATAATTCTGGAAGAGCGCAAAAACTTGAGGCGCTAAACCATTTTCTACCGAGGTCACCAAAGGAATAGTAACTGTATTGGCATCTAAAGAAACCATAGCAATCCGTGTCAATGCTCGACCGTACAAATTCACCCCGGTGGTTAAAGTGATTGACGCCTCAGCCATGATATTTCCATAAAAAGTCGAGTTCGTTCCCAGCGTGGCGGATGTGCCAACCAGCCAAAAGATATTACCTGCTTTGGCGCTTCCTGCAAGGACAATGCTCGTACCTGCATCCGTAACAAGTGTTGAACCCATTTTAAATATCCACACAGCATTCGCATCACCTGCAGCATCGAGAGTTAAAATCGCATTCGGACCTGTTCCTGATATGCCGGTTGATGACGAGTTAACATAGAGCCCTGGGGCAAGAGTTAAACCGCCGAGTTGTCCCGGTAACGAAATTGCATTTAATGATCTCCCTTGAGCGTCGTTATAAGCAGAATCTAAATCTACTTTCGCCAAAGTTACAAGAGTATCAGCAGTTGAATAAAGTATCCCCGTCACATTTCCCGGAATCAGCCCATTAATTGTGGCAGTTGGAAACGATCCAACATCGCCATAAATATGTGTAAGCGTACCAATGTTGTTTACACCGGAACCTGCCAGAATAGCAAAGTTACCGGCTGTTCTAAGGTTTACCGGAGCCGGTGATTGTGGCACAGCAGAGGCTGGCGCCAACAAAGCAATTATCAACATTGCTCCTGCAAAGCGAAGCCACTTGTTTATGATAGCGGTAGAATTTTTTGTATAAGTTTTCATGAGAATCTCCATTTTGTTACTATCGAGCAAGAGCTCGAACGATTTTGTTTTCTTTTTGATCATAATTAATTACCTCTTATAATAAATTGAATGAAAGAATAAGCGGCGTCTCCCAAACGCCATGTAACGCCAGCATATTCTTAATACCTTACCATCGTTATTGATCGAGATGAAGTAAGGGGGGCTTGTCTGCACTAATAAAAATTGTGTAGTGAGCATGTTTTGCAGCAAGGAACGATATTGACTCGTTCTGGATTACTGCCGTTGCAGTAATATTTCCTTCATTGATTGTCTGATAATCCGATGTTTCTCCAGGTTCGACATCATTAATAGCGAATTTAACCCCTTTCTCAGTTTGGATTTTTACATTGACTTTTTCTGCGTGTTTGTTCGAAATACGGAGTTGAGTCTCCGTATTACGGGAACACCCTGCGATGAAAACAAAGAGGAGTAAGCTAAAAACACCAACATAGATCTTTTTCATATTTTTCCTGTTTAATATTATTCGTCAACCATACAAATGCCGGCAGCAGTGCTATTTTTCTGTTAACATCTTCTCGAGTACAAGCTATTATAGCTGCCCTGTTACGTCATGAATACTACTACTTGTTGTGCGGAAGCAGTTGATACTTTTTTGATCGCCGCCTTTTAACAACTGAATCCGCCCCAATTCGGATGGGACATGAATCACGTTATACGACCGGCATGCATCTCAACGAGTAATGAGTATTAATTCACTTGTTAATGTGCGGATAGCAAAGAGGGATAACAATAGAGCAAAGGGATGAAAAAGGAACTACATCCTTTCGATACATCAGTGGATGAAATCATCCGTCATTGTCAACCAAATTGCTAATATGGTAAGATTATAAACTTCAACATCCTAACCCGGACAAGCCAGAACCAAAAAACTTAAAGCTTAGTTGAACTAAGAAGTCAGAATACAGAAGTCAGCAGAATTTTCATTCTGAATTCTTACTTCTGATTTCTATTTCAACATATTTAAAATATTCTGCCAATTATTACACGAACTTTTTTGTTAAGGCACTAATCCTGATAAACCGGAAATCACAAAAAACAAACACCTAATAATTTTAGATGAATGATTGAATGAAAATCATCCATCCATTCATCTTCATTCAATCTTGCTATCACTTTATTTGCCTCATTAATATTCTGCCAAATATTACACGAATTTTAGTGTTAGGGTCTTAAAATCCCCACAACAGCCAGCTTTTTTTTGCCTTCTCCATAAGCACTTTAAACCCGGTTGAGCTCTCCTTTAAATTGATTAACGTGGAATCTAAGTTTTTATCGAAACTGATTTTTGCATCATCCATAAGTATTTTTAACCCTGCTGAACCTTGTTTCAAATTGACGATGGCAGAATCAAAATTTTGCGCCAGCGATTTGTCCATCAATAGTCTTCCTATTGTTCCTTTTCCTGTTTGGATGTCGTTCGTAATTTTCGATAAATCCTTTGTGATTTTGGAAGTGTTGTCAATAGTTGTCTTTAATGACAGCAGAACTTCGTCCATATTAATCGGCGGGACAGTTTTGATAATATCGTTGTTTTGAATTTCTTTTTCTTTCCCCTGTCCGGGATTAATAATTAAAATTTTGTTCCCCATTAGACCTTCAGAGCCAATACTTGCAATGGCATCCTTCTTAATAAATTTCCGGGAGCTTTCATCAATAAGTATTTCTACTCTAACGGAAGAATCACTTACGATATCAATATTTTCAACAGTCCCTACATTTATTCCTGAGAACCGAACATTACCGCCCGCTTGAAGTCCGGCAACATCTTTAAATACTCCGCTTACACGAAAAGTACTTCTAAACAATTGCTGCCTTTCGCCGATAAAATATATCCCTATAAGAAATACTGCTATTCCGAGGGAAATAAATATTCCCAATCTGATTTTAGTGGTTGTGTTCTTTTTCATTTTAAATACTCAAATAGTTTTTAATTTCTTTTATTCAAAAAATGACCTGACCCAAGGGTCTTCAGAATTTTCAAGATCGTTATAAGACCCTTCTGCCGCGCATACTCCATCTTTAATAACTATGATCCGGTTTGCCGTTAGCTTAGCACATTCCCTGTCGTGCGTGATAATAATTGAAGATGTATGATATTTTTTTTGTACTTCAAGGATAAGACTGCTTATTTCTTTTGATGTTATTGGATCAAGCCCCGTTGAAGGTTCATCATAGAGCATGATCTCAGGTTTTAGAATTAACGTTCTCGCCAGACCTAATCTTTTCCGCATACCGCCGGAAAGCTCAGACGGCATCATATCAATTGTTTCAGAGAGTCCAACATTTTCTAATGATTCTTTAACAAGCGCATTCATTTCTGCTTTGGATATTGTGGTTACCTGTCTCTTAAGCGGGAATTCAAGATTTTCTCTCACGGTCATAGAATCATAAAGAGCGCCGCTCTGAAAAAGGAAACCTATCTTTCTGTGCAGTTCGGTTAACTTGTTAGCTTTGAGATTAGAAATATCTTGCCCAAATAATAAGAGTTTTCCATAATCAATTTCCATCAAGCCAACGATACATTTTATTAGCACGGATTTACCCGTTCCCGATTTTCCAAGGATGACAAGGTTTTCCCCTTTGTTCATCACCAGATTAATATCCAGCAACACTTCCTTATCTCCAAAAGATTTTTTAAGATGCTGCATCTCAACAACAACAGAATTTATCTGCTTATCGTCATCTTTGGTTTCTCTGGTGGATGTTTCGGTTGTCATTTTGTTCATTGCTCGATTTAATTTTGTAACAAACTTGTAATTTGTACGGCTATCATATCAATGATAAAAACCATTAACGATGCGAATACAACTGCCGAGTTTGCGGCTTTACCAACACCTTCGGTTCCTTTATTTGAATTATAACCCTTGTAACATCCTATAAGTCCGATTGTAAATCCGAAGAAAAAAGTTTTTATAAAAGCCGGGAAAACATCTTTAAATTCGAGGCTTTGAAATATCTGAGAAAAAAATATGGTGGCGCTAACATTTCCTTTCAGGTTTACGGCAACATAGGAGCCGAACAAACCAACAGCATCAGAAAAAACCACTAAGAGCGGAAGCATTATTGTTGCTGACAGAACTCTTGTAACAACAAGATAGTTAAACGGATTCGTATGCGATACCTGCATCGCATCAATTTGTTCGGTTACATTCATTGATGCCAGCTCCGCCCCGATCCCCGATCCCACTTTGCCGGCAAAGATTAATGCGGTTATCACCGGTCCTATCTCACGAATAATTGAAATTGCCACCATCATGGGCAATAACGATTCCGCTCCAAACTTTTCTAACGTTGGCCTCGACTGCACCGTAAGCACCAGCCCGATAATAAAACTTGTAACAGCCACCAAAGGAAGCGACTTGTACCCGATCAGAAAAGATTGTTTCAGCAGTTCATTTAACTCATACGGCGGCACAAATACTTCTTTGAAAAAGCGAAAAGTAAAAATGGTAAGCGAATAGACTTCTAAAAAGAATTTATGAACTACCGTATGAGAAACGATTACCGGAATATTCTTCGGAATAGTTTCTTTTTCCTGCTTTCGATTTTGGAAATGCTCTAAAATTATTTTTTCCATAAAGTGACGGTTTTAAGATTTACTCTAAATTGACAGGTTATAATATGCAGAAGTGTAGGTCGTTTCAATCGGTCAAAGGGATGAAAAATGGACTACATCTTAGGGAGGATTTTTCTCACAACACAAAATTTCTAACGGCATTTATGACTCTTCTTCCCGAAAAGAAAAGAGATTGGAGGAAGCTGAGATCACATCAGAAAAAAAAATACTGTAGGCATGATATAGGAAATATTAATTAAATTGGGGGAGCAAATTATTTGTAGTGAATTAAAACATGGTAACAAAAGAATCAGCATATAAAAAAATATCCGAACTCGTACAGCGTTTTGAGGAGCAGTATGCCTCATACAAAAACTCCGATTATAACGAGACTTTAACCCGCAGAGATTTTATCGATCCTTTCTTTAAAGCGTTGGGTTGGGATATGGATAATGAACAAGGTTATGCCGAATCGTTCCGCGAAGTAAAACACGAAGATAAATTAAAGATAGGGAATGCCGTTAAAGCCCCCGATTATTCTTTCCGGGCAAATTCAGATAAAAAGCTTTTCTTTGTTGAAGCGAAAAAACCAAGCATTGTAATTAAGGAGGATATCCACCCGGCATATCAAGTAAGGCGTTACGGTTGGAGCGGAAAACTTGCAATAAGTATTGTTACCGACTTTGAAGAGTTCGCTATTTACGATTGCACTAAAAAACCCTTTAAGACCGACAAAGCTTCCGTTGCGAGAATGAAGTATCTTACCTTCCGCGACTATTTAAATGAGTTTGATTTTCTTTGGGATACGCTTGCAAGAATATCTGTTCTTAGAGGAAGTCTTGACAAATATGTACAAGGAACAGCCAACAAAAGAGGAGCGGAAACCGTTGATAAAGATTTTCTGAAAACGCTTGACGGTTGGCGAACCTATCTTGCTACTTCCTTAAGCCGTGATAACAAAGAGCTTAATGAAGAGGAAATAAATTTTGCCGTTCAACAAACGATAGACAGAATTATTTTCCTGCGTATTGCCGAAGGGAGAAAAGTTGAACCTGAAGGGAACTTGCAAACCGCCATAACGCAAGGCGACTATTATCAAAATCTTTTCAGCATTTTCAAAGAAGCGGATGACAAATACAATTCCGGTTTGTTTGATTTTAAGAAAGACACGATTAGCAAGAAACTGAAGATTGATAACAAGGTAATAAAAACGATCATTAGCGAACTCTATGTTCCCAAAAGTCAATATGAGTTTTCCGAATTATCCGTTGAGATATTAGGCAGCGCTTATGAGCAGTTCCTTGGAAAAGTAATCCGTATTACTCCTGCGCACCATGCAAAGATTGAAGAGAAGCCGGAAGTAAGAAAAGCGGGGGGAGTTTATTACACTCCCGAATATATTGTTGAATACATTGTAAAGAACACAGTCGGCAAACTGATTGAAGGAAAAACACCGAAAGAAATTAGCAAAATAAAAATAGTTGATCCCGCATGCGGAAGCGGAAGTTTCTTGATCGGCGCATACAACTATTTGTTGAACTATCACAAAAATTATTATTCAAACAACGGGAAGCCTGCAAAAGGGAGAAAGGAAGACACACTTACTCCGGAAGGACATTTAACCACCGCAGAGAAGAAAAGAATTTTGCTCAACAACATTTACGGCGTTGATATTGACGTGAACGCAGTTGAAGTAACCAAGCTGAGTCTGCTTTTAAAATGTTTGGAAGGAGAAACCGAAGCTTCAATCGCACATCAGTTATCCATGTTCCATGAGAGAGTTTTGCCAACGCTTGAAAATAATATCAAAAGCGGGAATAGTTTAGTAAGCACCGATATTTATGAAAACGAATTGTTTGAAGTTGATAAGAAGACTAAACCATTCAATTGGGAAAAGGAATTCCCGGAAGTATTTGTAGAACGCATAGAAGAATCCGATCCAAAAGAAGAGTTGAAAAGAATAGCCAGACAAGCAAAGGCGCATGCAGAAAAAGCATTAGAGTATTCTACCGTGTTATCTGAGAAATTAGAAACGGTATTCGAGCCACAAGTTAATTACGCAACAAACGGCAAAGGGGGATTTGATGTGGTGATTGGGAATCCGCCGTATGGGGCAAGTATTGGAACTGATGTTCAAAATTATTTATCAACTAAATATAATTTACCTATTACGATAGCGGATAGCTTTTTAATGTTTTTAAAAAGAACGTTTCAAGTTTCAAAAAAGGATGCGCTGATCTCGTTGATTATTCCATCTACCTGGCTCTATATGTCTCAATATTTAAGTTTCAGAAAACAACTTTTAAATCAATTTCAACTTGATGAAGTACAACTTTTCCGAAAACCAATATTTGAGAGTGTAACAGTTGAAACATGTACAATTCTTTTAACAAATAAAGAACCAGATAAATATTCAAAATATCATTTTAAAGAAATTAAAACAGAGCCAAGCAAGTTTATTTTTGAGGAAAATGTTGTTGCGCAAGCGAAATTGTTAGAAGAACCGGAAATAAATCTTGTTCTTTCAAATAAAGTTATAAATTCACTTTTTACAAAAATTAAAAACAAAAATCCGCAGCTTAAAGAAGTTGCATTAGTCATTTGTGGATTAACTCCTTACCGGCTTGGAAAAGGTAAACCGAAACAAAGTATAAACATTGTTAAAGAACGACGATTTGATGCAGATTTTAAAAAAGACAAAAGTTATCGGCAGTATGTAATGGGAAGAGATTTTAATAAATATTGTTGGCAAATTGAAAAAGAGAGATGGATCAGCTATGGGGATTGGCTTGCAGAGCCAAGACATAAAGCACCATTTGATGATGATAAAAAAATAGTTATCAGACAAACATCCGATAGATTAATTGCACATCTCGATACGCACAAATTTTTATCGTTGAAAAATGTTCATAATTTAAGGGTAACTGATAGTAATCTTACTTATGAGTATTTGTTAGGAATTATTAATTCCAAATTATTAGACTGGTGGTATCAAAAACTTATTCCCGAAAAGGGCAGAGTATTTGCAGAAGTGAAGGTTGTAAATCTTGAAAAACTTCCAATAAAATCAATTGATTTTAGTAACAAAGCAGAAAAGCTAAAACACGATGAAATAGTAAAGTTGGTTGATCAACTTTTGAAACTGAACGAAGAAGAAGCAAACACTAAACTGCAAAGTGAAATAGAACAGATACAAAGGCACGCTAAATTTTGTGAAGACCAAATAAATATAAAAGTTTATAAACTCTATGACTTAACTCCTGATGAAATAAATATTGTAGAGGGGAAATGAAGATAAAATCATTTCAAGAATCACTTGACCATATAGCAAGCCAAAGAACTGAAAATTTAAAAAGGCTTTTGGAATTTTCTAACAGCAAGTTAGCAGATATTAAAGAATATTATTATAATTGGTATAAGAGCGCCGAAGAAAATGAATATAAAGAGAGCGCAATAGTCAACCAAATGCATTATCATCTAATAGAAGAAGCTATTAAAATTAAACAATTGAATGATGAGCAAAAATAATGCAAGGAATGCATTTACCAAACTGCAAAGTGAAATAGAACAGATACAAAGGCACGCTAAATTTTGTGAAGACCAAATAAATATAAAAGTTTATGAACTTTACGGTATAGAACAACCCGAAATAGATATAATCGATGCAAATGCAACAAAATAAACGCTTTCCCCCGGCGGTTCACTCTTTTAAAATGAACCGCTTTGGTTCAGATTATTTCTTCTTTTCTGTGCTTAGGAGACCCTGGTTCGTCACTCCATTTTTTTTATCTCGTTTAGCGTTCTTTTTTTCTTGCATAGTTTTTGCAGGTTCTTTCTTTGACCCCTTTTTAGCGTCCTGACCTTTGCTCATGATTTTTTCCTTTTCATTTAGATTATAATTTATGACACAATAAATAATTTTTGCTAAATGATGATAGGAAGAAATAAGATAGTGAACAATAAAGCAAAAGGATGAAAAAGGAACTACATCTTTTGGGTGGAATTAACAAATAGTCACTTTATTCAATAGATAAAATTCATCTCTTAATCCTAATCTTATTCTTACTTATTTACAGAAACACGACTTAAATGCCGCTTAAAGCGGAGAGGCAAGAAAATAATAAAGCACAAAACTCTCTGTTCGGAATTGTGCGTAATGTGAACCGGCAGCTAATCGCTGACCGATTGAGGAGTCTCCGGTTGGGTTTTGTTGGAATTGGAGAAATGAGCATACTTTGCAATCTGCACGCGGGTTTGAAGCGCTAATTTTTCGAGGATGTTGTGAACGTGGCTTTTTACCGTGTAGGTGGAAAGATGAAGGTTTTGTGCGATCTCTTTATTCGTCCAGCCTTCGGATATGAGTCCAACCACTTCTAACTCGCGTTTCGTCATACGCACTGATTCTTCAATTAAGGAAGGTTTAAATGCCGGGACAGCCTGTTTAACAATTTGAGAAAAAAGCGAGCTTGTTAAATGAGGCGGTAATACTTTAATTCCCTCAGAAACTGATCGAATCGTTTTATAAAAGTCGGAAATGTTTGCATCTTTAAGGATAAATCCTGATACACCTGCCAGGACAAATTCGAGAACATCCGCCTGATGCGGGATAAGGTCCATCACGATTATTTTTATTTCCGGAAAATCCCTCTTAACTAATTTAACAACTTGCAGACTGCTTTGACTTTGTAAACCGAGATCGAGAAGAACGATATTTGGCTTGTGCTTCTTCATAGCCGAAGAGTTGTTTTCGCCATCGGCCTCAGTAGCAACTACCTGCATATCAGGCTGCGTTTTGAGCATTGAGACAATGCCATCCCTCAGAAGACGATTATCTTCTATAAGTAGTATCCGGATTTTTTTCAATATATCTCCAATGGTAAATAAACAAAATTATAATTTGATACAGGGCTCGATTCGCTTGGAACTCTTTCACATCTCTCATCCATAATCACTTAATTCAAAGACAGGGTAAAGAGAATGTCCGTTATGAATTCCTCATTTGCCTTTCTTAAGTAACCGAAATTCTTCTGATAATACGTTTAAAGAATTTTCACTCTTCTTCATTCCCGTTATATCAATTAACGCGATCTGACACTTTTTATCCGGTTCAAGAGCGTCCTCTATCTCTAAAGCTTCCAGAAGAACGTGGAAGAGAGATTTATCTTTGTTCAGCACGTTTAATTCACACGTGTGTTTTACACGAGAGCTGAAAACTGTTTTAATAAACGAATTAAAAACATCCTTTTCCTCAACAGGAATAAAAGTAATTAAACGCCTACCGATTAATTTATTCCGGTCAATTCCTAACATTTGGCTGGCGCTTAAATTTACTTCTTTTATTACGCTCTCAACATCCAGAGTAAAGTAAGGAATGGGTGAAAAATCGAAGAGTGCTACATATTTATTTCTTGACACTTCCAGCTCTTCTTGCGCTATTCTAAGTTCCTGATTTTGATGTTCCAGTTCTATCTGATGTACCTGGAGCAAATGCACTAATCTTTGAACATCTTCCACTTTTTCAACAACCGGTGTTTTCCGTTTCGGTTCGATTTTATCCTTCAACTGAGAATTGGTGGTTTTGGCTGATTGTTTTTCTATTCGTTTCATTTTACAGTACCTTATTATTTTATATTTGGGCTCTGGATGGCAAGAAGAATAAGTTGCGATTCTTTATCTCCCTGAAAGATCTCACGTGCATTTAAGAGTAATTTTCTTTTACCGATTTTTTTAAACTTATACTCGACTTCATAATCTTCAAAAAAACTGTTTTCGGGAATTATTTCTTCAAGCAGTTTCCGAAGTTCAGGGATATCCCAATTATTATCTTCAAGTTCGTAAACAAATTTACCTACAGTTTTTTCGCTAACGGTATGAAACAGTTTATAATAAGACCGGTTAGCTGAAAGTACCTTTAAATTTTTATCAAGAATAAGAAGCGAATCTCTCACGGTATCAACAATATTGTCCGAATACTCTCGCGCAAGCTGAACTTCTTGATTTAACTTATGGATTTCCTGGTAAGCAGATTTTAATTTGTGAATATGGGTAAACGTTACCACAAGACCATCAATAATATTGCTTGTCGTCCGGTAAGGTAATATCCGCATTTGGTACCAAACGCCGTCATTGGTTTGTAACTCAATTTCTTTATAAACAAGAGTCGCCAAAACTTCTTTCGCATCCTCAATAAATTTTTCATATTTAAGATTTGTTGCGATGTGGTTTATCGGTCGTCCAATGTCGGAAGGAATAAGGTTGATAACCTTTGTTGCGTGATGCGTAAATCTTTTAATACATAAATTATTATCAAGAAAGATGGTCGGAATATCAATGCTGTCTAACAGGTTTTTCATATCGTTATTAATGATTGATAATTCATCATTCTTATTTTGAAGCTCGGTGTTTACCGTAATTAATTCTTCATTTAGCGACTGTAATTCTTCTTTGGAAGTTTCCATTTCTTCATTAGAACTTTGCATCTCCTCGTTAGTAGACTGCATCTCCTCGTTGGTAGATTTAAGCTCCTCATTGGAAGTTTCCAATTCTTCAATGGTTGACCGCAAATTTTCTTTGGTAGATTTTAATTCGTGTTCAAGCTCTGTGATGATTTTTTCTGATTTTTTTTCATAATGAACTTTTTGGGAAACCGGCATTTTTCCCTCCGGTAGTACCTCCTCAAAAATGAGCAGCAACGCACCTTCCATCGCCGGTTCTTTGATCGGTCTAACAGTCAGATTTACTAATTGGAAGCTGCCGTTAGTTTTTATCTTTAAACCTGTTGCAGTTAGCGATTTTCTGCTTGCTAAAACTTTTCTGATCAATGCAGGAAGTTCTTGTTGTAATCCTTCGCGCGCCATTTCAAAAATATTCATCTTGGCTTCACCATGAGTAAGCTCAAGGTATTTGCCGGTTCTTCCATGAATATAAATTATTTCTCCATGTTCGGTTACGATCACACAATTTGGCGAATAGCTTTGCAGAATAACCTTTTCCGCTATCCGGGTAATGTTTTTTACTTCGGTCTTGTTCATAATAATCTCATTAGTTTTTGCTATCGCCCGCGAGATCGGGAATTCTACGATCGACTGTGCCGAGTATATGGAATCTCTTCTTTTGTAAATTTTCCATTTTTTATCTGCCATTGAAAAGAGATCAACAAACCCGCTGATCGTTTCCGATGAACCGAGGAAAAGTATTCCGTTTGGCAAAAGGCTATAATGGAAAATAGGGATTATCTTTTTCTGTAATTCGGTATTTAAATAAATTAAAAGATTGCGGCACGAGATCAGATCGAGCTTCGTAAACGGAGGGTCTTTGATTACGCTTTGCGGTGCGAAGATCAGCATTTCTCTTATTTCTTTTCGAATATGAAATATATTCCCATTTGAAGTAAAAAAGCGCTTCAAGCGTTCTTTACCAACGTCTGTTTCAATTCCTGAAAATGTGCCAAGCCGGGCTTTTTCAATTGCGTTGCTATCAATATCAGTTGCAAATATCTGCACGTTGAAAAATTTCTTTGCTTCATCCATACATTCCCGTAAAGTAATTGCAATGGAGTATGCTTCTTCCCCGGTAGAACATCCGGGCACCCAAATTCTTATCTGCTCATTCTCCGATTTATTTTTTATTATGCCTGATAATACAATCTTTAATTTCTCAAAAGATTCGCGATCTCTGAAAAAATTTGTTACTCCTATTAAGAGTTCCTTAAACAAACTTTCAATTTCTGCCGGGTTTTCCTGGAGGAGACGGATATAATTTGGAACAGTATCCAATTGAGCAACGTTCATTCTTCTTTCTACCCGGCGGTAGATCGTATTTTGTTTGTAGAGGGAAAAGTCGTGTCCGGTGTGAGTTCGAAGCAGAATGAAAATTTTTTGAAAGGTATCGGGAATTTTACTAGAAGTATTTGCTCTCTCTAAAAATAATCCATTACCTTTTTGAGAAATATATTTTATTAACTGATCAGGCATTCCTTCGGGAGGAAGGATGTAATCGGCTAAACCGGTTTTAATGGCGCTGCTCGGCATACCGTCAAACTTTGCTGATTTTGGATCCTGAACCATTACCATCCCTAATCCATTCTTCACTGCTTTTAACCCTGCGCTCCCGTCTGAAGCCATACCGGAAAGAATTATACAAATAGCTTTTTCTCTCAGATCCGCAGAGAGTGAGTTGAAAAAAAAATCTATGGGAAGCCGGAAGCCATGCGCTTCAAGAGGTTCTATGAGTTGGATCGTTCCGTGGAGTATTCCTAAATCCCGATTAGCCGGAGCGACATAGACATGATCAGGTTGAATGACCATTCCGTCTTCAGCTTGAAATAATTTCATCTTAGTAGATTTTTGAATAAGCTCAGGCATAATGCTAATATGCGTTGGATCTAAATGGGACACGACGATAAAAGCCATACCGGTACTCTCAGGCATACTTCCAAAAAATCTTTCGAGAGCCTCTAAACCGCCCGCTGACGCCCCAATACCAACCACATAAAACGGATTATTTGAAAATGATATTGCTCCGGCATTCTTCTTTTTTTTGACCGGTGACCGCTTGGAATTTGTCTTCTTCATTGTAAACTCATATAAGTATTATAGCACGGTAACCCGCATGGTTTAATTTTGATGGATGATGGAATGGCGCAAAACGCCACAAATTTCCAGATACAAAAACAACCTGCCTTTCCGACGGGATAATAACCGCACAGCCATAAATGGATTGTGCTACACGAATAAATTCCGCTAAAGCGGAATACATTTTTAGCATCATCGTTTACGATGATTTTTTCGACCAGCGATACCGTTTACGGTATCGCTGATTTTTGTAAAGGTGAAACATATTCTTTGAACGTAAATTCATCTTATGGAAAACTAACAATTTAATCCTCTAAAAACAATCTTCTCCGAATTAATTAGTGCTCTTTTACTCTCTGAGAACCACTTAATTTTTAGAACTTTTTCTTTTTCACCTTTTTTGTTTCAACATCTCCCGCCCGGCTTTTAGCCATCTTTTCCTTGTCTACAGAGAAGCGTTCATTTATTGCAGTTTCAATTCCGATAACTTTTAGCGCCTCAGATTTTTCAGCTTCAAATTCAGAACGGAGTACAACGATCTGAGCTTCCATTGATTCCCTCTTCCGCTCAATTCCAAATTGTTTTCGGGCAATTTCCTGTTGACGCAATAATTGTTCCGCCTGGTCTTTGGTCTCACGCGATAACCGCGCCGAGCCGGTCAATACGCCTTCCGGACCAACATAAACATCAAGCAATTCAATTCCATGGTTGGTTAGTTTGAACTCGCGAATTTGATTTGAATGTGCCATACCGCGCGATTTAAGAATATACAAACCTCTGTTCCGTTCGCCGCCAATTTCAATATCACGCAGCAGCAGCCAGGTATCTATCAAAGATGAAATGTAGGTATCGGTGTTCTCCATATTGGTATCGGCAGAAGCAAGACTCGTAAAAAAGGCAGTGATCCTCTTCATCTTTAAAAAATCTACAAGGCGCACTAACATTGTATTTACTTCCGTTTGATTTTCTCCTAACACAAACGCATTAATAGGATCGAGGATAACGATGTCCGGGACAAATTTATTGATTAGGTTAATACTCGTGGTTAGATGATTTTCTAAACCGTAGAGTGTCGGTCGTGTCGCATGAAACTTTAACAATCCCTTTTTCCTCCAGGGTTCTAAATTTATTCCTATTGAACTCATATTACGCTCAATCTGATTTGGAGATTCTTCGTAAGTAAAAAAGAGAACCCGTTCACCCCTTTTACACGCCGCTTCAACAAATTGCGCTGCGATGCTCGTTTTGCCTGTTCCGGCAGTGCCTGAAACGAGGATTGTACTTCCATGGTAATAACCTTTACCGGAAAGCATAGTGTCAAGACGCGGAATTCCAGTTGAAATTCTCTCAAACGAAGAGAAGTAATCTAACCCTAAAGAAGTAACAGGTAACACAGAAAAACCATCTTCATCAATTAGAAAAGGATACTCGTTCGTACCATGGGTTGAGCCGCGATATTTTACAATGCGCAGCCGTCGAATGGACGATTGATCAATCACGCGATGATCGAGAAGAATGACGCAATCGGAAACATACTCTTCCAATCCTTGCCGTGTTAGCGTGCCATTGCCCCGTTCTCCGGTGACTATCGCCGTAACACCTTTCTTTTTCAACCAGCCGAATAACCGCCGCAGTTCTGTACGAACAATAGTAGCGTTAGGCAGAACCGTAAAGAGTGATTCAATAGTATCCAGCACAACTCGCTTAGCTCCGATGCTTTCAATTGCACTATGAATACGAACAAACAACCCTTTCAAATCATATTCACCGGTCTGTTCGATTTCACCCCTTTCAACATCAATGTGTTCAAGCCAGATTTTTTTTTGCTCAACCAGATGATCCAGATCGAATCCTAAGGAAGCAACATTTGCCGTAAGTTCTTTTGCGGTTTCCTCAAACGAAATAAATACACCCGGCTCATTATAAATCGTAGCGCCGCGCACGAGAAATTCCATCGCAAAAAGAGTTTTTCCGCATCCCGCGCCTCCACATACAAGCGTCGGTCTTCCTTTCGGTAAACCTCCGCCGGTTATCTCATCAAATCCTTGGATACTTGTTGGGGATTTTGGGAGAACTTTTCGTTGAATTTGCGCTTCCTTTTTTGCCATAATATTTTTATCCAATATATTGTTATTCCTCTTCCAAGGAATAAAATTTGTTATAATTTTGCTTCACACCGAATATTTATCTTTCATCAGCGCAAAACAGCTTTTTAGAAAAGCTCCTTTTTTTTAAGAAATCTCAATTAAGTATAAACAAATCGGGGAGATAAAAAAATAGTCCAAAAGGATGAAAAAGGGATGAGATTTTATTTTATCCTAAATTACGCACAACCCTCTTATTTCATGAGAAAAGTATAAATTTTCCCGTCTTTAAGGCTCGCAATTTTGGTCATGCTGATATGTTTTTGCAGTTCATCAATGGAAAAAAGGTAGCTTCGGGTGGAGTTAGTTAACCAAACGAGACAGACATCTTCTCCTTTTCTCCAACTTTCTTTTGGATTCCCCGTAATATCAAAAAGTTGGGGTGAGTTGTAAAATCTTTTTGGCGGACTGCATTTGGTTGTTAAACACGTTAAAATATAAACCGCTTCCGGTTCATTGCTGTAGAGGGTATAACTTTTCCCCAGATGCTTATGCTGATTCAGATATTTTATCGTTCTGTTTTCCCTCCATTCTTGAGAGCTGAAACCCCATCCGGCTTGCAAGATAAACTGTTCAGTAACTCGGATCGTTTTCTTAACCGGGAAGCTCATCAGTAGTACAATACCGATAACAACGAACAAAGTAATTGATTTTAGATGAGTCTTCTCTCTTAACCATATGAGAACTCTCTCTGCAATAAAAAACAAAATGAAAAGCATGGGAATATAGATCGGAGAAAGTAGTCTATCGGAAATCCGGTCATAGGCGGTAGTCGTTGATGAAATAAGAATGATCCCTGCATACAATAATACAAAAAGGAGACTCGGACCAATGAGTTTGATGCCATCTCCGTTCCAAGATATGTGCCCCGATGATTTGAAAAAAATCCAAATTACCGGAAGTAGTAAAATTAAAATGAAAGAAATCCCGGTCAAATTCAACGGCAAATACCAGGGGAGAACTGTCTTGTAAAGAAAACTAAAATTTTCAAATAGTGTATAAGAAGATGAGGCTCTTAACCCGACAAGTGTTCCCGAAATGAAATAATTTCTTATAATCCAAAGAGAGATCGGCAAAACCGTTATAAGTAAGAAGATAACGGAATGCCAAAACTTTTCTTTATTCGAATTCTTCGACCAAAACACAACACTGAGAATACCCGCTGCAATCATAATGACACCGGTGTACCGGGTAAGACAAGCCAAAGAAGCTGAAGCCGAGAAAAGGAACAACGAAATAAAGTCCCCCTTCATTTGATATTTTCCAAAATAATAAAGAAACAGTAGTACCAAAAAAATAAAAAGAAGTTCAGACAAAACCATAAAAGAAGCTTGAATAAGCGTGTACGAAAGAAGAACCGATACTATTCCTAAAAATACTAACGCAAATGAATTCAAGTACCTTAACAACAATAAACCGGAGAGATAAATTATAAACCCGAAAAGAACTGCATTTAAATAACCTGCCGCGATTCGCGGATCTACTAAGGTTGTTTTTTTTATGACTGCTAAGATGATTGAATAGAGCGGTGGCTGAATAACCAAATGCAAACCGTTATAGGTTAGAAAGCCGTTGTCTTCCGCTAAGTTACTTGCGGCGGATAGATAAGCCGCCGAATCAGGGGTCAGACCGGCGCCGTACCGGTAAGTAAGGGACAAAATAATCGCCGCCCCGATGATTCCTACTATCCCCGATGTTACGTACTTAAAAAGGTTTCCATCTTTTAATCGTTTCGCAAAATGAATAAATTCCAACCCAGAGCATTTAATTGAATTTAAATGTGGAACTCCATCAGTAGGGATGCTTAAATGTTTATCAGATGTTTTCAAACTATGTTCCATCGTCCGTTTGTGATAAAATTTAGTTGAAATCTAAGTTGAATAATATCCTCTGACTTTTGCAGCAATTTGTGGTTCGGTCATATTGTCCGCAGTCTCAAGATTAATGACTCGCCCGTTTCGCTTTCCCCTTTCAAAACGTTTTTTAAATTCAATTTTTGCCTCATCCGGTCCGACGATCAGAAGAGACTCTGCATCACTCACCAGCGAAATTACCTCATCATAATATTTTTTCAGACGATTTGTAACCCGTCTATTGCTCATTTCCTCCGCTGAGATTTTTTGAGCTCCATCAGAGAATCTAACATATTTCTCAATTTCTGATGGAATTGATTTAACCTCTCCCAGAGTACCCGTGATACTTACGATCACTGCTTCATTGTGGTCAATCCACAAACCGACTTTTCGATTCATTTTAGCTCCTTTAACTGTTATGTTGCTTTATAGTATTGTTGTTTAACTTTTTGTTTTTTGTGTCAAGATATTTTTGGCGCTTTATTACCATTGCATCAATCATCAAAACTCAACCTTCAACCATTCGGTTACTGCGCATTATTGCTTAATCATTTTACTGCTACTTCCATAGATAATTGTGCTTGTTCGGCTAAACGCAGTTCCAACAAAGATTGGAGAAAAGCTAAAGTTGATTCCGCGCCTTGATTCTCGTTAAGATGGTCTGAATGCAAACCGTCGCGGCACCCGCCGGTTGTTGGGTCGTAAACAGAAAGATTCAAATCGTTACGCCCAAGGAACCATTCAAATGCACGGTGAGCTTCTTTGTTCCAAAATTTGTCCCCGGTAATTCTGAACGCTTCGAGACAAGCCGATACCATTGCTTGTGCCTCGACAGGCTGCTGATCAAAACGAGCTTTCTCGCCCCCTTTTTTATAAAAACCATTTGATCCAATTGGAACAAAATGCCCCTGGTTTGAACGCTTTAAATCACAAAGCCATTTTAACGACTCCAACCCTGCATCGGTCATTGCACCGTTAGGAATTGATTTGCCGCAGGTGAGCAGAGCATGAGGTAAGGCAGCATTGCAGTATGAAAGAGTATCTTCAAACCAACGCCATTCTTCAGAACGATTATCCTGGTATAATTTCAGGAGTCGTTCAGCCAATTCAACACGCACCTGACTTGCTCTTCGGTCACCGGCAAACTTTTGTGAATACTCATCAATGCCGATCAAAGCAAATGCCCAGGCACGGGGACTTGTAGTTAAAAGAATAGAGGGGAGCGATTGTTCGAACAGCCAGCCCGCCATCCCTTTTAGTGCCAGAGCATTAGAATGATTTAAGACCGTTCCTAAAGCCCAAAGAGAGCGCCCCTGGCTATCATCCGAACCATTTTCTTCCAACCAATTGTGTTGATAGTCCATAAAATTTCGAAAACGTTTAGTCTGATCGTTGAAGGCAAATCCTAAAAAGGAAAGATATCGGGAGGCAAACCCCAATCTCTGGTGGCTGCCAAGTTTATCCAGGAGAATTTTTACTAAAAGCGCACGTGCATTATCATCGGTGGTATAACCGTGTGAATAGTTAGGCACCGTAAAAAGGGAATGTTGTAAAATTCCGGTATAATCCGTTAGATGATTTAAATGATCGAGTTTTAGGGGAGGAAGTTCACCGGGATATTTGTCCAGCGCTTTTGCAATAAATCCTGGCGGGATGTAATGACGACGTTCTGCCCGCGCACGTTTAAAACTTTCCATATAACGTTGCGCCACTTCAGACCAAATCATCGTGCGTCCAAACAGATAAGCGCGCTTACGCATTGCCTGCCGTTCGGATTCATTGTCTAATAAGTTTATTACTTGCTCAGCCAACGCAGCCGGATCGCGGAAGGGGACCAGCACACCGCGTCCTTCGGAAAGAATTTCTTGAGCATACCAATAGGGTGTTGAAATAATTGCTTTACCGGCTCCTAATGTATAAGCCAGAGTTCCGGATGTTATCTGTGCCTCGTTGAGATAAGGAGTAATATAAATATCCGCTGCACTTATGAACTCAACAAGTTCTTCCAAACTGACAAAGCGGTTATAAAAGATGACATTACTTTCCACCCCTTTCTGTTGAGCTAACCATTGCAAAGACAGGCGGTAAGTTTCCCCTTCATTTTGAATAACATGTGGATGGGTCGTTCCAACAACAATATAAACTACGTCGGGATAACGGGAAACAATATCGGGTAATGCAGAAATAACCGTTTCGATCCCTTTACTCGATGAGAGCAAACCAAAACTTAGCAAGACGATTTTCCCTTCAACACCAAACAAATCTTTATTAAAACTTGGATCAACAAACGGCACATCGGGAATACCGTGCGGAATCAGATCAATCTTTTCCGGTGATACGTTATAAATTTTTTGCAAAAATTCAGAACCGCGTTCACTCATAACCACCAAGCGATCTGATATTGCCGCTACTTCTTCCAATACCCGACGCTGATCAGTGTCAGGGGTTTTTAGTATGGTGTGCAGAGTTGTAACAATGGGCATACGTAATCCGCGTAAGAGCGCCAGGATGTGGCTTCCTGCTTTCCCGCCGAATATTCCATATTCGAATTGCAGGCAAACCAGATCAACGTTGTTGATATTTAAAAAATCCGAGGCTCTCAAGTAAGAATTGATATCTTTCTCTGTAAGTTCAAAGCGGACCCTTGCCGGGTACTCATAACCGGCTGCCACATCGTTTACCGGCATTGCGATGCACGTTGTTTTACTGTATTGTAAAGCAATGGCTTCACATAGATCGGTTGTAAATGTAGCAATCCCGCATTGGCGCGGCGAATAGTTCCCTACAAATGCAATCCGGTTAATGCTGTGACTTGTTAAATTTTTTTTCAAGTTGAAGATCTCTCTCTTAATTTTTGTAACCTCATAAAAGGTTCGAATTGGTTTTTAATTATGCTCCGCTCATTGTTTGGAGGTATCTGTTTTCTTTGGCGGTTGAGCATGTCTAAATAAAATTTCTGTAAAAGCGGCTGTTATAAGTTAACTTGCTTTTATGATGCATCTCTTAAGTTGGCATGAACATGACTATTTCACCTTCAAAATAATTTTACCGTATAAAAGTATTTATAAATCCTTATTGATATTTTCGTCAATCTCCTTCAATTCAGGGTAAAGAATTAATCCATAAATGATATTAGCTATTATAAGCATTGAAAGAATAGTTAGTAAAAATGTTGATAGTTCCATCGTTCACTCAAGTTTATTAATTGTTCTGAAAATTTTACCGGTGCACTAATTTATCAATCGTTCCCGGAGCGATTGAACGCTTGTAAATTATTTTAATAAAAAGTATTGGATACTTTTCTGAAATGGGAGCCGTAAATCGTAAACTGTATTGCCAAAGGAAACAACTGCGGCTTGCGGAACAATGACCAGAAAAAAAGTCTCCAGTAATAAATTCTTTCTTCGCCGATAACCCCGAGTTTGAACATTGATTTAAAAAGTGCAAGAATGTAATTCGCATCCAGATGAAAAATTTTATGATTTCTCGGTTCAAAATCCTTCAAGAAACGCCTTACCCGCTCATAAAAATATTTCGGTGAATAGATCGTACTCAGAATTTTTTTATACCCGGTCATGAGGGCTTCTGAATTCATCTGAGGAATAAAATTGATCGAAAAATCAGTATTGTTTCCGGTAAAATTGCTTAACATTCTTCCTTCATTCAGCAGTCTTTTTTGCAGTTTGGTTCCTTGAGGGGCATTCAATAAGCCTACCATTGCGGTTACAATTCCACTTTCCTGGATAAAGGTTGTAAGTTTATCAAAAATTGTCGGTGGATCGTTATCAAACCCAACAATAAAACCACCCTGAACTTCCAGACCATTCGCTTGAATTTTCCTGATACTTGCAATCAGGTCACGGTTTCTATTCTGTGTTTTATTACACTCAAGCAGGCTTTCTTCATTCGGAGTTTCGATTCCGACAAACACAGCTTCAAATCCCGCTTTAACCATGAGCTGCAACAACTTATCGTCATCTGCAAGATTGATAGATACTTCCGTGTTAAAGAAAAAGGGATGTTTCCTTTTCTCATTCCACTCAATAATTGCCGGCAGAATTTCGTTTTTCAATTTCCCTTTGTTGCCGATGAAATTATCATCAACAAAAAAAACAGAACCCCGCCAGCCGGTAAAATATAACGCATCTAATTCGGCTATCACTTGTTCATTTGATTTAGTTCGGGGTCTTCTGCCGTAAAGCACGGTGATATCGCAAAAATCGCAATCATAAGGACAACCGCGTGAATACTGCACATTCATGGAAGTATAATTCTTCATCGAAATAAGATCCCAGAGAGGCAAGGGAGTTGTTGTAATATCAGCCCAATCTTGCGAGGTGTATTTATGTTTTGTACTTCCATTGTTCAGATCGCTTAAAAAATGGGGAAGAGTAATCTCGGCTTCATTAAGAACAAGATGATCAATAGTTTGATACTGTTCGGGATGGCTGGTAAATAATGGTCCCCCGGCAACAATTTTTGCGTTTAACTTTTTACATCTTTGTATCACTTCATTGGCGGATTCACTTTGTATAGACATGGCGCTTATAAAAACAAAATCTGCCCAAAGAATATCATCGTCTTTCAACTTCTTCGCATTCATGTCAATTAGCTTTTTACACCAATCTTCGGGCAGAATTGCCGCTACGGTTAAAAGCCCCAACGGGGGGAAACTTGCTTTCTTGGATACAAATTTCAGAGCATGTTTAAAGCTCCAAAATGTATCGGGATACATAGGGTACACCATTAAAATCTTCATGCGCGCGGCTTCATGAATAATTCTTTATAAATCATTCTTACGGTTGAAAAGAATAATTGAACAAAAACATAAATCGTTCGTTTGTGTAACGGTTTTGCCTGTTTGAATTTCTTTTCAACCACAAAATAAATTTTGTGTTTTAATTTGATAACAAATTTTTCTTCGGTGGAAGAAATGCTGACGAGTATCATTTTCCTATTTCCGGAAGTTATTTGGTTTATTTACGGTTTCATTATCGCAAGTTGCCTGGAAGGAATCAATCGGTCAAAAGGATGAAAAAGGGATTAGTTCTTTAAAGCAGGGGTTGAGCCAATTTTAAAAGTTACCTTACTGCAATTATTTTGTCCGTGTAAATACCAAAGTAAACTTAGTCCCGGCATCTTTCTTTGATATCAAAGTCATCGCTATTTTGTTCAAATCGCAATATTTTTTTATAAGCGAAAGACCTATTCCGTTTAAATCGCAATATTTTTTTACAAGAGTAAATCCTAAGCGGTTCCCCTCATATTTATTCGCGTCTCCGCCTTCATCTTGATTAAGGGGATGAAACATCGCTTCCATAAATTCTTCCGAGATACCGATGCCGGTATCTTCCATGCTCACCTCTATTCCCTGTTCATTTTTTGAAATATAAATTGAGATGTCTCCTGTTTTGGTGTACTTTACGGCGTTACCAAGTAAATTCACAAATATTTGGTAGATGCTGTTTTGATCGCCCACGATCACTGCTTCCGGAAGAGTGGAGAAGAAATTTAATTTTAGTCCCTTGTCTTCTATCGCTTTCTTATTCTCGTCAATGAGTTTGGTAATAATTTCTTTAACAAAATCGAATTCATCAAAGAAAGGTTTATTCGTACTAATCTGCATTTCAGAAACACTCAAAACCAAATCAACAGTTCTGATTAAACCTTGACCGGCGGCATCAATTCCATTAAAATATTCCAAAAGTTCCGGGGTTATTTTCCCTGACATTTTCTCTTTTAATACATTTGCAAAGCTCAATACCGCGTTCGTAGGAGAGCTCATTTCGAGTGACATCTGATGAAGGAATTCGGATTTCAATTTATCTGACTTTTCAACTTTTTCTTTTTCTCTGATCAATTCATCTAAAGTTGTTTCAAGTTCTCTGGTTCGTTCCTTCACTTTTATTTCTAACTGTTTATTGTAATTTTCTACTTGTAGGTGAAGGTAGCGCGTATGAATCAGATTTTTTATGCGAAGATCAACTTCTATCAGGTCAAACGGTTTTGAAAGAAAATCGCTTGCGCCGCCGGCAAGAGCAATTTGTTTTGCATCCTGGGTTACATCGGCGGTAAGCACGAGTATCGGCAGATACGTACTGTTAGGAATGAGTTCTTTTAACAGTTCTAAAATCTGAAAACCATCAATGTGAGGCATCATCAAGTCGAGCAAAATCAAATCAGGTTCAAATTCTTTGAACAAACTGACTACCAAACGCGAATCTGTTGTTGTTTTAAGATTTGTATACTCCTTAAATTCAAGCAGACTCGTAAGAACATCTATATTGGCTTGTTGGTCATCTATAATCAGTATGTTTGCGTTTTTTAATGTTGAATTAAGCATGGTTGTTTCCCTTTTTGTTAAATAAATTTAAAGTAGGAATAAGAAGTACTGAATGTATTATTTGCAAAATATCTCCTTTTTCAAAACAGTTTTGGTCAACGCTAAAAGCTCATGCATTAAGAAAGGTTTATTGATGTACTCATCAAATCCTTTTTCAAGAAACGTTTTTCTATCGCCGGGCATTGCATAAGCGGTAAGAGCAATTATCGGAACGTTAGTATAACCTTGAATTTTCCTAATCCGGTTCATGGTTTCAATTCCATCAATTCCAAATCCTAAATTGATGTCCATCAGAATTAAATCAAAGAGTTTTTGTGATGCAATGGATATCCCTGTTATTCCATTTTCTGCTTCTGTAACTTTTGCCGCAGGTTCCAACATTCTTTTTATTAAAATCCGGTTGGCAGAGTTATCTTCAACCAATAGAATTTGAAGAAGCGCGGCATCTTGATTGGTAGGAGGTTTAATCTTAACCTCTCTCCTCTCCGATTCAACCCTGCTTTGAATTTTACTTTCATCTAACGCGGTCGGAAGCCAAATTGAAAAGATAGAACCTTTGCCGATTTCACTTTCTACTTCAATAAACCCTTTCATCAAATCTATAATTTTTTTTGTGATAGTTAATCCAAGACCCGTTCCTTCATGTTCACGGTTTAGCCCTTCGCTGGATTGCCTAAATGCCTGGAAAATTTTTCCGAGATTTTCTTTTGGAATTCCAGTGCCGGTATCAATTATTCGTATTACCGCCCAGTCCCGATTGTATTTTTGAGCAAGATTGAGAGCAATAAGAATTCCTCCTTCGTTGGTAAACTTAATAGCGTTGTTCACAAGGTGATATAGCGCTTTACCAAAGAGTTCGCTATCAAGGTAAGATTCAAGATATTTATCTGCGAGATCCGTTTTTAGAAATAAGTTTTTGTGTTGTGTCATCTGCCTGAAAGAAGGAATCTTTCTATTAATTTCTTCTACAAGATTGGCGGGCTTAAGCATTAGAAATGATTGTTCGGTTTCAAGATTGGTCAAATCTAAGATGCCGCTTACCGTTTCATTTAATCGCCTTCCTCCTTCAGCTATATAGTTTACTAATTCAAGATGCTCTTTATTTGTTATTTCTTTTTTGAGTAGATCGGCAAACCCGATTATGGAAATTAAAGGCGTTCTCAATTCGTGACTCATGTTGGCAAAGAAATAACTTTTCACACGGTTCATCTCTTCGGCTTTATCTTTAGCGGAGCTCAACTGAACGATTGTCTTTTCAAGCTCGAGCGTTCGTTCTTTAACAATTCCATCTAAAATTTGATTCTCATTCTGTACTTGTTGATGAAGGAAGCGGGAGAGCAGCATATTCTTAATACGAAGATCAACTTCTATTAAATCTAATGGTTTAGTAAGAAAGTCTTTTGCGCCGCTGCCGAGAGCCCGTAGTTTCGCCTCGGTAGTAATATCGGCAGTCAGTACAAGTATTGGAAAATAAACTCCGGCTGGAACAAGTTCCCCCAATTGTTCCATTACTTGAAAACCATTTAAGTACGGCATCATGAGATCAAGTAAAAGTAAATCAGGCTTGAACTCTTTGAACGAACTGACTGCCAGACGCGAATCGGTTATTGTTTTGATATTTGTGTAACCTTTCAGCTCTAGGAGTCCAACAAGAATATCAATGTTAGCCTGTTGATCATCCACGATTAGGATATTGGCGTTTTTTAAAGTTGAATCTATCATAATTTTTTTTTAGTAGTCAGACTTCCTACTCAATTTTCCTTACTTAAAAACTTATCTACTACTTTTAAAAACTGCACTACATCAATCGGTTTAATGAGATAATCTTTAGCCCCGGCTTCAATTAATTGCTCGATCTGTTTTGTTACTGCATCTGCACTTAGAATAATAACCGGTGTTTCTGCGGTTCTCGGTTCTTCCTGCAAGAGCTTTAAAGCGATACTGCCATGAATGTCCGGAAGGTTAAGATCAAGCAGAATTAAATCCGGTTTGTAATCAATTGCAAACTGAACGGCATTTCTACCATACATATTCGTCATTAATTTAATTGATGGGCGATATGCTTCTAAAATTTGCTCAACTAATTGAATGTTTGAGAGATTATCTTCGATATACAAGATCGTTCCGCTATTCTGTTTTATCGCTGTTTCCGGTTTAATTATTTCCCTTGTTCGTTCGTAGTAAACCTGCGGACTTTCCGTCTGTGGAAGCTCGATCCAAAAATTGCTTCCTTTACCGACTTCACTTTCTACGCCAATTTTTCCATTCATTGCATCAATCAATTTTTTAGAAATGGCTAATCCGAGTCCGGTGCCTTCTGTTTCTGTTCTTTCTGCGCCAATCCGCTCGAACGGGTTAAAAAGTTTTTCTAAATGTTCTTGAGCAATACCCTGCCCCGTATCAATTACGCTAATTCTTATTACGTTATCTTTTTTCCCCTCTTCAGTTTTCTGCTGCCCTTGGACTGCCGACAGTGAACCGCCAACTTCCCGCCTCCCGCTGCACTGAACCTTCACTGAACCGCCCTGCCGATTATATTTGACCGCATTATTAATTAAATTTAAAAGTACTTGCTTCAAACGCTGGTGATCTGCTCTTATAAAGAGTTTTTTATCTGTTGAAACATCTGATTCGAGCGTTATCTGATGCTCCTCGGCGAGATGACGAACAATATCAATCGTTTCCAAAATAACACCGAAAATCTCAACCGGCTCAGGTGAAACTGTCAGTTTTCCAGATTCAATTCTTGCCATATCGAGCACTTCATTTATTAAATCTAAAAGATGCTTTCCACTTTTCAAGATTTGATTCACACCTTCTTTGTGGGCAGGATCCGGTTCTTTCATATCCATCAATTGCGCAAAACCTAAGATCGAGTTCATGGGAGTTCTGAGTTCGTGACTCATGCGTGAAAGGAACTCGCTCTTTGCAACATTTGCGCGTTCGGCTTCTGCTTTTGCTTTTGAAAGTTCGTTCTCATTTTTTTTACGTTCGGTGATATCCTCAATAGCGAGCAGAATGATTTGTTCTTTCCCCGTTCCTCTTTGAATTTTCCGGGCATTCAAAAGCATGATGCGTTTTCCGATTGTAGAAAAGTCATGCTTTACTTCATAGTTATCGAAAGTGGTCTTTTCGGGAAGGATTGTTTCTAACAGTTCTCTCAATTTAGGAATATTCCATTGGTGATTTCCCAGATCATAGATAAGCGTTCCTATGGTCTCATCGGAATTTACTTTGAAGAAATCATAGAAAGAACGGCTGGCTTTAACTACCCTTAAATCTTGATCAAGAGCGAGCAGAGGTTCCCGTACCGTATTGATCAAGTTTTCAGCAAATTCACTAACTTCATCCGCAGATTTTTTAATCACTACAAGTTCTTTTCGGGTATTTTCCAGTCCGGTTTCTATCTTTTTCCGTTCAGTGATATCCTCGATGGCAAGAAGAATTATTTTTTCTTTACCGAAGGCTCTTTCAATCTGCCGGGCATTTAAAAGCATGATGCGTTTTCCGATGGTAGAAAAGTCATGTTTTACTTCATAGTTATCGAACGTTGCTTTTTCGGGAAGGATTGTCTCTAACAGTTCTCTCAATTTAGGAATATTCCATTGGTGATTTCCCAAATCATAGATGAGCGTTCCGATGGTCTCATCGGAATTTACTTTAAAGAAATCATAGAATGAACGGCTGGCTTTCACTACTCGTAAATCTTTATCCAGAGCAATTAAAGGTTCGCGTATAGTGTTGATCAAGTTTTCAGCGAATTCACTTACTTCATCCGCAGATTTTTTGATCACCACAAGTTCTTTTCGGGTTTTTTCCAGACCGGTCTCGATCTCCTTACGCCCGGTGATGTCTTCAATTGCAAGAAGAATTATTTTTTCTTTCCCGAAGGCTCTTTCAATTTGCCGGGCATTTAAGAGCATGATGCGTTTCCCGATAGTAGAAAAGTCATGCTCAACTTCATAGTTATCGAACGTTGCTTTTTCGGGAAGAATTGTTTCTAACAGTTCTCTCAGTTTAGGAATATCCCATTGGTGATTTCCCAGATCGTAGATAAGTTTTCCTATTGTTTCATCTGAGCTTACTTTGAAGAAATCATAAAATGAACGGCTGGCTTTAACTACTCTTAAATCTTTGTCCAGGACAAGTAAAGGTTCCCTCACCGTGTTGATTATGTTCTCAGCGAATTCACCCAATTCATCTGCAGATTTTTTAATTACTGCAAGTTCTTTGCGGGTTTTTTCCAGACCGGTTTCTATTTCCTTACGTTCGGTAATATCTTCAATGGCAAGGAGAATGATCTTCTCTTTTCCAAAAGCTCTTTCAATCTGCCTCGCATTCAAAAGCATGATGCGTTTTCCGATGGTAGAAAAGTCATGCTCAACTTCATAGTTGTCGAACGTAGCTTTTTCAGGAAGGATTGTCTCTAACAATTCCCTCAGTTTAGGAATATTCCACTGATGATTTCCCAGATCATAGATAAGGTTTCCAATAGTTTCATCTGAACTTACTTCGAAGAAATCGAAAAATGAACGGCTGGCTTTAACTACTCTTAAATCTTTGTCCAGGACAAGTAAAGGCTCCCGCAAAGTGTTGATAATATTTTCTGCGAATTCACTAACTTCCTCTGCCGCCTTCAATTTAATTTTCGTGGGGGACGTTTTTTTAGCTGCCTTTAGTTCCCTTTTTTTATCCATCTTTGCCATAATATAAACCTATGTTTAAGCCAAGATGAATCTATTTGGTACTAAAATCAATCCATCAAAAGGATGAAAAAGGAACTACATCTTTCACAAAACTTTGCTCAAGAAAAAACTACCTGCCCGCTACATTGCCGGCAGAGAAACCGACGGGAAGGGAAAAATGCACAATGAATATCAAACAAGGAATTTTGAATGATGAAGTTATAATACGGATTGCATTCACTTCGACATTCATTATTCCTTACTCATTATTGTCTATTAGAGCATCTGCAAAATAAGAGTTGTCAGGGAACAAAGAAAATCTTAAATATGAAGAAGCAATTTTAAGAATAAAGCGGCAAAGAAATAGTGAAAACAAATCCTTTAGTAACCATAAAAAAGAGACAAAAATTATTTAGGTCGTTGACCGGAATTACCATAGAAAAATTTAACGAATTACTCAAGCAAGTAACCCCCTTATACGAAGCAGCCGAGGCGAAAAGATTATTCAAATCAAAAAAAATCAGAAAACAAGGTGGCGGCAGACAAAAAGATTTAGATTTACCAAATCAACTGCTCATGTTGTTGATGTATTATAGAATATATGTCTCACAAGAGTTTTTAGGACTCATCTTTGGGTTACATAATTGCAATGTATCACGACAATTAACTTATCTGCAACCACAATTAGCAAAAATCTTTAGAAGACCTGCTCAAAGAGTAAAGCTATCGGAAGAGGAGTTAACGGAAGAACAATTATTGAACATCTTTATCCTGGATGCCACCGAACAACAAATCAGACGGTCAAAGAAACAGCAGAAGAAATTCTACTCTGGAAAGAAGAAAAAGCCCAAAGGGAAAGAATTAACCTTAGAACAGAAACAATTTAATAGTAAGTTATCCAAACAACGAATAAAAATCGAGCACACAATCGGAAGAATGAAAGTATTTCAAATTCTTTCTCAAAGGTATCGTAATGATTTAGCTGGTCATTCACTGGTATTTAAGAACATCGCAGGCTTGCATAATTTAATGTATGCTTAAAATTAAAAAGTCGTAAAACGCTAACGCCTTTTTATATAGGCTTATTTCGCAGGTACTCTAATGTTAAGCACAATGAAAGCCGATAATCCTAAAACGGTAAGACCAGTAAATATGCTTTGCGCTGGAATAAGAATTCCGAATAAAGCTATTAGCCTATTCCAACTAATGCAGATGTGCTTAAAAATTATTCGATAGTTCAGGTCGCTATTTCCGAAATTCCGCTAATTTTTTAAATAATTCTGTTTCCTCATCGCTGAGATGTTCCGGAAGCAGGATATTAACTTTTACTAACAGATTTCCAAACTCATTCTTCTTCCCATAAATTGGCATTCCAAGTCCTCTAAGCCTAAGTTCTTTAGCGTTTGGCGTTCCCTTCGGAATATTGACTGTGATGTTACCTCTCAGTGTCTTGATATGAGTCTTCCCGCCAAGAACAGCAGTGTACAAATCAACCGGGAGGTTACAGTAGAGATCGTTTCCATTTCGGTGAAATTCCGGATGCGATGCAATTTTGACGATGAGATAGAGATCTCCGTTTGAACCGCCGCCTATTCCTTGTCCCCCTTTGCCTGCAATTCTCAATTTTTGTTGATCTGCGATGCCTGGTTTGAGCGTTACTTTAATTGTTTGATTATTGATCTTGAAAAGCCTTACCGTTCCGTGATACGCTTCTTCAACCGAGATGGCTGTCTCTGTTTTAAGATCCTCGCCTTTGATAACAACGTTACGTCTTCCTCGCCGTTGGCTGCTGCGTTGTCCAAACAGTGTTTCAAAAAAATCATTAACACCCTGGTCGTCAAACATTCTATTGGATTCATGCGTGCTGGAACGGTGTGTTTGTCCACCGCCGCTGCTTGCGTACTTCGACCAGTCAAATCCTCCCGGCTGCGCTCCGGCATCTTCGTAGTGCTTCCAATCCGCACCGAACTGATCATACTTTTTTCGTTTCACCGGATCGCTGAGCACCTGGTTTGCTTCGCCGATGACCTTGAACCGTTCTTCGGCGGACTTATCTCCGTTATTTTTATCCGGATGATATTTGTTGGCAAGCGTTCGGTACGCTTTTTTTATCTCTGCCAAAGTTGCTGTTTTTGCAACCCCCAAATCCTTGTAATAGTCTTTGTAGGTCATAGTCTTACCTATCTGTATTCATTTCCGTAGCGCTAACACAAAAGATATTTATCATTCGGCAACCCGCACTTGTGCCGGGCGAAGTAATTCTTTATTCCAGAGATAACCGCACCGCAGTTCATCAACAACCATTCCCTCTTCTCCCCCTTCATTTTTTGCCATCGCAACAGCTTCATGCAAATTATGGTTGAAGGGCTTTCCGAGACTTTCGAAAGCGAAAACACCCTGCGCTTCCAACACTCCAAGAATTTTTTTGTGGATGATTCGCACTCCGTTCACAAAGGGTTGTTCAGCGTCGTTTGCATATTCCAACGCTTTTTCCATATCGTCTATAATCTCTAACAGCCTAAGCATCATCCCCCGTTTGCTTTCCTCGGCAAGCTTAGCAATATCACGCTCCATGCGGCGGCGGTAGTTTCTGAAATCGGCGAGTGTGCGGAGATTCCGGTCGCGCTCATTTATTAGTTCTTCTTGCAAGCCCTGGATTTCTGTCATTAGATCAGCTGGTGGCAGCAGGCTCCTATCGTTCTCGTTTATTTCTAATTCCATTTTACATCTCGTATGCTTTCATCAAGTAATGTTTTTCAACTCTTATCCGGTAGAACACTTGATCTCCTGTCCTGAAATAGGATTACTAAATCCACCATATCGTACAAGACTAGTTTTCTTATCATGGTTTTCTATGATCTCCATAATGATCGAAGAGTTCTCTTTCATATTTTACACTTATCGGTTGAGAAGAATTAAACTCAGGGCTATTCTTTATGGATTCCTGCATGAGATTCACATAAACTTTTGAATCTCCCCAATCAATACGCTTAATCCAATGCGGCGATAAAAGAACTTTTCTTCCCGGCAGCCAGTTGGTTGTATCTACAACTATGAAGTGAATATTCCACTTTTCATCATCAACGATATAGTCTTCCACATGTCCGATTTCACCATCGTTAGCTTGAATATAGTACCCCTCCACTTTCTCGGTGCTGCGTAAATGAGGATCATCGGGAGGTTTTTTAGCAGATTTCTTCTCTTCCTTCACCGGTTTGATATCGAAGATTGGTACATAGGGACCCACTCCAACTCCATCGTAAAACACACTATCCCAATAAACCGGTAAACCGTAATGGGTAAACAATTTAATCTCGTGTTGGCGGGATACGGTTTTTTGAGTTTCAAAATCGGGACTATTGCGAACCTGATCCATGGTTAGGTTTACCTGGAATGTTTGTGACTTCCAATCAGTTACACCCAATGCTGCATGCGGAATAATTACTTTTCGCTCGTCCAACCAGTTACCGGTTTCAACAACTAAGTAACGAATTGACCATGTAAGATCATCAAAGTAGAACTCACTTACTTTTCCCAGCTCACCATCCTTTGCACTAATCGTATAGCCGACCAAACTATTTACACTACGTTGCATATTGACTCCTTTTTTATAGTATTTTTTTTCTTGGCACTTCACTTAAGAATAGAACAACTTATAGACCAAAAAGTAAATCACGGGCTTTTAAGTCAGCAAATTTCAGTTTGATCTTGCAAAGAAATTCTATTCAAGTTCGAGCGTGTGCATGTGATTCATCCATCAAGATCAAAGTCAATCTTTTAGTGAAATCACAAACCAAACAAAACACTTACCGTGAACAGAATTGAACTAATACTTCGTGCTTTTGAAATGAAATGTTCATCGTTCCCAGAGTATTGAGGGTCACGTTCATCATTCAATGAAAGATATGAATCAATGCGTTGGTCTTTTCCCGGATAGACATCGGTCCATTCTTTGCCGGAGAGATTCATCAAGTTGTACGAGAGATTAAAATCGAGTGATAGCAAAGGACCTACGCTCACTTCCGTTCCCGCACAGAATCCTACGCCAAACCGCGTTGCGCTTTGTACGCTATACGTTGCGCTCGGAACTTTCGAAACTCCTTGAAACGTTGTCTCGCCGCTGAACGAATTCATTGCGACGTTTAAACCGAGATACGGAGTAACGGGTACCAAAGGTAAGCTAAGACGAAATTCAGGTCCAATTTTCAACGACACAATCTTTTGCGATATATCTACTCTTCCCAGTCCTGGTTCAGAATTTCCTGTGTTACTTAACGATGAGTAATCAATTTCACCTGCGAGATTAAATCCGGCAAATCCAATCTTTGCCTTTCCATGAATGTTAAGACCACTACTAAGTCCATATTTGGAACCGTTATAATATTCGATGGTTGAACCACTAAGGTCTGAAGCCGGACTCATAACACCAATACCGCCGCCAAGTTTTAAGGTTACTTGCGCATTTGTTTGTAGGCTCATTAGTGCTGTGAGTGCAATAATTACAACTGAAAATTGAAGCGACCGAATAAGCAGTCTCATAATACTCGAAGTTACTGTAAGATTTAAATGTTTCATGGAAACCTCTTTTTATGTTTATAATTTTTTACTGTGAATTTGTAAGACCTGTATTAGTTTATTATTCACCGTATAAACATAGAAAGAAATGAAAGCCGGGTAAATAGTACAAAGGGATGAAAAAGGAACTACATCTTTTGGGTGAGGAAATTATTTGACGTAGATTGTTTTTGTTGATGGGGCATCCGATGCAAATTGAACTCAATTTATTACCAATTGCATCAATCTATTTATTTATCAAAGCGTACATGTTTTTTCTTTAATTTCTTTATGCAGGATTGTATAGTTAAGAGAATAATCAACAGGAATATCAATAACGTGAACACCGTTTGTATTGAGGCATTCATCAAGTTTAGCATTTAAATTTTCAGTATTAGTTATTCTATGACCATACGCCCCATAACTTTCTGCATATTTTACAAAATCGGGATTTCCAAAAGTAAGTCCAAAATTTTCGAAGCCTAATCTCTCTTGTGCCAGTTCAATCATTCCGTAAGAACCATCATTTAGAATGATTACCACTAAATTTAATTTTAACCTTACTGCTGTTTCTAACTCTTGAGAATTCATCATAAAGCCGCCATCACCACAAACCGCAAGCACTTTTTTATTTGGATAAACAATTTTAGCTGCAATTGCGGAAGGAAGACCGGCTCCCATTGAAGCAAGCGCATTATCCAATAAAAGTGTGTTTGGTTTGTACGTTTGATAATTCCTAGCAAACCATATTTTATATATTCCATTATCAAGAGTAACTATGCCATCTGCAGGCATGGTATCTCTTACACCCTTTACAATTCTTTGTGGCAAGACCGGGAATCTGTCATCTTCAAAATATTTTGTGAGATGTAAATCGACTTCCTTTTTGACCCTGCCATAGAAAGAAAAATCCCAATGCGATTGTTTAGAAAGCATGTCGGTTAATTTATTTATGGAAGTTGCAATATCCCCGACTATTTCTGATTGAGGGAAATAAACATCATCAACTTCTGCCGGGAAAAAATTAATGTGGATTACTTTTGTTTTTCCTTCTTCCATAAAAAAAGGAGGTTTTTCAACTACATCGTGTCCTACGTTAATTATTAAATCGGCTTTCTCAATAGCACAGTGAACAAAATCATCAGCGGACAATGCTGCCGTACCTAAAGACAAGGGATGCCTTTCATCAATTACTCCCTTTCCCATTTGTGTGTTGAAAAAATAGATTCCCGTCTTTTCAATAAATTTTAATAGAGAGCCGGAAGTTATTTCTCTATTGGCTCCAGCACCGATAAGTAACAGCGGCAGCTTAGATTTTTTTATTATTTCTGAAGCTTGCTCAATCGCTTTTCTGTCAGCAATTGGCTTTTGGATCGGATGAATGTCGAAAAATCTAGATTCAACTTCTTCAGATGCAATATCTTCCGGTAATTCAATATGCACTGCCCCCGGTCTTTCTTGTTCTGCCGTCCGAAATGCTTCCCGTACAACAGATGGAAGATTATTACCATCTACAATTCTGTGCGTGTATTTAGTCAAAGGACGCATTATATCAACAATATCTACTACTTGAAATTTTCCTTGTTTACTTTTTTTAATTGGCTTCTGTCCTGTAATCATTACCATTGGCATACCGCCCAATAGTGCATAAGCTGCAGGGGTAACTAAGTTTGTTGCGCCGGGACCTAAAGTCGATAAACAGACGCCCGGGTTACCCGTTAATCTTCCATAAGTGGCTGCCATAAATCCGGCGCCTTGTTCATGCCGTGTAAGAATTAATTTTATTTTTGAATTCTTCAGCGAATTTAGGAAGTCAAGGTTTTCTTCGCCGGGTATTCCGAAAATATATTTCACCCCTTCATTTTCCAATAATTTAATAAATAGGTCTGAAGTCTTCATTCAATTTGTTCCATTACAATTATTTCTGAAATATCTTTTTCTATAAAGCGCGCATGAAAGCAACAAGATCTTTTTTCTCCTCGGATTTCAAATCAAGCTGTTGAATCAGATTGAAATATTCCACTATATCCTCAAGGGTAAAACACCTTCCGTCGTGCATATAAGGTGGAGAATCTTTGATTCCTCTCAACGGGAATGTTTTAATGTTTCCATCGTGTGCCATCATCATTCCGTTTGCTAGTTCCTGTTTATAAAAACGCTCAGCCTTCAGGTCATGCATACTGTTATCAGTATAGTAAGGTTCGGGATGACAAGATGCGCACTGAGCTTTACCATTAAAAAGCGCTTCACCGCGTAGTTCACTCGGAGTAGCTTTGGTCTGATCAAGTTTGCCGTAAATATTTAGTTTCGGCGCCGGAGGAAAATCAAGGATCGCCATAAATTCCGCCATGAAATGTACTTGCGAGCCTCTCTCTAAAACATTCACACCTTTTTTAGCCGCCATAACATGGTCTCCATCAAAATAAGCGGCGCGCTGTTCAAACTCGGTGAAATCTTCCACAGTCTTCATAGCACGCTGCGAACCGAACAAGCGTTGGATATTGACTCCCCGCAATGTTGGCGTTTCAATACGATGTCTAAATTCTTGCGGTCGGATATCTCCAACAAGATGGGTTGCTCCATTGCTATGACCGTTAGCATGACAATCAAAACATGTTACGCCCAGCATACCATCGTGATTGTCAGTTCGTCTGTCTTCCGTAGCGTTAAATTGTTGTTGGGGAAATTGGGTAACCAGTAGGCGTAAACCTTCAAGTTGTTTTGGATTTAGAATTCCGTTAAAAATTTCATAGTAATTGTCTATTGTGATCA
>Ga0210050_1000466_pt1 | contig 51635 bp, 43 predicted proteins | sample CryGey132114_all_FD_185463 | JGI IMG/M metagenome (GOLD analysis project Ga0210050, IMG submission 185463) | Groundwater microbial communities from aquifer - Crystal Geyser CG22_combo_CG10-13_8/21/14_all (SPAdes) (version 2) | ecosystem: Environmental > Aquatic > Deep subsurface > Groundwater ... | reverse complement strand
TTATTTATTGTATCCATCAATTCTGTGTGCTCATCTTCCGTCAGAGTTACTTTGTACTTTGTCATAAAATACCTTTCTTTTATGACAAAAATAATACTATTTACGCCATATTACAAGTGACGTGACAGTAGTTTCCCAAATAACATATTGCTGCTAATTAATCTATTCTTTTTGTTTTACTTTTCTTCCAGCGCCTCTCTCAATACAGTTTGTAAAAGTAAGTTTGTTTCTTCTTTGCTTTGGTTTATGTTTTTTTCTAATTCGTCTAATAGTTGCATTAATTCTTCAAATTTATTTTGTGTTTTTATTGAAATGATTGGTATTGGTGTTTCAGCAATTGCATCCAACCGTAAAGAAACATTTGCTGCACCTCTCATTTTCTTAACAAAAAAAGCATGCTTATAATTGTTCATGTACTCAAATAAAAACCTTGCATTAAAATTTTCATAATTAAAGGGGTGCACTGCGCATAATATATTGCCAACTGAAAACATCCCTTCTTGGTAGTGCATTCTTTTCATTTCTGCTTTTCCATGCCCTGCAGAAGAGATAATAGGTATAATAACAGCTTTGCAATCAAAATAATAATCTTTATCACTAAGTCTTTCTTCTGATAAAGTTACTAATGGATAATCACCTGGTGCAGCCTTCATTATACCAATATTACCTTTTTCAATATGACAAATATCTTGTAACCTTACAAAAATTAAATCGTTAGGTGGTTGATAAGGAATTTCTTCCGGTTTTATTTCCGGTAATGGTTTCTGTTTTTTTAATTTTCCTTCAACAATAAGTTTTTCTTTTTCTGCTTTTATTCTCTTTAGTAATTCTGTAGCGGGTTCGTCATTTTTGTCTTGTGGTACAAGTTTGCCTTGCATAGCTTCTCGGAGAAATGCTTGGCGGAGTTGAGTAACAATATTTAACTGAAAATCAGTTTCATTATTTAATTTAATTGTTTCATTTTCTGTTAAGGAAATTTTTTCAAACAATTTTACTTGTTCATCATAATGCGGTATTGTTAATTCAATTTTGCACAAATCTTCAAATCGTAATGCTTGTCTTACAGTCCCTCTTGCATATAATTTTATTTGCCTTAATCCTTCCTTGGATTTTAGGAACTTAAATAATAATTCAGGTATAATACTTTTGGGTTTTGTTTTGAAAACTACATAGGCAGGACTGATAAAACCTTTTATATCTTCGTCTAAGTAAGCAATAGAACCCACATTGATACGATAAGGATTATACGCAAAACATCCTTGCTCTATTATTTTGTAGTCTTCAACTTTATCTTTTGCAGCATTTTTAGATTTGGTAATTCCATCTTCATTGCTAACCCCAAAAAATTCAAACGAACTATGATCACCAAAATTTTTTGCTCTTACAGAATATTCATCAACCAAATCCCTTACAAACACTTTCTTACTACTCATTTCATAGCCGTCTTTAGCTGTTCTAACAACTGGTTACTCTTTTCAAAACTATTATGAAGTTTTTCTAAAAGTTCAGCGCTTGTGAATTCATGTATCTCATCTTGTTTATAAGGATTTTTTACATCAATATTAAATCCATTCTCTTCTAACGTTTTAATATTAACTTTCCAGGCATTGTCGTTCTCGGTTCTCTTCTTCCACCATTTTTTCAGTTCATTAAATTCTTCAACTCTAATTGTTTTGGTTTTGGAATAAGATTTTTGTCCTTCGGGGAGTTTATGTTCCCAATACCAGACATCTTTTGTCGGTTTTCCTTTTTCAAAAAATAAAAGATTTGTCGCTACGGTTGCATAAGGTTGAAATACAGAATTAGGAAGTCTTACAATTGTATGAAGGTTACAGCTTTCTAAAAAGTGCTGCCGTATTCTCTGCTTAACTCCGTCGCCTGTTAAAGAACCATCCGGTAAAACAATTGCGGCGCGTCCTCCTTCTTCAAGGTAGCGGATAATCAACAATAAAAATAAGTCGGCGCTTTCGGTTGTTCTATATGCTTGGGGGAAATTCTTTTCTATTCCATCACTAACGGATGCCCCAAAAGGTGGATTTGCAAGGATAACATTTACACGGTCTTTTTTACCAATGGAAGTGTATTCGCGGTTAAGGCTGTTTGTGTAATCTACGTTTGGAATTTCGATATTATGAAGAATTAAATTGGTAACACAAAGCATGAACGGAAGAGGTTTTAATTCACAGCCGTGAATATTCTGTTCAAGCGTTTTAATGTCGCTTACGTTTTTAAGTCCTTTTTTATTCAAGTGTTCAATAACAGAAGTTAAGAATCCCCCCGTACCGCACGCAGGATCCAAAACTTTTTCACCGAGTTTTGGATTTATCGTTTCAGTCATAAACTCGGTTAGCGCGCGCGGAGTATAAAACTCGCCGTAGTTTCCCGCACTTTGCAAGTCTCTTAGAATAGTTTCGTAAATATCGCCGAACAAATGCCTATCGGAAGAAGTGGTAAAATCAACTTCATTAATTTTGTTTATTACCTGCCTTATCAACGTACCATTTTTCATGTAGTTGTTGGTACCTTCAAATATTTCCCGAACCATAACGGCGCGTTTGTTCTTACTGCTAATGTCAAGGTTTTTAAGTGAAGGGATAAGTTCACCGTCAACAAACAATTTCATTTCATCGCCGGTTATCCCCTCATCATTTGCAGCCCAACTGCGCCATTGCAGATTTTTGGGTATGGGTGATTTATACTTATTGTGGAGCAGTTCTAAATCTCTATCGTTATCATCAAGAATTTTTAAGAAGATCATCCATCCAAGTTGTTCAATTCTTTGTGCGTCACCGCTAACCCCTGGGTCTTTCCACATTATGTTTTGTATAGATTTAACAATGTTACCGATATTCTTCACTAAGCAGCTCCGTAGATTTGGGATTCGAGTTCTTTAATTGCAGTAAGATAATTTTCTTTGTCGCCGAATAGCGAAATGATTTCGCTCGGTGATCCGATCTCATCAAATGGATTGATCTTTAAGATGGTGAGGTCTTCAATATTTTCAATACCGCCATCGGCATATTTATCAAGTAAGTTTTCTAAAACATTTCTTGCCTTACCGGAATATTTGGCAAAGTAATTTCTCTTTTTAACATTCTCGGCTCTCTCTTTTCTTGTAAGCGGCGGCTGGTCATAAGCGGCGTGGAGAATTAAATCGAACACATCCATTTCCTTATTTATTTCATCAAGAAAATTGCCGAGGATAATACCTTGTTCAGTAAGTTCCTCAATCAGTACTTGCTTCTGCTCTGTTTGATTCCACTTATTTATAAAATCATCAAGTGATCGGTATTTTTTCCGAACCATGTTTTTGGTATAATCTTTTAGGCTTCCGGTGATCAGCTTGCCGTCGTTACCGATATATTGCACTCTTTCATTAAGCATCGCAACATTTACACCGTTCACATAAACTTTTTCTCTATGGGGAAGCGGTTCATCGGTTGTTGCATCAGTACCAACATAAGGGATGTGGGGTTCAAAGACCACATCTTCACCCGTTAATTCATCGGTATAAATGTCGGTAATCTTTTCTTCATCTTCAATTGTCGGGATTTCTTCTTCCGGATCAACCACTTTAATCATCACCGGATCACCGTCGAAATTAGTATCTGCGAAAAGTCGTGTAGCGTTCCTAAAATCCATGATGGTAAAAAAGAATTTATTGTAATCTTCGTTAATACGTGTACCGCGTCCTATGATCTGTTTAAATTCAGTAATAGAATTGATGTTGCTGTCTAAAACAATAAGCTTGCAAGTTTGTGCGTCAATTCCGGTAGTCATCAATTTAGAAGTTGTAGCAATAACGGGATAATCTTCTTCCGGGTTTATAAAATTATCAAGTTCCCTTTTTCCGGCTTCATCATCGCCGGTAATTTTCATAACATATTTTGGATTAGCGGAAGCAAGATCAGCGTTTTCATTTATTAGCGCTAACCTCATTCTTTCAGCATGTTCAATATCCACACAAAAGATAATAGTTTTGTCAAAACGATTATGTTTCTTTAAATATTCGGTTATTCTGCTTGCGACAAATTTAGTTCTTTCATCAATAACAAAATTGCGGTCATAATCTTTTACGTTGTATTCTCTATCTTCAATCAAGTTTCCGTTAATATCGGTCTTTCCTTCTTCGGGGCGGTAGCCTTCAAGGTCAACATTTATTCCACAGCGAATAACTTTATACGGCGCAAGAAAACCATCGGAAATGCCCTGCTTGAGTGAATAGGTATAAAGAGGATCGCCGAAGTATTCACTATTTGAAACAACATCGGTCTCTTTAGGTGTTGCTGTTAAACCTATATGCGTTGCTTTATCAAAATAAGTTAGTATTTCTCTCCATGCGCTGTCTGCGGCTGCACTGCCACGATGACATTCATCAATTACAATGAGATCAAAGAAGTCCCTGCTGAATTCTTTATATGCATCTTTGTCTTCATCATAATTTACAAGTCCTTGATAAAGAGCCAGATAAATTTCGTACGATTTATCAATTAACCTATGTCTAATAACCGTCATCTTATCGCCAAAGTATTGAAAGTCGTTCCGTTTGGCTTGCTCTATCAAAGCGTTTCTATCTGCAAGAAAGAGAATTCTTTTTTTAACTCCGGCTTTCCAAAGACGGTGAATAATGTGATAAGCAACTAAGGTTTTACCCGTGCCTGTTGCCATGGTAAGCAGTATTCGGTTTTGCCCTTTTGCAATTGCCTCAACAGAACGATTAACGGCAATTTGCTGAAAATATCTTAACTGCTTGGGTGATTTGTAATCATATTCTTGTTGAACAATAATTTCTTCAGAAGGTTCTGTAATCCCTTTATAGATTTTATATCTTTTCCATAATTCTTCAGGTGAAGGAAATTCATTCATAGAAAGATAGGTTTCAACTTTACCTTTTCCGGCAGTCCTGTCATGCATAACAAAACCATCGCCGTTACTGCTGAACGCAATGGGAATATCTAAGATGGAAGCGTAGTCTAAAGCTTGCTGAATGCCTGAACCAATAGAATGGTTATTGTCTTTGGCTTCTATAATCGCAATGGGAATGTTTGGTTTGTAATAGAGAATGTAGTCGGCTCGTTTTTGTATTCCCCGTGACCAAAGATTTCCTTTAACATAAATTCTTCCGGCGGTAAAGGAAAATTCTTCACGGACTTGTTTATCAATATCCCACCCGGCTTGCATAATTGCAGGTGTTATGCATTTAGTACAAATGTCGCGTTCGGAAAGTGATTTCTTATCCATAGATAAATAAGTTTGTAATAATCTGAGTGCATGAATTAAAACCGGTCAAGATCATCGCCCTATCTTATTATTTGATGCTATAAAGATAATTAAAATAAATGTTACGCAAAAGAAGCAGCGGGGAAAATTAGATCTGAATAAAAACTTCAAATTTCAACCCATGGGAGTAAGTCTGTTTATCTAAGTTTTGAAAGTTAAAAGATCGCTTTTGAATTTTGGTAAGCAACTTTTCAAGTTTCATCAGTGACTTTTCAAGTTTGTCAAGTAGCTTTTATAGTTTGCCAGGTGACTTTTGAAGTTTCGCTAATAACTTTTATAATCTCGTGAGTAACTTTTCAAACTTCTCAAGTAGCTTTTAAAGTTTGTTGAGTAACATTTAAAGTTTCTCAAGTAACTTTTGAAGTTTCATTAGTAGCTCCCAAAGTTTTAGAAAAAGGTTTTTAAGCTAAAAACGAAGATTTACAAAGTAGTACTAACAGTTATTGATTTGTTTTGCGGAGCCGGTAGTTTGTAAAAAGTTATATAATACGTCTGAAATATTCTGTAATGTCATTTCGATGGAGCAAAGCGACTGAGAAATCTCATCAATAAAAAGATTTCTCCCTGCGGTCGAAATGACAAGATTAAATTTTTAGAGGTTTCAGTTAGAAAAGTTCTTTCTCCAAAATCGGTAAACAGTGAAGAAGTCCCGGTGAATTAAGCGGAACAAAATATATTTAAAAAGCAAGAAGAAAATAAAATATTTTTTTAAGTGAATTTTTTCTTTGTCCGTTACAAAAAAATTTTTAGTTTGGTCAGAGAGTTTGCGGTATAAAAAAATCCAATAAAAACCGCGAATTTTACAAAAAAAAATAATGTGTTCTTAATTTACTGATTGATTGAATGGTGTATGAAGTTTCCTCAACTCATTTAATGGGTTTGGCAGAAGAAGTTTTAATTAACCTATGCTCCTATAAGAGGTGCAGGTAAGAGAATTTAAAATCTTGCTATGAACCGAAAGACAACTGAAGCAAAACTGATGTTTCTTTTTTATAGACTGCCATAGTATTTACAGACCTCTAAATGAAAGGTAGGCAATCATATGCCAATCAAATCAAATAGAACGCATTCTTCTTTGACGTCAAAGTTGGATATTCTGGCTGAAGGAATCGTTAAACATTCTACAGAGCCGAATTTTCCGGCAAATGTTAAGGAAGAAGATATTCGCGCTATGCGTTCGGAGCTCGATACTCTGCGTACAATGTACAAAGAGTTAACTACCGAGACGAGAATAAAATACCGTGAATATGTTTCTCGATTCGAGGCGTTTAATAAGAAACATGCTCAAACAGCATCTCTTATTTATGCGTTTTTCGGAAAGAAGAATCAAGTTCTAGCGGACTTTGGGTTAAAACCTCACAAGGTGAGAACTTCTGCAAAAGTTCCACCCGTTGAAACCGCAAAACCCGCGTAGAACATGCGTGAAAGAGCAAATGCCCGGAAAGAAATTTTCGGGCGTTTGTATTTTAAATTGAACCGGGCGAAACTTAGAGATTAATTTAGAAATATGCAAACAAGCCTTCAAATCTTTTATGTTTTTTCTCTGCGTTTCTTTGCGTCCTCTGCGGTTAAATGTTTTTTAACCTCAAAGGCGCGGAATAGCGCAGAGATCAAAGCTATTTACACTTCACCACATCACTCACTTTTGAAACTCCAACTTCGTTAAATGCTTCTATTGCAAAGTAATATTGTTGTCCGACATTTAATGCGCGTAATTCTAATTTGGTTTCATCATCCGCCCAAACCTGGTACGTCTGGTAGAGTTTATCTTTTGCAATTCCCCAAAGAATGTTGTAACCAACAGCGCCATCAACCTTATTCCAACTGATGAAGGCGTTTCTTTCATCTTTATCTCTTATTACATTTAAGTTTGCCGGAGTCTGTGGTGCAATGCCAATTCCCTTTCCGAAAATTCTTATATCACTTACGGCAAGATTTGGAGTAGGCATATAAACATTTTCGTACTTGATGAATCGTGCTGTGACCGGTTTTGGTAATTCAAAATAACCATTTGGTCTATCTTGTTTTTCTTTTGAAAGATCAACAATTATTTTCCAATCTTTTCCATCAACCGAAGCATAAAATTTATACTGCGTGTAAACTCGCGAAGCATCGTTATCGAAAATGTCTGACTTGTAATCGGCAAAATGGATTTGCACCGCTTTCACTTCACATTTTTCTTGTAGATCGATGGTAAGCCATTCTCCGGCTTTATTTTCTTGAGCAACCCAAAACGATCGCGGGTTTTCATCCGTAACACTTGAAACTTTAAATGTATCACAAACAGTAGAAGCTGTGACTTTTTTCTTATAAGAAAGAAGCATCCATCCGGTAAAGAGTTCATCTTTGTCCGTCAATTTTCCCTTCGGCAGATATTGGGGAAAATCTCCGAAACGAGTGTTTGCGTAAAACAAATCTTCTTTATCAAAGAAAGCAGGAAACATTGCAATACGCCGTTCAAAATTCCAATTGATCGCTATCCAGGGTGTTCCCGTATTCCAATAATTTCCATAATTATCTTGGAACGTATTTCCATGTCCGGTGCCGGTCATAAATCCGCCGGGTTTATAAGAGATGGGATTGTTCGGTGCATATTCAAAGGGTCCCATCGGATCGTTTCCAACGTAAGTTCCATTAGCATAAACATTGTATTCGGTTCCAGGTGCGGCGTATTGTAAATAATATTTTTTGTTGTGTTTGGTCATCCAGGCGCCTTCGATAAACGGTTTTATTGTGGAAGTGTGGTTCGGTCCGAATCGTTCCCAGCCATGTAACTCCGGATGTAAATAGATAAATTTCTTTATCACTCCTGTGTAAATCAGTTTTTTGTTATGGTCGAGTTCGCTGCCGTAAATGGGGAAAAGATTTGAGGAACCCCAATACATAAACCAGCGGTCGGTTTCAGCATCATGAAAAATTGCAGGATCCCATGGACCAAGAGTATCGGGCAATTGCGGTAACCACCTGTTAAAAAAATGCAGTTTCCCTTTTTCGGGTTCTGTAGAAAAGAAAATCGGACGCTGCTGAAATGTAGATTGAAAAAGATAAAGTGTATCTCTCACCGAGAGTGCAGCCGGAGCGCAAATATCTTCCATAGGCCACTTTGATGGTTCAACAAATTTCCAGTTGATTAAATCTTTTGAATGCCAATAACCGCCTGAGATTGTTACGAATAAAAAATATTCTCCTTTGTGGTTCACGATCACCGGGTCTGCACCGCTGCGGTAAGATATTTTGTCATTGATCTGTTCCCAATTGTATTTATAGGAAATATCCATCGGGTTGCAAGAGGTCTTTTGTTTAAACTCTTGTGCAAGAACCAGACAGGGCAGCATAACGAAAAAGAAAATACTTGTTACAAAATATTTATTCATTTAAACCAACTATTTTAATTGAGAACTTTACTTAATTAGAATGTTATCGAAGCCAACCTTTCAATTTCACTTTTGCTTTATCAAAAAACTCCCTCATTATTCGCTGCATCACTGCAGGTGAAGCCCTCTGTGGAGAAGTACCCTATTCCCCTTGCCTCTTAATTTTTTCAATCGTTAGCGGTGCGCTCCCTTCATAGTGATTATTAACGTTCACATAAAGATCAACTTCTTTCCGGCGCAGGGAGTAAATCATTCTTCGAACTTTCTCGATGTCTTCATCTTTTGGTTCGACAATTTTATTCCAGACTTTGTTAGTCTTTTCCTCCATACCTGCTCGGTCTCCACCGTGTAAACGGATTACGACTGTTGTGGATAGATGATCCTTGTGTTCTTCAAAAGTCTGCCAGATATTCGGCATAAAATAACCTTGCAAGAAAACCATAGAGAGATTGTTTCTTTCAAGAAGATCAAAGAAAGGTTTCTTCAAATAGTTTGGATTCCGTAGCTCCACGCCATACGTGTGAGTGCTATCCAATGATTGAAAGAATGGTTCAACTCTCTCAATGAATTCATCTAAACCGCTCATCTTTTGCTTATTGAGATATTCGAACTGGAACATCAATACACCTATTTTATCACTCATAGACTTAAGTGAATCAGTGAATGAGTTGAACAACCCGGTATCAAGAAAATGAGGATTTTCTTTTAATGGTTCGGCATTATTCTTCCTATAAAAGTGAGTAATGTTATACTGTTTGGAATTTTTATGGTGAATTTGAAATCATCGGGAACGGAATCCGCATAAAGTTTAACATCTGTTTCCTTTGGAAGAATAATTCTCTTCTCGCTTAAGAGTGACCAGAACCACTGATCAATTTCAACCGTGTTAAAATGTTTCGAGTATTCATCAAGATAATTTTGTTCAGCTTTTGCCGAATAAATAATTCCTTCCCATGAATCATACTTCCAACTGCAGGTGCCGATTCTAAATATTGCCATTGCTGTTTTTTATTTTCATCTTTTAAAAGTTCTTGGGTTTTGTTCTTTTGCCTGCCTCAATAATTAATTAATAAGCGCTGCAAAAGCCTTAAACAAATCCACATGATTTTGAAAACAAAAAAGAATTACTCGGCATCGTATTTAATAAGCGACTGAATATCATATCCTTTTAGTCGTTCCCTTCCGTTTAAAAAGACTAGCTCAATAAGAAAGGAAATCTGCACTACTTCTCCACCAAGTTTTTCAATCAGTTTTATAGCTGCCGCGGCAGTCCCGCCGGTCGCAAGCAGATCATCATGCAAGAGCACCCTATCGCCGGGGACAATAGCGTCGGTATGAATTTCTATAGTGTCTGTTCCATACTCTAAAGCGTATGTTTCGGAAATTTTTTCTGAGGGTAGTTTGTTTGGTTTTCTTATCGGGACAAAACCGGCACCCAATTTATGAGCCAACAATCCGCCGAAAATAAAACCTCTCGATTCTATTCCAGCAACTTTAGAGATACCCTTTCCCTTAGCTAATTTGACAAACATCGCTGAACTGCTTGCCAGAGCCTCGGGATGCATGAGGAGGGTTGTAATATCTTTAAAGATGATTCCCTTTTTCGGAAAATCGGGAATATCGCGAATGAAAGTTGCTAAATCACTCTTCATTTTTCACTCCATGGTTAGTTAGAAATGTATTCAATCCGTTTGTAAAATCCTGTGAGGTTCTCGAAAGTGCATTTATATTTTTGGCGTACTCAACCGCGTTTTTAGAGGTCATTCCGGAAATTGCGCGGGTCATTTTTTTTATTTCGCGAATACTTGTTTTTGAATTTGAAGAAAGATTATTCATTAAATTAAATGAAAAGTTAAGAACATCCTCATCAACAAAATCTATTAGACCGATAGTTTGAGCCTCCTCCGCTGAAAGAATATTTCCGCCAATAAGTAGTTGCCGCGCTTTGGCTTCTGATAATCTTTTAAGAACCAAAAAAGAAATTATCGCCGGAACAAATCCAATTTTAACTTCGGTAAAACCAAATGCAGCGGCATCTTTTTTTGCGATAATATAATCGCAAGCTAAAGCTAACCCGCACCCGCCGGCAATTGCCGCACCGTTCAAAGCCGCTATTGTCGGTTTGTCACATTCATACAACGAGACAAATAGTTCAGCCATAAGGGATGAATCTTTTTCATTTTCAATTAATGAGTTTGATTGTAAATCTTTTAGATAAGAAAGATCGGCTCCGGCACAAAATGCTTTCCCCTCGCCGGTAATGATAATGCCAAAAACTTCATCATTGTTTTCGAGTTCATTTAATGCTGAAAGAAAACCTTTGATCAATTCAGGAGACAAGGCGTTTCTTTTCGCCGGATTATTCAATTTTATAATCCCAATTTTCCCTTTTATCCCGCTCATGATTAAACTACTCATATCTCTCAACTTTTCTTGTCACTTTTCGGTTAAGGAATTTAACAAAAGTTTTGTAGTCAAAACAATTAATTACTTCTTTGGTTTGAATTCCCCCTTTGCGAGCGATTGCAACTCCATATTTTGTCAGAAGGATATTGTCAAGCGAATGTGCATCTGCATTAATTGAAAAAAGACAACCCTGCTCTCGGGCGTAAAAGATATTCCGCCAGTCAAGATCAAGCCGGTTGGGGTGAGCGTTTATTTCTAATGCCACTTGATTACGGCTGCATGCATCAATTATTTTTTTGATATTGTGTTTGTATGGAGCTCGATGTAAGAGCAATCGCCCGGTTGGATGACCCAAAACATCTGTAAAAGGATTTTCAATTGCCTTAACGATTCGCCTCGTCATCTCCTCCTCAGAAAGCGAAAAATTAGAGTGAACCGAAGCGACTACAAACTGAAATTCTTGCAAAACCTCTTCAGGATAGTCCAATTCGCCATTGGTTAGAATATCTGACTCAATTCCCTGCAATAACCGCCATCTGGTTCTGGAATTAATATCCACTATTTCTCCTCTTTGTTTTAAGATGCGGTGTTCACTCAAACCATTAGCATAGGCGGCTGTTTTGCTGTGGTCACAGACTGCGAAATAATCATATCCAAGTTTTATAGCTGAAGAAACCATTTCTTCAACTGAATTTAACCCATCTGAATAAGTAGTGTGAAAATGAAGAAATCCTTTTAATTGTTCGTTGGTAAGGTAGGAGGGTATTTGAAGTTCTTTATTTGAAATCGAAAAAAAATCTTTTTCTCTCATCTCCGGAGCAGTATACTGAGCGTTCATCTTAGAAAAGATTTCTTCTTCATTGTCGCTGCGAAACTTATTGGAAGTATAGCCAAGTTTAGTAAGAAATTCTTCCGAGCCTGTAGTTTCAAAAAGCCGGGCAGTAAAATCATTTTCTGAGTGAACGAGATAAATTGTTAAGGGAAGTTTAACTGCTGTATCTGATTTGAGTATTTCTCCACTAATTACATCAAGGGCTATTTTCTCTTTAAGCGAAGAAAGTAGTTCATCTACTTTATCACTTTCAACTAAGATCACAACTTCGAGCGAAGAGTAAACTTCCTTCGTCCTTCTTATCTCACCGGTAAACTCATATTTCTTTATTACCGGGAGCTCATCGAAGAGAATTTTTATTTTCCCCGATTCCCTTTCGGCAAAATGGATGAGCAGATAATTTCTGTTCTCTTCAATCTGACCAATTTCTTCCAAAATCTTCTGCTGAATTTTTTCTCCAAAACCTTTAACGGATAAAAGTTTATTTTCATTGCAAGCAGTTTTTAGATCGTCAATACTTTTTATCTTTTCTTGATTGAAAAGTAAAGAGATCTTTTTCGGTCCCAGCCCGCGGATTTGAAAGAGTTCAGCCAATGAATCGGGGATATCCTTTTTTAGCTCGTCTAACGCCGTAGAGAATCCGTGAGAGCAATATTCTTCAATAACTGCATAAATCCCCTTCCCTATTCCTTTAACTTTTTTTAGTTCTCCGGAATTTACTAATTCATTAATGTCGTCATTTAATTTTCGAATGGTGTTGGAGCCATTCCGGAAGGCGCTTATTTTGAAAGGATTTTCAGAACGAAATTCTAGAAAATCGGCTATCTCATCGAGTAAGTTTACTATTTCTTTTTTTTCTGCCATACTTATTTTAAGAATAAATAAAGTTGCACGTAGGTTGAAAGAAATCCGAAGAAAGCTCCGGCTATTACCTGTGTAAATGTATGACATTTTAAATTAATTCGCGACCAACCAACCAAGAAAAGTAAAAGCGTCAGCGGATAGGCTATCCAACTGCCGATGTATAAAAACAAAACCAACGGAGCCGCGATCCCCAAAGCGTGAATACTGATCTTCCAGATTTTATTTATGATAATGATAATAGCCGTATTGGTAATATAGCTGAACCAAAAAGCCAGCGTGATTGGCTGAATATCATGTGCCCGTAGAAAAAAATATCCGATTAACAGTAGTGACAGACCGAAAAGAAATGGGATCGTTCTTTCCTCCTTCACCTCTGCATCCTGATTAACAATTTTATTCTTTTTCAACATGAGCAGAAAGAATACTATCGGTAGAAGAAAAGTGAGAAGAAAGGTTGAGCCGAACACCAATATTTTGCCGTCGAGGGAAGGCTCATAACTAAAACCGAGAAATGAAAACGAAAATAGAGTTAGTACGGGAGGGATAAAAAGCATTGAAATTATTCTTGCAACTCGATAAAACGAATTCTTTTGTTTGTGTTCTCCTTTTTCAGACTGCAGTTGCATAATTAACTTTTTCTTGACTCTGCAGAAAATGGAGTAATATTTCTTCAACTGAATGGTAATCGTATACCGTCATTAAAGTATTTCTGACGACGTGAGCATTGCGCATTCCCTTCAAATAGCCGGAATAAAATTTCCTGTGTTCTATAACAGCCCGATTTTCTCCTTTAACTTTAAGAGCTAATTCTAAATGGCGCAAACATGTTCGTATTTTTTTTTCGTTAGAAAGGGGATGAAGTTTTTTGCCGTGATTCAAAATATCTTTCGCTTCTTCAAAAATCCAGGGATTACCAATTGCACCGCGAGCTATCATTACCGCATCAGCGTTGGTTTCTTTAAAAGCTCTTAGCACATCTTCGGCAGTCATTACACCCCCATTTAAAACTATAGGAATTTTGACAACATCCTTTATTCTCGGTATCCAACTCCAGTCAGGCTCTCCCGAATGTCCTTGCGAACGTGTACGGCAATGCACGGTTAAAGCTTGAACGCCAACATCTTCTAATCTCTTGGCAACTTCCAAAATATGGAGAGAAAAAGCATCCCAGCCAATCCTGGTTTTAACAGTAACAGGAAGAGAAACCGCATCAACAACATTTTTAACTAATTTTTGGAGATACGCGGGGTCTTTCAATAATCCTGCGCCAGCGCCATTGTTACAAATATTTTTTATCCAACATCCAGCGTTGATATCAATGAGATCAGGCTGCTGTTCTTCAGCAATTTTAGCCGCACCAACCATTGGAGCAATATCAGAGCCATAGATTTGAATTCCGACAGGTCGCTCTTCATCAATGATATTGAGTTTATTATGTGTTTTTTCCGATTGACGAACTAATCCTTCGGCATTTGCAAATTCGGTGTAAACCACATCCGCGCCAAGTTCTTTACATACCAAACGGAATGAAACATCAGAGATATCTTCCATAGGCGCAAGAAAGATTCCTCTTTCAACATTTATCTTTCCAACTTTAAACATAGATTTACCTTGATGGACTAAACTTTCTGCTCAAGCGGAGCTAAGTGATTGTGTAAATAGAAAATACTAAAAAGAAAGACCAATAAAACGAAAAAAGCACCGGTTAAAAAGGGTATTTGATATCCAAGATATTGGTAAGAAAAACCGCCCCATAGCGGTCCCAACATTCGTGCAAAAGATGAGAATGACTGGTTTACACCAAGGACTATTCCCTGTTCATTTTCCGGGGCTACTTTGGAAACAAGACTCAAAAGAATTGGCTGTAATATTCCGGAACCAATAGACATGATCGCCGCTATAATTATTACTCCGGTCAAGTTCACGCCGTATGGAAGAAACGCAAGTCCGATCATGAGAAAAAATGTCCCGATAGTAATCAGCCTTTGATCGGAATACTTTTTCGCCAATCGTCCGATCAGTCCACCTTGCACAATAGCGCCTATAATTCCAATAATTCCGAAGATCATTCCGTTTTGCATGTCTGTAAATCCGAACTGGATATGTCCAAGAAGCGCAAACGTTCCATAGATATTTGCGACAGAAAAGGTAACAATAAAAAATAAAAGAATAACAACACTTATTAATGGATTTGACAATACTTTTTTAAATGAAGCTACATCGAATATCTTCCGTTTTACAACCATCCTCTTTTTCTCTTCAGTTAACGATTCGGGTAAAAGAAAAAGACTGAAAGAAAATGCGAGAAAAGAAAATCCGGCGGCTGCAAAACCGGTGACCATATAGCCAAAATTAGAGAGTAATCCTCCCATAATAGGTCCAAAAACAAATCCAAGCCCAAATGCAACACCGATAAGCCCCATTCCTTTTGAACGATCCTCCTTAGTCGTTATATCGGCAATATAAGCCTGGGCAACACCAATGCTGCTTCCGCCAACCCCTGCAACAACGCGTGAAAGGAGAAGCATAATGAATGAATGAGTAAATGCAAAAATGATGTAGCCGGATGCATTAAGCAAAAGGGTAACTAAAATGATTTTTCTTCGCCCATACTTATCCGACAAACTTCCGAAGATTGGGTTAAAAATAAATTGCACCAAAGAATAAACAGCCAGGATAACCCCGATGGCGCTCTCAGGAATTTGTAATGCTTTAACTGCAAAAGTTGGAAGAATAGGAATAAGAATTCCGAATCCCAACAAATCAACGAATACTACAAGAAAGATTAAAGATAAGGAAGACTTTTTCCCGTTCATTGTCTATCAAGTTTCTCGAGAATTGCCTCACCCATTTCCTTTGTGCCGACATAATTTGTGGGATTAATATCTCTCGTTACAAACAGACCGTCTTCAATTACTTTAGAAACAGCTTTTTCAATTCTATCAGCGGCATGGTGTTCTCCGATATAATTCAACAGCATTACGCCACCCAAAATTAATGCGCAGGGATTTGCAATGTTTTGTCCTGCAATATCCGGTGCAGAACCATGCACAGCTTCAAAGATGGCAACATCCTGTCCGATGTTTGCGCCCGGAGCAAAACCTAATCCGCCAACTAAACCCGAAGCTAAATCGGAAAGAATATCCCCAAACAAATTTGTTGTTACAATTGCATCGAATTGGTTCGGGTTCATCACCATCTGCATCGCCATATTATCAACAATTTTATCTTCATATTTGATCAAAGGATAATTTACGGCAACTTCTTTTGAAATATCTAAAAACAACCCGCCGGTAAATTTCATAATATTAGCTTTATGCACAATTGTAATTTTTTTTCTACCGAGCAATTGTGTCTGCTCGAATGCATATTTTAAAATTCTTTCACATCCTCTTCTTGTAGTAATCCCGATAGTTTCAGCGGCAGAGCGGCTGCTATCAATATAATGTTCGATACCGGAATAAAATTCTTCCGTATTTTCACGAAAGATGAGTATATCAATATTATCATACCGTGATGTAACCCCTTTAAATGTTTTTGCAGGGCGCTGGTTCACATATAAGTCGAATTCCTTTCGCAGGGCAACATTTATACTTCTGAATCCTTTCCCTATTGGAGTAGTTAATGGACCCTTTAGAGCAAGTTTATTTCTTCCAATCGAATCAATAGTTTCTTGCGGAAGCGGATCGCGGTATTTATCCAGCGCTTCCATGCCTGCAGACATAATTTCCCAATTTATATCAACGCCTGTATGTTTAATAATTTTTATCGCAGCAGCAGTAATTTCCGGACCGATTCCATCACCCGGTAATAAAGTTATATTGTAGCTCAATTTTATTTCTTTCTTTTAATTTATGTTTTGAGTGCAAATATACGAAGAAATCATTTCTCCTTTTAGGAACAAACAATTCTTAAGCCTGGTTCAATTATGGTTATTCATGAATATCAAAGTTCTCAACAGCATATTTAAAGCAATTTCGTTTTAGACCTAACCCGGTAAACTGAAATCATAATTACCAAATACAAAATAACTTTAGATGAATTATTGATTGCCTATATAACTGAATAAAAAACATTCAGCCACTCGTTTTCATGCAGTCATTCTTTCGCTCTATCTGTCTCAGTAATATTCTGCAAAGTTACCGCGGCAAATCAAACGAACTTTAGTTTTAAGTTGATAAAAATGAATGGTTTTTAATCGTAAATTTGTTTAATATCCATGTAGAAAATCGAACCGTTGACAGAAGTTCGTTGGCGCTTCGATAAAAATGTAGTTAGCATATTTCAAGATATTTCTCAAACAAAAAGAAGGAGTTCACAATGGCTGCAAAGAAAATTTTAATGTTGGTTGGTGATTTTGTTGAAGACTACGAAGTGATGGTTCCCTTCCAGGCGCTGCTGATGGTGGGTCATACCGTTCATGCCGTTTGTCCTGATAAAAAAGCCGGCGATACCGTCCGAACCGCAATACATGATTTCGAAGGAGATCAAACGTATTCTGAAAAACCGGGACACAATTTTGCACTAAATGCAACATTCGCCGATGTTAAAGTTGAAGATTATGATGCTTTGGTTATCCCCGGAGGACGCGCGCCGGAATATCTACGTTTAAATGAAAAAATTTTAGAAATAGCCCGTTACTTTGCCGTGAATAATCTCCCGATCGCTGCTGTTTGTCATGGCGCTCAGATCCTTGCCGCCGCCGGAGTCTTACAAGGGAAAAAATGCTCTGCTTATCCCGCAGTTGGTCCGGAGGTTAAAGAATGCGGAGGAACTTTTATGAACATCCCAGTTGATAAAGCCTATGTTGACGATAATCTTGTTTCAGCCCCGGCTTGGCCTGCACATCCGGAATGGCTGGCAAAATTTCTCAAAGTTCTCGGAACTAAAATAGAATTATAGACCGCAATTATTTTGATATTATTTTACCCGGGGCTTAGGAGACTAAGTCCCGAAATTAATTGAATCGAAACCGGGATGAATATTTTGTAAGAATTTGTTTGGAATCTTCAAATGATTGATTCATTTTTTGCACATCTTGCCGGGACAGAAAAGGATAATGACCATTCGGCAGAGAAGATGGAAGAATCATGAATTGTTTTTTCCCTTTAATCAGACCTTTAAATACCCAGGTTGGGGTAAATGAAAGACTTTTAATTTGGATGACTTTTGATTCTAAATCCTTTGTAATTTGGAACTGCAAAATTAGACCGGCATCAGAATAACGCCATCGTTGATTCGAAATAAAATTGCCAAGCGAGTAAGCAACAAATCCGGAATCCAGTTTCCCCTTCGACTTGAAAAATTGCACAGGCTGAAGGAGATGCGTATGACTTGCAAGAATAATATCTGCGCCTGCATCAATAGCAGTTTGTAAAGCGTTTTTTTGATACCAGCTTGGCTCGCGTTGATATTCTTCTCCAAAATGAAAATAGACTAAAATTATATCAACATTGTATGATTTCGCTTTTTGAATATCGCGGTTAAGAAGTGAATCAGATATTCTGTTTATTAGATAGCTCTTTCCTTTCGGCAGAAAATTCCCGTTCAGTCCGTAAGTATATGCAACAACGGCAAGACGAATTCCTTTTGCGGAAATAATCTGAATCGAATCTCTTTCTTGCTGTGAAGAAAAAGTTCCGGTAGAATTTATCCCATTATTTTTTAGGTTTTCTAATGTCCGCAGAACTCCGATTTCACCTCTATCTAAACAATGATTGTTTGAAGTAAAAAGGAAATTGAACCCAACCTTTTTTAGAGAAGTAATATAATCGTCCGGTGAGTTGAAATATGGATAACCGGAATAGTGTTTTTCTTTTCCGGCAGTTACGGTTTCAAGATTACCAAAAACAAAATCGGATGAATCAAAATATTTTTTTATTTCACTGAAGGTTGGAGTAAAATCAAAACTATCGGCAGAGACTCGTGAATATTCATATTGAGGAGAATGGCACATGAGATCTCCAACCGCAGAAATGGTGAGTGAAACTTTCTCAGCAGCAACAGGATCAACTTTTTCTTTACTTTTCTGAAAGACGATGTTCAGCATTGCAAATAATAATGCTGAAAGAACCATAAGAAAACTACTGTACAGCTTCATACTGATAAAGATGTGTTACTAATAATTGTTTTTTTTTAATGTTCCGTTGCAGATTAAACTCTTATCGTTCAGCTTGATTTTTAAGCAAAACTTAATCACGGCGATACATTAACTAACATTACCTAACCCGGATAAACCGGAAATAAAAAAAATAAATACCAAATAATTTGGGATGAACAATTGAATGATTGTAGGGTCGAATGAAAAACATTCATCTTCATTCAGTCATTCTATCGCTTCACTTATCTCATTAATATTCTGCCAGGTATTACGCGAACTATAGTTTTAAGGCACTAACTGAGAAACATATCGCTAAAAAAATCAAATGAACAAAAATGCAGCGGTCAAATTAATTAACCTGCCATTTTTTCATTCCAATATAAATACCGCACGGCAGCGGCGGTTCATTGAACGAGAAACTAATGAGAGACCTTTGACCTATCGTTATCCATTCCATAGTAACTGGTTGTTTCTTTTTATGAAACTGATATCCCTTAAAGAGAAACACTTTAAGTAACCGAAATTTCTCCCCTGACTTCCTTCAGCTTTTATCTCACGCTAAACACAATGCCAGGGGAAGAAAAAAAATCCCCCGCAATTGCAGGGGATTTTTTAAATACGAGATGATTGATAACAGATTTCTATTTAATCAACAACATTTTTTTTGTAATTACCGTGCTGTTTGCGGTTAATCTATAGATATATGTTCCACTTGCAAATCTAGAAGCATCAAAAGATACCGTATAATTGCCCGTGGTCTGCAAATCGTTCACCAATGTGACCACCAATTCGCCAAGAGTAGAATAAATATCTAATCTTACTTTTGAGTCTACTGGAACTGCATATTTAATTGTGGTTGAAGGATTGAACGGGTTAGGATAATTTTGACTTAATTCAAAATTAACCGGAACGTCTACTTTTACTTCAACTTCTTTAGAATAGCTAGAGCTGCCATCTAGATCAACCATTTTTAATCTGTAGAGAGCAGCCGTACCGTTAACATTTTTCTCCGTGAAGCTGTATTTAACTCGTTCAGTTGTTGTTCCAGAAGCGCTAACTTTTCCAACAGAAACCCAATCATTTTTTTCAGATTTACGTTGAACTTCAAAATAAGAGCTGTTCTTTTCAGTTGCTGTCTGCCATGATAATACAACAACATTTCCTTTAGCGGAAGCCGTAAATGAAGTTAATTCAACAGGAAGAGGCGTATTGGATTCATCTGCGCCCATGTATGGGAACGTTAAATGTCTCGTATCACCATCAATATCCGTTAACACAGTGGCTAATGGAGTACCAATTAAGTTAACATCACCATCAGATGCACCTGTAAGATGAAGATCAGATGTTGATACAAAGTTCACAGTAACTGATTTAGAATTTGCATCCTGTCCGGAAGCAGTCTGCCAATCAGCTAAAGTAAGGGCTGCAACACTGTTCCAATTTCCAACTCTTCCATTTACGTTATCTTGAACAAAGATGTCGTTATAATTAGAAGTCAATGTTCCAAGAGTTCCTTCTCTTGAGTAACAATAATTTATAAAGTTACTTTCCGCAGAAAAGATGATATTATTTTTTATGTCATTCACACCATTAGAAATTGATAATCCTTTATATGTAACAACGCCTGTACCAGCATCAGCAATATCATTCATAAAGATTGTATTAAAGAAGCAGTTTAACGTATCTGTTGAAGACGAATTCTTTATTCCGGTCAAATATGCCGTTGGGTTGGCGGAAGTTAATTCAAATCCGTTGATCATGTTGTTGTAAACATTATATGTACCATTAGACTCAATGCTGATTCCTGTATTGCCAGAAGTCGCAACAGTAGACATTGAAGAAAGTTTTGAGATTTTATTATTATAGATATTAACCACAGAACCGGCCATAACAGAAACTGCGTATACAGCTTCATTAGAAGTATTTGCTACAATATTCTGGTTCAGGATAATTTCGTTGTTGAAAATATCCATACTTCCGGCTTGATACAGTGCAAGAACTCTTCTCTTGCCTTCTAGTAAATTATTTTTGATCGTAATATTATTCGGGAAAGTTGCGGGAACAGGAGTTCCTGACTGATAAGTTCCTAGCGCCTGTGCATTTTGAGGAACTCCGTCAAAATTTGAACTAATATAATTATTATCAAACGTAATGTGGTTCGGTACCCAATCTTTGCTTAGATAGTTTCTTGATCTAATCATAATGGCACTGATGAACAAGTTTGAAGTACTAACCGCTTGAGCTTTATGTAAAATATTACAATTTTTGATTGTCAAATTAGATACATCACCAGCTATAACTATTGGCATACCATTTCTCTGAGCTGTTAAAGCTGACTGGAGAGTTAAATCTCTTGTGGTTCCACCAACAGTATTTGAACCATCAATGACAATGTTTTTTGTTGTCCTAAGTGAATCCCATGTTACATTTCCCTTACCAGGGATACCGATTACAAAAGCTCCTGAAGGACCGGAATTGAGATCCGAAGGATAATTGAATGTAACAACCGGTTGAACACCTGTGTAAGGTTTAATTGTTAGTGTATAAGGATCTGGATTTACAGCTAAACCAATACCAACCGAACCGGTATATGGTTCAGTGATGTCACTTGTAATATACAGATTAACATCACCGGTTATTGTTGCATCATTAAGATAATCGGTTGCTTCTTTCAGGGAAGCGAACTGAGGGTTAGACCCTCCGGGGCCGGAACCGGCAATTCCTACATAGACATCACCCTTAAGAATGCCTATTCGAGTTCCTTCATCCGCACCTTTGTATGGAGCAATCGGATCGCGAGGATCACCGTCTATGTCAGTTGCATAACCTACTGGAGTCCCAGCTAAATCTGCATCGTTAAGCGAAGCACCGGAAAGGTGGAGATCACTAGCTGAAACAAATGTAACATCTTTTGAAATAGAATTGGCATCTTGAGATGAAGCCGTTTGCCAATCAGCTATTGTTGCTTGACCTAGACCTGAAAAGAAGCCAATGTTTGCATTTGTTGTTCCCGTTCTATAAAAATTGTTGTAATCACTTTCTCCAGGAGTTCCGGCAATACAATAATTAACAAAATCATCTTCTTGAGTTATAATTATATTATTTTTAATCTTAGGCGTTCCTGCCACAATATTAATTGCGCGATATGAACTCCCTGTTGCGGCATCCACATTATTCATAACAAATGTATTAAAATAAGCCTCAACAGCAGAACCACATCTTATGCCAATGATTTCAGTTGTTTTACCATCTGCAAAGGGTGCAGCATAACCAGTAAAGAAATTATTTACTATTTTCCAGGTTCCTCCACCCGAAGCAGCTATGGTTCTAATTCCATATGTACCTGCAGTGATATTGGCTGTTGCACATTGTCTGAAGTTATTTCCAATTACAGTTGTAGTCCCAGTTGAAAATATAGAAGACCCTTCAATAGCTGAACTTAACATACCGGTCGCAGTTTGATTAATTTCAAAAGTATTGGACTGAATAGTAGTAACATTTGTTAAGCCTTGGAGAAAAACACCTCTATGTCTACCTACAAGGTTGTTATTTCGAATAACAAGGTTTTCCATTGCCAAAGTAGTAGTTCCACTTCTTGAAATATGAATGGGAGTCCCTGCCGCCGCAGTTGAAGAAGTAATCAAACAATTATCAATAGTAACATTATCAGGGACAAAATTGTTAGGAGTTGTGAAAACAGGATTTATCCAAATACCATAAGATATTGTTGATAAGCCAGCGGTCATTTCACAATTTTTAATAGTTATATTATCGCAATCACCTCTAACTCTAAATGGGTAACCATTGGTACCAGAGGATGAAATTATCTTTAAGTCTCGTGTTGTTCCTCCTGCCGCATTGGAGCCATCTATAGTAATATTGTTGGTAGGAATTAGTGCGGCTCCACTCAAAGTAGTCACCCCGATTACCCACGCTCCCGATGTACCAGCATTATCGGTAGCTTGTGTGTATGTTATCGTTGGTTGAATTCCTGTATAAGGCTTAAAGGTAAGTGTAAAACCAGCTGTATTTACAGCTAAACCAACATTTTCGGTTTCAGTTAAATCACTGGTAAAAAAGAATGTACAATCCCCGGCAACTGTTCCTACATTAATTGCATCCACAGCAGCTTTTAAGGTAAGGTAATCTGGGTCTCCCCCACTGGGTCTTGTTCCCGCTGCTCCAACATAGTATGTTCCTGTGAATTGCGCAAACACTGGAGAGGCGATAAAAGATGCGATCAGAAAAAAAAGAGTAAGTAATTTTTTCATGTTTTCCTCAATGAAGTTATGATTGATAATTAGAACTATTTATTTAAAAAAGAACAGTATGTATCCAGATTTAATGCTTTCTATATTAAACTAAAAATCATCTTATGATTTACTTTTGGACAAAAAAGAACAATCCTCCAAAAGAATAATTACTAAAATCAAAAGACAAAGGAAACTTAAGAAATTTCAAGTGAGTGTCAAATAGAATTTTTTAAAAAATTACATTACCGGTTAAAATAAGAATTGTTTTTCTAAAGATGCGCAAGCTATACTTTCACAGTTTTTAAATGGCATATCAATTAAAAATAATTCATGAGAAGCTCATTTTCAAATCACACTTCTTAAAAGTAAATCATAAATTCAGCGCTCTACGCCCTATGTCAGTTCTGAAATAGATATTTTCATAATGTATTTTTGAAACTCCTTGATAAGCAACCCTAATGGCTTCTGCAAAATTCTTATCCTTTACATGTGAAGTAACACCCAACACTCGACCACCAGAACTTCTAAGAGTACCGTCCTTTTTTTCTGTTCCTGCATGATAAACTTTAATTGGTAAATCATTCAAATGTTCTAAACCAAATATTTCATAACCCGATTCGTAAGAATCCGGATACCCTTTAGAAGCTGTTACAACGCAGACAGATGAACCTCCATTATATTTCACAGATTCTTTATTAATTTTTCCTTTTGCAGCCGAGTAAAGTAATTCAAGGAAATCACCCTCAATTACATTTAGTACGGTTTGGGTTTCCGGGTCACCAAATCTTGCATTGAATTCAATCACTTTTGGACCATCTTTAGTTATCATTAGTCCACAAAATAGACACCCTGTAAATGGTTTTCCAATTTTCTTCATCCCGTAAAGTGTAGGTTTAACTATTGAATCCTCAATAACTTTTAAAAGCGCGTCCGTAACAATTTCTGCTGGAGCGAAGGCTCCCATTCCACCTGTATTTTTTCCGAAATCATTATCTCCAATTCTTTTATGATCTTGTGCGGCTGGAAGACATACAAAATCTTCACCATCGGAAATAACAAAAAGTGAAGCCTCCTCCCCTTCAAGAAATTCCTCAATTAGAATTTTACTCCCCGCATCACCAAAAGCTTTTTCTTCAAAATTTAATAAGACAGCCTCAAGTGCATCGTAAATACTTTTACAAATGGTGACACCTTTTCCGGCTGCCAATCCATTTGCTTTTATTACAATCGGATATTTCTGTTTTTTCAAACAATTATAAATGTCCTCTTTAGAAGAAGTATTAGAAAATTCAAAATACTTTGCTGTCGGAACGTTGTTATCGTACATTATTTTTTTAGCGAAGAGCTTGTCCCCTTCAATATTTGCTGCCTCTCGATTAGGTCCAAAGACAAGAATATCATTTTCTCTTAAATAATCGACAGTTCCGTCAACTAAATATTTTTCGGGTCCAACAACAACAAGTTTGATTTCTTCCCTTTCTATAAATTTGAGAAGTTCTTGATTTCCTGAAAGACTGATATTCTTAGCTATTGAGGCAGTTCCACCATTCCCGGGGGCTACAAAAAGTTTGTCGCATTGTGGAGATTCGTTAATCTTTAATGCTAATGCATGTTCCCTCCCCCCATTCCCTAATATTAAAACTTTCATAAAGTATTTTTAACCATAAATTGTAGTTCTTTTGTCAATTGTTCAGTTAAAAAATCTCTCCTGAATTTTTCAATGAACTCTTCTTCTGGAATTGGTAAATTTCCAAGTTGGTAATCGCTATAAATCTTCATCAGACTCTCTTTTATATTTTGAATATTTTCTGGATCAGAGAGATAAGTAGCACCATATTGTACGACATATGATTTTAATGCCCCTTCAGGTAAACAAGCTAAGATTGGTTTACGAGCGCCAAAATATTCAAATAATTTCCCGCTTGAAATTGTATCACTATTTTTTCCATATCCAACCATCAGCCATAGAACATCACTGGATTTAATTTTTGCAACCGATTCAATATGAGTTAGATAACCAAATTCCTTCACATTATCTTCTAATACATACTTAACCGATAATTTTCTCAATTCTTTTGTTTGTGCGCCTACAAAATGAAGTTCGATATTGTCAGTAATATCTTTTCTTTCTTTTTTTAAAAGTGCAAAAGCTTTTAAAAAATATTTTGGAGTAATGAATTCATAAAATGAACCGGTATAGGTTAAAATCATCTTATTGTTTTTCTTTTTGATGATTGGAGCAGCTTCAAAATCTGGTGGGTCATAACCATGTGGAATAATAACTATGTCATTAGAATCAAGGAACTTATAGTTTTCCAATTGGTTCTCTTTGATTCTCCTATTCGTAACAAATATTTTATCCGCGGCTTTCAAAACTCCATATTCTAATTTTTTATGCTTATACGCATGATAAGGAGTTAGGTATTTCGAAAATTGATACCCATACCACAAATCTCTATAGTCAATGGCAAGTGGAATCTTAAATTCCTTTTTTAGAATAGTTCCTAAAAGAAAAGCAGAAAACGGAGGGGCTGTTACAAATATTAAATCGAAATGCTCATCAGATAAAAGTTTTCTCGCCTCAATAAGAGCTTTCTTTGTCCATGAAACTTTGTTATCCGGGATGTTAAAAAATTGATTTATTCTATTAATGATCTTACGGGTAGCTTCACTTGGCATTTTTAATGTCCCAAATGAACTCAACTTAGCATTTAATTCATTTCCATTAACTCTAATTATAGAAACATTTGCATCAATTTCTTTCAATAATTCGGGATCATGAGCAAAATAGCCAGTTGCTCCAGAAGTTAATATCGTTGGAATCCACTTATTTTTAGGAAAATATTTTACAAACTTTAGTATTCTTTGAACGCCGCTTAACCCCATTGGAGGAAAATAATATGCGATAACTAGTACTTTGAACATTTTGAGCTCTTTAACCAAAATAATTGATGAAAAAATTACCTGTGATAATTCGGAGATTCTTTAGTTATAATAACATCATGAGCATGGCTTTCTCTAAAACCAGCTGAGGTCATTTTAATGAAATGGGTCTTCTCTTTCAATTCTTTAATGTTTTTTACACCGCAATAACCCATCGCAGCTCGTAAACCTCCAACAAACTGTAAAATGGTATCAGAAAGTTGGCCTTTGTAGGGAACTCTTCCTTCGACACCTTCAGGAACTAACTTTTTAATATCATCTTCCATATCTTGAAAATACCTCTCCTTACTTCCAAATTGCATTGCTCCAAGAGAACCCATTCCACGATATGACTTAAAACTTCTTCCTTCTAAAAGGATTTTCTCTCCAGGACTTTCCTCAACACCGGCAAATAAACTACCGATCATAACAGTATCTGCTCCGGCTGCAAGCGCCTTTACTGAGTCGCCTGTATATTTTATCCCCCCATCTGCGATTATTGGTAAATTCTTTCCTTTTAATGCATTCGCAACATCCATAATCGCACTGATTTGCGGAACACCTACTCCGGTTACTACTCTAGTTGTACAAATAGAACCAGGTCCTATGCCAACTTTTACAGCATCAACTCCAAGAGAATATAATTCCAGTGCAGCACTAGATGTTGCTATATTTCCAACAATTAGCTGCGTATCTTTAAACTTCTTTTTAAAGTCTTTCACAAGATTAAGCACTCCTTTTGATTGTCCATGCGCAGTGTCAATAACGACAACATCAACCGATGCAGCGATTAACGCTTCAACTCGATCAAATGTATCACCGGTAACTCCAACTGCTCCACCTACTTGAAGTCGTCCCAAATTATCCTTGCTTGCAAATGGATGTTGCTTCTTTTTAAGAATATCTTTATAAGTAATTAAACCTTTAAGTTTGCCATTTTTATCAACAACAGGAAGTTTTTCAATTTTATATTGCTGAAGGAGTTTTTCCGCGGTTGCAAAATCGGTTCCTACTGGAGCAGTAATTAGCCTCTCCTTTGTCATTAATTCCTTGATTTTGAGTTTTGGGTTTGGTGAAAACCTTAAATCGCGGTTTGTTAAAATACCAACAAATGTATTCGTACTATCAATTACAGGGATACCGCTAATCTTATATTTTTTCATTAATTCAAGCGCATCGAATATTGGTTGATCGGGGTTAACAGTCACTGGGTCTCTAATCATCCCGCTTTCCGATCTTTTGACTCTGTCAATTTCTTCGGCTTGCGTTTCTATGCTCATATTCTTATGAATTATCCCAAGACCTCCTTCCCGCGCTAGAGCGATTGCCATGTTGGATTCGGTCACTGTATCCATCGCAGCGGATATAAAAGGAATACTTATCGAAATTTCTCGAGTCAGTTTTGTTCTTATGTCAACTTGACTAGGTAGTACAGAAGATTTCCTCGGCTGCAGGAGAACGTCGTCAAACGTTAATCCTTCATAAATAACTTTTTGATGTTTCATTTCTAGTTTCCATTTTTTACTTGAATGAGAAAATATCTTGAGATAAGATTAATTATCAAAAGCGGCAAACCCAGTTATATCTTCCCCAATAATTAATGTATGCATCTCGTGGGTTCCTTCATAAGTCTTAACTGATTCTAAATTCGCAGCATGCCGCATTACAGGGTATTCATCCAAGATTCCATTTGCTCCCAAGATTTCGCGAGCGCTTCTAGCGATTTCTAGCGCTGCCTCACAATTATTCCTTTTTGCCAAAGAAATATGCTGGAATCTTAATTTACCGTTATCTTTTAATCTACCCAATTGAATATTTAATAATTGAGCTTTTGTAATTTCTGAAAGTATCTGCACTAACTTCATTTGTATTAATTGATAAGAAGCAATCGGTTTAGAAAATTGTTTCCGAGTTTTTGCATATTCCAAGGCAGAATCATAACAAGCCATCATAGAACCGACGACACCCCATGCAATTCCGAATCTTGCCTGATTCAAACACATCAAAGGAGATTTCAAACCAAATCCCTTGGGCAATAGGTTTTTTCCAGGAACAAAAACATTGTCCAATATCAATTCAGACGTTATGGAAGCGCGAAGAGAAAGTTTCCCTTTCATTTCGGGAGCAGAGAACCCTTTGAACTCTTTTTCTACTAAAAATCCATGTACAACACCATCTAATTTCGCCCAAATAATAGCCACGTCCGCAATTGTTCCATTCGTAATCCACATTTTAGCGCCGTTAAGAAGATAGCCTCCATCAACTTTTTCAGCTTTTGTAACCATACCTCCGGGATTTGATCCATAATCGGGCTCAGTAAGTCCAAAGCATCCAATTTTCTCTCCTTTTGCTAATAGTGGGAGCCAAAAATCTTTTTGTTCTTCACTTCCAAAGGTAAAAATAGGGTACATAACTAATGCACTTAAAACGGAGGCAAAACTTCTGATGGCGCTATCTCCCCTTTCGAGTTCTTGCATAATTAAACCGTAAGCTACATTATTCATTTCGGCACACCCATATTTTGCTGGCAATGTTGGACCTAAGAGTCCCAACTTTGCCAGTTTTGGCACAAGATATCGGGGAAATTCGCTGTCTCTATTATACTTTACAATTTGAGGAAGAACTTCATTATCAACAAATGCCCGAACTGTTTCTCTAACAAGCAGTTCATTTTCTGTAAGAAGATCATCAATATTAAAATAGTTTACACCTGAAAATTTTGCCATATCATTTTTGTTTTTTTTATAATTAAAATTACAGAATAAGTCTTACTCGACAAAATTGGGATTCAAAGTATTAGTGATGTTAATTTTGGAATTAATATGTTTCTCTTCTTTAGAGAGGCTATTCAAATTTAAGCATACTGAGACAAAATAAACATATTATTATTGAAAAGTCGTCAAAGTAACCTCTGTCCATAACATAATAGGCTCCTGTTTCAAATGGAAGTTCATAAAGAATATTTACTTCATGTACTTTGCTATATACGAGGTATATTGTTTTTAAGGTCTACGTTTTTCCCAAGACGCTGCTTGGAAAAAAAGCTAAAGGGAAAAACAAATAATGAATATCGAACAAGGAATTTCGAATGATGAAGTTGTAAGACAATCTGCATTCACTTCGCTCGCCTCTGGCGGCTTGGCCATTATTCGATATTTAATTATCGTTAACATGTTAGCAATAGTGATTCTCTAAGTGCCTAAGAGCGTATGCATTTTTATTGCTCCCTTGTGTTTTCTAAAATGAGCCCATGGGAATAAAGATCAACACAAATCAATGGTCGTGTCGTCCAGTGCATATGCAGTTGATTTAATTTCAGAAATAAATTCATCGTTCTTATAAAGCTCTCTTGCAATGGTAATGAGGACTTGAGCAAAATCCTGATTGATTCTCCAGTGTCTGTTTTCATTGGTTTCCGAAAGAGTACTTCTGGATATTTTGTTTTTGATACCCATATGGTATAATTTATTTTGCATAGCTCTTAAACAGGTTTCTATATCTCGAAGACTTTCACAATAGGTATGTTGCGCAAAAGCCATTGTGAGAAATTTTTCCCAGCAATTAAATGGCTGTACTTTATAATTACCGTTATACCTATCGACACATTTATGAAATTCATGAATTGGTAAATAATCGATCAATTGTGAAAATACTGTTTTGCCTGTGTTCATTTTAGTCGCTCTTTTCTTAAAGTTGGATTTTAGCGGCAAATTAAGCTTTTCCCATTTCAAATCGATAGCGTACATTTATCCATGTAAAGTGTTATTTATTAAACACTTACAGCTCTTGAATATCTTAACAACCGGACACTATTGTTAAATTAATTCAAAAACATTTTATTTAGACTTGATTGACTAATGTAAAAAAAATACCTGCCTATTCTTCAATTTCTGTTTTAAGTTTGAAGAAAATTCGTTAATTTTTCAACTTAAAAATCTCAGTTTCTACGGAGAGGTGGGTGAGTGGCTGAAACCAGCGGTTTGCTAAACCGCCGTACGGGTAAAACTGTACCCCGGGTTCGAATCCCGGCCTCTCCGCCAGTTATGTTATGTTGTAAGTGGTTGCAAACTTGTCCTTCTATCTTCTGTTACTGATCACATTATCAAAAAACTCACAATACAGTGTTTTGGGAGTTTTTTTTGAGATGTAATGACTTCTAACGGTATTATGTTTATAGATGAATTCAGTTGCTTATAATATCGTTTTTGATTAATTCGACCTCTTTGCATGTCCCGCACTCAAGCTGTGATGTGGTATGATTGATTTCATATTTATTTATGATTAGTATACTTGCATTTATTATTGCCGCTATAATCTCAGTTCGTTTTAATCCAAAAGTATATTTGAATGTTTTCGGTTTTTTACTCAACCGCATAGAGAAATAAATAATGATAATTGCATACCATTGCTGGAGTGATGCAGCGCATCGGAAATTAACGACAAGCCTCCCGAAATCAAACATCCACTGCTTTCTGCCATTGTTATCAAAAAGTTCATGGTCATTGTTATGAACAGGTTTTTCTCTGAAGTGCCTTCCCTATTGTGCGAATGATTATGTGACATTTTTTCCTTCTGTTTTGCTCTTAGTAATCTCAAGTTGCATTTCTGACCGGTGCAATCTATTTCAATTTCTACAGGTTTCTTCGCTGAAATTTAATCCTCTTTACAAATTTATTTATTTTGCGGCACAATTAACTGGACTACAACTGCCAACAGAACTTTAATTCTCGGAATTCCTTTTGCTCTGTAAACATTAGAAAAGTCTGATTGTTTATTCCCCGGCATTGCGGCAGTGTATGGTTTGGAATTGACTAATTTTGTGAAAGTGCCTGTTAAAAAATCTTTCTTTCAAAATAAATTTATTGATGCTATATTTATTCCAAAATTCTATTTAATTCTGAGGTTGTATGCTTGATAAGATAAAATCATCCTTTGAAAAATTTCCGGAAAGAAAAGTATTTGTTATTGATGGCGTAAGTTTTACTTACCAAATATTTGCGGAAATTACTTCCAAAATACGTTCAATACTAGAACAACAACCTTGCGCAACAGAACAGTTGATCGGAGTTATCGAATCTAACGATATTGAAACATACTGCTCAATTTATGCTTGCCTCTTCGCAGGGAAAACTTTTGTTCCGCTAAACCCGGAAAATCCTCTAGATCGAAATTTAGACATATTAAAGCAGACTGAGATTAAAACGATACTTTCAGCGCAATCAAGCGACAAAATATCTGTTCTCTCTAATGCACCCGGCGTTAAAGTTGTTTATGCAAAAACATTACCGGGAACCGGAATTAATCTTGAACCAAGTAATATTTCTGAGAGTACAAACGCTTACATTCTCTTCACCTCCGGAAGTACCGGTGTACCCAAAGGAGTTCCCTTAACAAGAAAAAATCTTTTTTCATTCATTGAAGCTTTCTTTGCGCTTGGTTATCAAATTGATGAAACCGACAAATTTCTTCAAATGTTTGATTTAACTTTTGATCTATCCTTAATGTGTTACATTGCCCCCCTTTGTATCGGTGCATGTGTTTACCCTGTTCCTTTTGAGGGAATTAAATACACTCATATTTACAATATTATGGAGGAAGAAGAAATTACTTTCGCATTGATGGTTCCGTCTATTCTTGCTTACTTGAGACCATATTTTGAAGAAATTCATTTTGAAAAAGTTAAATACTCTTTATTTTGCGGCGAAGCTCTTTACGAAGATATTTCTAGAGAATGGCAACGATGTGTCCCGAATGCATTAATTCAAAATGTTTATGGACCTACTGAAGCTACCATTTTTTGTTTAACTTATGATTTAAGTAAAGAACAGAAAAAAATTAAAAGCATCAACGGAATTGTTTGCATTGGAAAACCTATGTTAAATATGGATGCCATTGTTGTGGATGAAAATAACAAACGGCTCCTTAAGAACGAAAAAGGAGAATTATGTTTAACAGGCAGCCAACTAACCACGGGATATTGGAAAAATCCTCAAAAGAATAAAGAAGCATTTTTTACGTTATTTATGGATGGGGGTGTTAAAACTTTTTATCGCACAGGTGACATTGCCTTCATGGATGATGAAGGGGATTTCATGTTCAGCGGCAGGATTGACAATCAGGTTAAAATTCAAGGCTTCAGAGTTGAGTTAAGTGAAATAGAGCATTATGCACGCGAGTTTGCAAAGCATAGTCAAGTTGTTGCTATTGCGCATACAAATAAAATCGGGAACCAACAAGTTCACCTTTTTATTGAAGATTACTCCGGAAACATAAATGAATTAGAAAATTACCTTAAGGTGAAATTGCCGCAGTACATGGTTCCGGCGAGTATTTCAACCATAAAATTATTTCCGCTTAATGTTAATGGGAAGGTGGATAGAAAAGCAATTGCAAAAATCTTACAAGAGGCGCAGGTTAGTAACTGACTTTTACTTTAATTGACCGATTTTTTTTGAATTCTTTAATACCGGGAAAAGTTGCAATGCTTATAGCAGCTATCTGCAAGGTTTTTTTAGAAAGAGTTCGGTATGAGTCTTATTAAAAATCTTATGAAATATTACTAGAGAAAAACAATGTTGCTAAAAAAAATCAGCGAATCATTTCAAAAACACTCGAAACGAAACGCCTTCTGCATTGATAACACTTATTATACTTATCAGCAGTTAGCTTTTGCTGTTTCAAAAATTAGAAAACGTTTAGAAATGGAAGCTCTTAGAGGCCAAAAGCTGGTCGGGATAATCGCTTTTGAATCGAATGATTTTTATACTTATGCTGCAATCTATGGTTCCCTTTTCACCGGAATTGGTTATGTTCCCATAAACCCTGATAACCCGATAGAGAGAAATAATTCTATAATTCAACAAACTGGATTAACCACAATTTTGACCAGCAAGGTTGATAATCTTGTAAAAGCATTAGTTGAAGCAAACAATTTAGCAGTAATTGTAACCTCTGAGTTACCTGAAGTTGAAATTGATTATTCATGCCCCACTGAAAAAGAAGATGATACTGCCTATGTCTTATTTACATCAGGAAGTACTGGAGTCCCTAAAGGAGTTCCCATTTCGCAGAAAAATTTTACTGCCTTCATAGATGCTTTTTTTGCGCTCGGATATACTATTGATGAAAACGACCGATTCGTTCAGATGTTCGATTTAACCTTCGATTTTTCTGTTGTTTGTTATATCGCCCCGCTGGTCATCGGCGCATGTATTTATCCTATTCGATCAGGGGGGATAAAATATGTTAGTGTCTATACAACCTTTGAAGAACATCAAATAACCTTTGCGTGCATGGTTCCGGTAACGATTTCTTATCTTCGACCTTTTTTTTCAGAGATTCTGTTCCCAAAATTGAAATACACATTATTCTGTGGCGAACCCTTATATTATGATATTGCGTTGGAGTGGTTAAAATGTACACCTAATGGAAAGGTTATAAATGCGTATGGACCGACCGAAGCAACTGTATTCTGTATGGTTTATGACTTCGACCCTGAAAAAGGTAAAACAAAATCTTTCAACGGAGTTGTTGCAATCGGGAAAGAGATGGACAATATGAAAGCCATTATTGTTGATGAGCATAATGACCCGCTCCCACAAAATGAAAAAGGAGAACTTTGTTTAAGTGGTCCGCAGGTAACGCCCGGTTATTGGAAAAATGATGAGAAGAATTATAAATCATTTTTCACTCTTTCAACGAACGGGAGAGAGGAAATTTTTTATCGCACAGGCGACTTAGGGACGATTGATAAGGATGGTGATTTTTTTTACCTTGGAAGAATTGACTTTCAAGTAAAAATACAAGGATTTAGAGTCGAACTTGGAGAAATTGAATATCACGTGCGAAATTTTACAAATATAGGGAATGTCGTCGCACTCCCAACACAAAACAAGCTCGGAACAACGCAACTTCACCTGTTTTTGGAAAATTATACCGGAGATTTTAAAGAAATTGGAGACTATTTAGCAACAAAAATTCCCGTTTATATGATTCCTTCTTCGATGAGTTCGATCCAGCTTTTTCCATTAAATAAAAATGGGAAAATTGACCGTAAAAAGTTATATGAACTTTTAACTTCATAACTTTGTTTTACAATTAAAATATTTTAACTATGGTCATTACCTCACTAACGGAAAGCATAAAGTACGTTACGCTTGAACCAGAAAGTAAAAACTAATAGTATCTTCACCGAATTTATCGTTCTCCTAATAAAAATTTAAATTAAGAATACAAATTGCACGGTAAAACAATAACAAATCTTTGCCCCACGCATAACATAACGACTGATGTTAAATAATTAGAGCATTCACTACTAACATATAATCAGGAAAAGGAAAAAGAAGTTTCATGAAGGATTTATTAAAAATAGAACAAGCAACAATAGATGATATTGATTTTATTATAGAAGCAATAATTGAAGCGGATAGATGTAATACTGATAGAATTAGTTATTGCAATATCTTTAATTTATCTTTAGTTGAATTCGAAGATATATTAAGAAATATTTTAATAGAGGATATTACCGGATTTGAATTCTGTTTGTCAACTTTTTTAATAGCAAAAGTTGATGGTCGAAATGCTGGGGCTTGTAGTTCATGGTTAGAGGCAATAGATAATTTACCTAGCTACTTGATGAGGTATAGTTTATTGGCTCAATACCTAAAAGATGTTAATATTGAACATTCAAAAAAAATTGCTCCGCTAATCAAAGGATTCCATATCGAGAGAGAGAAGTTGGCTTTACAAATTGAATCGGTTTATGTTCATCAAAATTTTAGAGGTTTGGGAATCAGCAGTAAGATTATTCAAGAACATTTCAAACAAAAGAAGATCCAATATCCGAATTTAGAAAAGTCTCAATTGATTGTAACCAGTGAGAATGACAGTGCAATCTATGTTTATAAGAAATTAGGTTTTACATCCATAAAAAAGTTCAAAGTTGAAAATGATAAGATATTATCAATCCTTCCTTCAAACTGTTTGGTTTTGATGGAGAAGAGCCTAAAATGAAATTTATAATCTAACTCAAGAATAAAAGGAAATTTTATGTTAAACGATCTAGTAGTCCGTAATGCTACTCCTCTTGATATCAATTTTGTTATAGAAACTATTATTGAGGCGGATAAAAGCGGAACCCCGATGAGCAGCGCGTGTAATATTTTGAATCTTTCAGAGGAAGAATACAAGGGCATTTTAAAAGATATTCTCAATGAAAATATTGAAGGACAAGAATTTAGTCTTTCCGGATTTTTAATTGCCGAACTAGATGGAAAACCAATTGGGGCTTTGGGCTCCTGGGTTGAAGGAGCAATTGGGGTTTCAAGTTATTTGTTATACAGCAACATCTTACTTCATTATATGAATCGGGAAAAAATTCCTCTTATTTTAGCAAATTTTAAAATTACAAAAGAGTTGAGCTTTAGAAGGGATGAAGGAGCCATTCAACTGGAGTTCGGATACGTCAAAGAAGAATTCAGACGCAAGGGAGTTTATTTAAAGTTAATGGCGGAAAGCGTGAAAAAACATTATCAACAAGATAAACAAATACCAAAAGTTCAGGGAATATGTTTCAGAAATAATTTTAAATCGTTAAATGCATCGTTAAAACTTGGGTTTGAACTTGTAGAATCAAAGGTATCTCAAAATGAAGAGTTAAAGAAAATATTCCCATACAACGAAAAGGTTTTGATAGAAATGTACCAGCCCAAAATGAATGAAGTGTTAACTTATTAGCCTAAGCTTCTACCAGTTCAAATAAACCAAAATTTATGTTATACAGCCATGCAATTTTTCTGTCGTTAAAAGCTGCTGCACTCACCGGTTTTGCAATACAATGAAATCCCTTCTTTCTTGCATGTGCAATTGCGTTCTCGATATTTTTAACACGAAAGCATAAATGGTAAAAAGACTGTCCCTTTTCTAAAACTCCTTTGACAGGCGAATCATCACCGGCGGGTTCCACTAACTCCATCTCAATTCCATTCACCATAATAAAAGCGACATTCACTCTTTGTACCGGGTCGCAAATTTTTGTTATGGTTCTATCTATGCTTTCAATTGATTTCACTGCCATCCCTATATGTTCGAACTCCGCGTCACTACCAAAAAAATCGAATAGTGTTTTATTAGTCATTGTTTCATCCATAAGATTCTAAGCATTATTTATTATGTCACCTTACGCAGAATTTGTAATACGAAGCGGTAGCTTCGTAAAAAACAAGCATTTTATCGAAGCTTCGCTTCGATTTACAATATAATTTCTCACTTTTGCGTAACGTGAGTTATTATTTCAATTTGGGGGATATCGGGAAAAACATTTGAGAAATCCCAAAGAAAAGAATTTTGTTCTTCGTTAAAAATGAACCCGGATTTATATTTCCAAAAATCGAAGCAGGGTTTATTCTTGTTAGTTGGAACATATTCAGCGATTAATTTTTTAATGCCATTTGATATACAAAAACGAACAACAACCCGTACCATTGTCTCTTCAATTTTTCTCCCCATCACCCTACAGCTTAAAAGAAAGTCTACTATTTGAGCTGTATCATCTTTAATATGAATGCTGATAATACCGGTCAATCCGGAATCGCTAAATTTATCTGAAACTCGAAACGTCCAAAGCTCATGTTCTTCTTGCTTAGCCCACAAGGACAATTCAGCTTCACTTAATCTCCTTGTTGTTAAATTCATTTGATTAGTTTTATTTAAAAGTTGGGCAGCCCTTTGGATGTTTGCATTAGAAAGTTTCTCAATGGTAACAACAGTTTTTAACGACACCAGCCAATCGTCAATCGAGTTTAACGACGACCTTAACTTGCTTCTCTCACTTTCCGCTTGATAAAGTTCAGTCCTGTTAAGATCTTCATCGGTTCTTGCGGCGATGTCAAAACAGTTTAACTGATGAAGGGTTTTAACGTAATGCATACTGTCTTTAGGCCACTCCGGAACAAAAATATCAGGAATTGATTCTCTTACTCTCGCACGTTCCACCGGATTATCATCAATAAAAACAACAGACTGAGCTCCCAGATTTACTTTTCGTAAAAGATTCAGAATGTTTTTTGATTTATCACCCCAATTAATTTCCCATGCAATAAAATCCTCTTTTTTTAAAATCATTTCCGGGTGCTTTGTTATTGCTTCCAACGCTGTAACTTCTTCATTCTTGCTAACAATTGCAAGTAAAATTCCTCTGTTCTTTAAAGCTTTTAAAGCTGTTTGAAATTCAACAAAAGATTCCCCGGCAAAATCATGTCCACCCAATTTTAGATTTTCCCAACCAACCTCTCCAACAATACCGCCCCATAGTGTATCGTCTAAATCCAGAATAATCAATTTTTTGGAATTCCCGGTCACCGTTTTCAAAGCTGATTTTAAATCTTTCATTGCTTCTTTAAAAACTACATTAACAAAAGGTGTTTTGCTGAGGTACCATAATTTAGAACTGAAAGCTTCTTCGCCAGCAGATTCAATCCATTTTTGTGAGTTTAGTAAAAAAATATTATTCTTGTCAGAAAATCGATCGGCTAAATGGAGATTCATCCGCATGAGACAATTTGATATTCCATAATCATTACGCAAATCGAGAAGTCCCATTCCCTTGTAATAAGCCGGCAATACCCATGAAGCAATAAATAAGTATTTTACGAAGGAAGAATATTTTTTAACTGCTTCGGCAAATACATCTACCTCTTCTAAGATAGTACTAAGAGAAACCATTTGCCCATTCATCAACTTACTAAACGACTCAAAACCGGCGTGTGGTTGAGTCCAGATGAAACCGAAATCATGTTTTGTTTCGTTTTTCGCCCCAAGTAAAATGTTTGTCACCTGACCAAACGGGGCCAGCTCTGTTTCAATCAAAGGGAACCCGACGTCGTTGTCTATATAATTCGTAAAGTTTTGTAAATTAAAATTTGAAATGAAAATACCGGAAAATTCTTTTTTATTTTGCATATAAAGAGAATGATTAATAAAATGAGAAATTTGTTCGCAAAGAGATTTTAAAACTTGTGTAAGGAAGTGTAAACGTCTTAATGCTTTTTAAAGCTAAAGAGATTTTTCTAACTTCATCAATCAGGCGAGCTGCTATGGTTTCTTCTTTAAATTCTCCTCTGGATGAACAATTCTCGTCAACTGCAATATGCATGATCTTTATATTTGTCGGGAGATCACTGTAAAAAATGATAACACCTAAGAGATGTGCATCCTCATCTTCATCATCAAGAGCGTATAGTACTTGAAATGAATTAACTTTGTCAAAAGTAAAAGAGACATAATTCCCATTCAAGATCAAACGCGGGATTCCGAATACTTCTACTGCTTCATCAATTTTTTTTAGATGATTTTTTTGATTTATGTTGAAATAGAAAATTCGTTCCAATTCACTTTTATATTTTAACGACAACTTTGATTTAAAATAAATTGATTGCATACTTCTATTGCTTTTCATCCTCAAGCAAATCGGTTATATAATACGCCAACGAACCAATCGTTCTAAAGGGAGAATTCGCTTCAGGCAACGAAGTTCCGTCAGTTAACATTAAACTTTTCCCAAATTTATCTTCAACTTCCGATTCCGCTGATACAATTAGATTCACTAATCCCAAAGAGTCCAATACTCCATGTTTTCCAAACAAAGGAGCCTGCTCTCCTTTACCGATTTCAATTTTATTTTTCAATTGTTCGTTTAATTCGTTACAAACTTTTAGGAGTATAGCAATAATTTCATCTCTCATAATTTTCTTTCTAAATTAAATTGAATACCCACCGTCAATAACATAATTTGAACCGGAAACCCATTTACTTTTATCACTTAATAAAAACATAGTCAAGTTGGAAATATCTTCAACAGTACCTATTCCTAATGGATGCTTTTTGATAACCGCCTCAATTCCGTTAGGATAAAAATTCGCCATGGTATCTGTAAGTTCTGTTTGTACTATACCCGGCGAAATAGAATTAATCCTAATTTTACTTGACGCTAATTCGAGTGCCATACATTTAACAGCACTAATTAAGGCTCCCTTTGATGCGGAATAGGCAGTAAATCCTATCTCTCCTTTCAATGCCGCAACAGATGCTATCATCACAATCGATCCCCCTTCATTTGAATTCTTTTTAGACGAAACCAATCGCGCTAATTCAATACCTGCGTGTAAATTAATTTTCATAATTTTGTCAAATACCATCCAATTGAAAGCCCGTAGTGGTGTAAATTTATTAATTCCGGCGGAATGGACACACCCATCAACTTTGCCCCTTTCCACAAATTTCTCCACGACTACTCTAAGTTGAGCAAAGTCTGTTACGTCTAAAACTTCAATTTCTATTTTGTCCGGGAAAAACTTCTTAAGTGATTCTAGCTTTTCGCTGTTTCGTCCTAACGCTAAAACAGTTGCCCCTAACCTAGCTAAATCGGTTGAGATTTTATACCCTATCCCGGAACTAGCGCCGGTTATGATAAACCGTTTTCCTTCAAATTCTTTTAGACTATTCATAATTCACTAGGACCAATCATAATTGTTTTTGATAGATCTACCCCAACCGCACCCCACGAAAGTCCAACACCAAAAGCACAGAGGATAGCTTTCTCTAATCTTTTTTCACTTCGTAAACGTTGATTCTCCAAAGAGAGCATTAAAGGAATTGAAGCAGGACCGGTATTGCCGGTTAATTGCAGAGCCACCGGAACTGTCTCTTTAGGAACTTTTAATTTCTTTTGAAGATAATCAACTATAAATTTGTTTGCCTGATGCAGTCCGAAAAAACCGACTTCCACTTTTTCCCAACTCATAAAATTGAGTAAATCATTTATACAAGGTGGAACCTCACGTAAACAAAAATTCATTATTTCCATTCCATCCATGAAAAGATTTTCATCCGAACGAATATTCCCTCCTTCACGTTCTGATGCAATTCTTGAATTTTCATTAGAAGGATATCTGCAGCCCCCGGCGGGAATTATTAAAAAATCTGCGCCGGAACCATCCGACATGATATTAAATGATAAAGTTCCCTCCCCTTTCTCTATAATGGTACTGCTCCCTGCATCACCCATAACCATTCTCAACGCTCTGTCATCAGGATGAATTAAATGCGTTGAAACATCACCGACACAAACTAAAACTCGTTGACAACTTCCGGAAGAAACCAACAAAGCCCCCTGGTACAATCCATAGATATAACCGGAACATCCGTAGCGGATATCAAAAGCAACAGCATGTTTTGAAAGACCTAAACGCTGCTGCATTAAAATACTGGTAGCTGGAACAATATGATCGAAAGTTTGAGAGACAAAAACAATTCCATCGATACTTCCCGGCTCTATATTTAATGCCAGGAATAAATCTTTTGCTGCTTTCTCACATAAATCTGAACTACACATTCCGGATGGAGCAACACGAATTTTTGAGACCCCGGTACTTGCAATAATTCTTTTTACTTCAGTTTCCCCATATTTAGCTGCAAGCTCCATTAGATCAAATTCATCTTTGGGATAAGTAGATGCTATAGCTTTGATCGATACTCCGTTCAGTTTAACTTTCATCGTAACCTTATGTTTGCTAGGTGGATTTAATAATCAATTTTATCCAAATTAAACAATGCGAATAACTTTTTAAGTACTTGCAATCTCTTCTACCGATATATTTTTTTTCTAATAGCTAATTATAAGATGAATTAGTTATTTTTTATGGACAATGATAAAATTAATTATATCTTGAATCGTGTTAAAATTTCTTAACTCACCACCTGAAATTGCCACATCATATTCAGCATCTACCATTGCTAAAAGTGTTAAATCGGCAAGTGAGTCCCACATCTCTAAAGTTCTAAACTCAGTTTCTGGTGTTATAGTCCCCGGTGTTAAGCCATCTAGACTCGTTTCAATTTTTTCTATAAACTCTTGAACATCCATTTTGTAACTCTTAAAGATTAAATAATTAATGTTTAGTATGATCCACTCTAAATGTTATACACAGCTTAATATATTTAGATATTTGTCAATAAAAAAAATATTTCCCAAAGATTATGCAAGAACCAGCTTACTAGGTTCCAACCACCGGATATTGAAAGTAAAAATCAAATATCAATAAACTAACTCTACACCATTTTCTTAAATGGAGATATTTCTTAGCGGATACAATTCTCTCTTAGTACTTTTTCAAATTTTAAAACTGGAAATAAATAAACGGCATCATTTCCGCCGATTTAAACTGCACAACAATCCAGATCACTACTGCGAACAAAACTGCCTGAAGAACAACCGGCATTTTTATAACTAAATTTTGTGCTTTCTCTTCAACTGATTTAGGTAAAAAATGAACTACATACCCGAACACAATGATAATAAAGACCGTTGTGTATGCCTGTACAAATTGCGGAAAAACTTCCGGATGAAAATAGGTAAATATTTGATGCATCATATCGAGCGTATATTGGAGCGACGGAGAACCAAACAAGATAGCTGTGAAGGCTAAGAGATGAAATGTAAAAACCACTTGAAAAAATTTATGAAATTTCGTTCCCGTTATTTTTAACTTGTCTGTATATCTTCTCCTTACCGGTTGAGTGAACATTCCAACAATCAAATACAAACTATGCAAGAGACCAAACGCGATAAATGTCCAGTTGGGTCCATGCCATAGCCCGACTGCAAAAAAAGTGATGAAAATAGCGAGCGCCGTTCCCCATTTTCTCATAGATCGAAAAGATATTTGAAGAGGTTTAAATAAATAATCCAACAACCATGTGGACAACGATAAATGCCATCGCCTCCAATAATCGCCAACGCTTGTGGCTTTAAATGGTCTATTAAAATTATCCATTAATTTATAACCAAGGAGTAAACCGATGCCTAATGCCATATCGGTATAGCCGGAAAAATCACAATAACCCTGGAGCGCTGCACCATAAACTGCAATAAGATTTTCAACACCGGTAAAACGCAGTGGAAAACCAAAAACTCTTTCATCAAAATTAAGAGAAATATAATCTGCAATAGCATATTTTTTAATCAAACCGCAAGAGATTAAAAAGAGCGCGCGTCCAACATCTGCTCTCGTTATTGGATTGTCTTCTTCTATCTGTGGTAAAAACGCAGAAGCCCTGTCTATCGGACCCATCAAAACATTCGGAAAAAAGAAAATAAAAAGAGAAAAATCCCGGAAACTCTTTATTGGCTCTAACATTTCTAAATATATTTCAATTACGTAGCTCAGCGCCTTAAATGTGAAAAAGGAAATTCCAATTGGAAGAAATATATCTAAGGGTTCAATCGTTCCGAGTTTTAGATCATTTATTATCTGTAGAAAGAAATTTGTGTATTTGAAATAGCCGAGCAGCCCAAGATTAACAAGCAGAGCGATCGTGAAAAATATTTTTTTAAGGAAAGCTGTCTTACTCTCGAAAATAAGTCTTCCAAAAATAAAATTAAACGCCGATGAAAAGAGGAGTAAGAAAAGATAAAACCCTGCAGCTTTATAATAAAAGAAAAGCGAAAAGAAAAGAAGCGAATAGATGCGCAATACTTTTTGATTGCTGAAAAGCCTTTGAATTATTAAGACGAAGAGAAAAAAGAAAAGAAAAAGGCTCGAACCAAAAAGCAGCGGATCATGTTTATCATAGGTAAAAAGTGAAAATAATTTCTCAAAATCTATTGCTAACGGCATGCATTATTCCTAAGGTTTCTTATTGACAACAAAAATACCGGACGTAAAACTATCCATCCGATTTTTCAAAATTAAGTTAAGCTGGAATTTTTGAGTCAATAAGTTTTTGCAAATCACCGATATTCTTCGCTTTTAAGATTTCCAGCCCTTTAAATTTAACGTTGAATCCTTTTTCGATTGCAAGAATAATATTAATATGGTTGAGTGAATCCCACCCCGGAACCTGGCTCGCAACTGTTTCGTCCTGGAGATTAAATTCTTTTAATGCCAATTCTGTGAGGATAACTTGTTTTAATTTATCTGAGATCATTTAATTCATTTCTCCCTTTATACCGTTATTATTTTTTGCATTGATTTAACAAAAGATCACTGACCATTCCAGCCATTTTTTTCGCGCCCAAATCATTGAGATGCCCATAATCTTTTGAAGCAAGATTGGCATCAACCCAATCTAACATTGAATTCTCGCCGCCCATCGCTTCGAACTTATTCCAGAATGAAATGCCGGTAGCCGCCACGATATCTTTCTGGCATTGGATCATTTTATACACATTGGGGTCAGTAACAAACCTTGATCCCCTCTTCACAGGCCTGTCACCAATTCCAACTAACAGAATACTCGTCTGAGGGAAAAATGTTTTTAGCTCTTGAATAACTTTGGTCATCTGATTTTTGTACCAGGTAAAATTGATATTGCCGGCAGTCATCATATTAGCGCCGTACGAAAGAATGATCAGTTTGTAATCTAAATGTTTCTGAAAATCTTGTTTTACAAAATCCGGTATATCCCGGAAAGAAATTCCTGAATTCCCGCGCCAAGGATAATTATCAATATACACTCCATTCCCTGATTCTAAACTAACGCCAAAAAATTGAGCTTGATCAGCCATTGCTGTTGTTAGTCTGAATGAAGTCGCATTTCCTGAAGAAGTAAGAACTAATTCTTTAACGCCGCTGCCGGCTTGCAATGTCGCAGTTTTTTCACCTCCGTTATTAAATGCATATTTTATTGCTGATGATTTTGCATTGGTATAAAAAACTTTTGCGGTAGTAAAATATTTACTGCTTTTATATCCACCTCTCGCCTCATATTGAACCCATGCAGCTCCTTTAGGAATAGATACGAAGCCATTAATGCCGATGGGAATATCCCCTTCTTTGCCTGTTAAAACAGAAACAGTTTTCCAATTATCGCTGAAAGAATGTTTCGTTGTAATTCTAAAAGAAATGTCTTGAGAAGTTATTGCCATCATACCGACACCGTTTCCACCAAATTCACTCTGAAATCTTTCGCGGATATCGGCGGTCATAAAATCGCCTTCATTCCCCGAATCACCATAATCAGCAATTCTTACTTTTTTATTTTTTACCTGTTTCAATGCCTCACAAAAAAAATTCATTTGATCGGCGTTGCCTGAAAGAGGAATGCTGTTTCCATGCACCCCCTCACTCGAATTCATTTCCCAGAATGGAAGAGTTTTTGTGTGAGTAAGAAGAGCTTCTATCACTTCCCTGCTCATTGCTCCGGAAAAAAGATTTGCAGTAAGCGGTTCCTTTCCCGCCTTAATGTCAATGCGAGAATAACCCAACAAAGAATCGGGAACGATATCCATAAGGAGGTCTATTTTTTTAGGCTGATAGTTCAAAACTTTTGTATCAGCAGGGATATATGATAGCACCATTGTGAAAATAATAGTGAAAAAGAAAAGAAGTACACTATGATTTCTCTCGTCCTTGAACATTATATATGTTTCCTTCTTTATTATTGAGCAAAACTTAAAATTTCTTAGTGGTAAAATATAAATGAGTCCACTCTAATAAGCAAATTTCTTAATTCGATGTTTTTTTAAGTAATTTGTTAAAAAAAACAGTTGATATATTTTTTTTGGCTATTTAATTTCCCCAGAAATGTTGATAATATTTTTTTTGTTTGAGGTTTGCATCTTTTTTATTCGTTCTTTGACTTCCTTGACTTAAACGACGCCCTTTCCTGGTCTGTTTTTATGCGGCTGAAGCCAACGATCCTAATTCTTTTGCTATAGGGTAACGAATGATTCATCCAAATTTCACACATATTTAAACGGCAAAGACAAATATCGTCGCTTTGAAGTAACCTCTTACTTTGAACTTCCGGTTATTCATCTGTCTTGCGTCCCGAAAGCTTTCGGGATGTGCGAAAGCTTCTTCTTTCATTCGGTGTCTTTTGGATGTTTTCTAAACGCCTCTTTTTTTAGATATTCTCCTGCGGTAAAATAATAGACTCTGGTTGACTTCTTTTTTTGTAAATGACCCGCCGAAGCTAAAACACACGACGAATAATACTTAGCCTTCCAAAGACGGGCTTCCAATTCTTGAAGTGCTTTTTTCATCTTTGGCGATAACCATATTGGTGCATCCAAATATGCTTGATTAAGTAAGCCTTGTCCTAATTTTGAACGTTTTTTTACCACTAAATGAATGTTTTTGCTCCCTTGAATTAATTAAAAATTTACTCATATAAAAATTATTTTTAAATTATTATGAACTTTTTAGAATGCACTCAAATAACATTTTTGATTAATTCATTTTACATTCTTGCTTGTACAATCTATATTTCGAGTAACAATTCAAAATATTTCTCAGTAAATTGGCGATGAGTGACCCGTGGCTTTTTTATTAGTTATCCCATCCATAGATATCAAGAACGGTAAAACCGTCCGAATCGTTCAGGGAATTCCGGAATTGCACTGCAATGAGTACGGCAGTGACCCGGTAGAGATGGCAAAAATCTGGCGTGCAGAAAATTCTAAAATGCTTCACATAGTTGATTTTGACGCTCTACACGGAGACAAGAATAAAAACGTTTCTCTTCTTGAAGAAATTTGTAATTCAGTTATTATCCCTGTTGAATTTGCCGGAGGCATTCGCACTTTGGAAGATGCAAATAAATATTTTAATTTAGGCGTAAGTAGAATCGCTATTTCAACGCTGGCTTTGGAAAATCTTCCTGAGTTCAAAAAAATATTTGACACATTCGGTCCAAAAAAGATTGTCGTGTCGCTCGATGTTATTGATAATGAAATTGTAATTAAAGGGAGAAAAATTAAAACCGGGATTCTCCCTATTGCATTTGCATTAAAATTAAGAGAAATTGGAGTTGAAAGATTTATTGTTACCGATGTAAAAAAAAATGGAATGATGCTTGGACCTAATATTGAGTTATCGCGTGCCATTGCTGATGCTACGCAAGCAAAGGTTACCCTATCTGGCGGAATCAGAAATAAGGATGAACTCATGGACGTCCAAGCCTTACTCTCTGTCGGAGTTGATTCAGTGATCGTAGGAAGGGCTTTATATGAAAATCGGTTCCCTTGTCAAAAGCTATGGCGTGTAGCCGAATTAGGAATATTTAATTAGAGGAATTTCATGGAACAGGAAGAATCCCGGTCAGTGCACAGCAGTTTTTGGTCTAATTTTTTTAAGAAAAAAACTGAATTCCCCTTATTGTTTTCGATACTAAAAGAGCTGCCCCCCTTTAACGAATTACACAAATCGGAATTAGACGAGATATTAAGTATCGTCCATGAACGAAATTATGTGGCAGGTGAATATGTTTTTCTTCAAAACGACCCTGGTATCGGGTTATACTTTTTACTCGATGGAGAAGTTAGTATTTATAGAGATTCCCTTTCTAAAGTGAGAGTAAAACTTGCTAATTTTTCTACAGGTGATTTTTTCGGCGAATTGGCACTGATTGACAAAGGGAACCGCTCAGCCTCCGCTATTGCTGATACAAATTGTAAAATTGGAATTATCTTTAAACCCGATCTGGAAGAAATAATTAGAAAGAAACCGAAAATTGGAGTGGCTGTTTTAACCGGCTTATCTAAAATTATTGTTACCCGGCTTCGTAATTTGAATGAAGAATATATTGGTTTACAAGAAGAGAAAATAAACAAGAAGGAGAATATCCATGGAACTTCAATTTAGTAAAATTTTAGTGCCGATTGACTTTTCCGATTTCTCGAAATCAGCGCTAAAATACGCAGTCATTTTCGCTAAACAGTATCATGCCCAATTGATTTTGGTCTATGTTTTGGAACCGGTAATTTATCCTCCGGATTTCAGTATGGGGCAGATAACTCTTCCAACCGTCAATTTTGAAATGGATAAGAGAGCTAAAGAAGAGTTGGATAAGTTAGCTGAAACTGAAATCGGATCATTGGTAGAGGTGCGGACAGTTTTAAAAACAGGAAAACCGTTTGTAGAAATAATTGAGACAGCTAAGGAGGAAGATGCTGATTTAATCATTATTTCAACGCACGGACATTCCGGTGTTGAGCATATTCTGTTTGGAAGTACGGCAGACAAAGTTGTTAGAAAAGCGCCTTGCCCCGTTTTAACTTTGCGTGAACCCATAAAAGGTTTTGACTATAAAAATATGATTAAGAAATAGTTTATTTCCGAAAAGTTCTTTTAAATATAACCGGTAGAAAATATTTTGTTACAAAGAGAGTATTTTTGATCACGTTCTTACAACTTTTACTTGAAGGAAGAATTTCTTACTCATATATTAAGCATAGTAAAAAAAACGAAAAGTTTTCATTTTCTGATAAAGGATTCAAATGACAATTAGTTCCGGTTCAATAAAAAAAATAGCTATAAATACCGGTGGTGGAGATGCACCCGGTTTGAATGCCGTCATCAGGGCAGTAACTATTACAGCTTTAAATAAAGGTTGGGAAGTTATTGGTATCCGGGATGGCTATAACGGAATTTTCTTGCCCGAAAAATATCCCAAAGGAGCAGGATTAATTAATCTTACATACGACAAAGTTGCTTCCATCACCGGGCTGGGAGGAACAATTTTAGGAACCACAAACCGCGGTAATCCTCTCAAATATCCCATGAAAGACACAAAAGGAAATCTTGTAGAAATTGATCGTTCAGATGAAATACTTGACGCCTTCAGGAGAAACAATATTGATGCGTTAATTGCCATAGGCGGTGATGGTTCTCTATCAATTGCAAATGTCTTTGCAAAAAAAGGATTAAGAGTTATCGGCGTTCCTAAAACAATTGATAATGACCTTGATAAAACTGTTATCACGTTCGGATTTGATACTGCTCTCGCTTTTGCAACGGAAAGTTTGGATAGACTTCATACGACAGCTCAGTCACACGGAAGAATTATGGTTGTAGAAGTTATGGGAAGATATGCAGGATGGATAGCATTAAACTCCGGCATCTCCGGTTCCGCTGATGTAATTTTAATCCCGGAAATTCCTTATGACATCAACAAAGTTGCTACCTTTTTAAATAATGTTGTTGCTCTACAAAAGAACTATGCTATCATTGTAATTGCTGAAGGAGCAAAACCACATGATGGTGAAACATCTGTAATAGAAAAAGAAGCGGGTAAAGCAGAACGTTTAGGAGGCGCCGCAGAACGATTCGCTAAAAATTTAGAGGCTCTAACAAACAAAGAAATTCGTACAGTAATTCTTGGACATTTGTTACGAGGTGGAAGCCCGACAACCTTTGATAGACTTCTTTCGCTTCGATTCGGTGCTGCTGCTGTCCGTGCTTTAGCTGAAGGTCAAACAGGAGTTATGGTGGCTTTAGATCCTCCAACAGTTCGATATGTCCCTTTAGAACAAGCTACTAATAGAATGAAAACTGTCCCGCCGGATTGTGATTCAATTCTGACCGGGAGAGAATTAGGAATCTGTTTTGGTAATTAAAGTTAAATTATGAAACTTCCATGATAGAAAAACACACACAACAGACTGATTGGTTTCATTTAGAGATACTATTCCTCTTTGGAATGACAACCAAGAGTTATTTCATTCACAAGGGATGGGATCTCTAAGAATATAAACAGATGAAAAAAGAACAAAAAAATACCAAAGTGTACGAAGGCTTAAACGCTTCACAGGTTGTAATTCAAAGGGAAATATTTGGCGATAATTTAATTTCCCCACCGGTCAAAACGCCATGGTGGAAATTATTTCTTGAGAAATTTGAAGACCCGATAATCCGTATTCTTATTATCGCAGCATTAGTTGCCACTGCCGTTGGACTTGTTGACGGCAATTATATTGAGGGAATCGGGATTATCGTCGCTATTCTTCTGGCAACTACTCTTTCTTTTCTGAATGAGTTTAAAGCGAATAAAGAGTTTGATCTGTTAAATAAAGTAACAGATGATGAACCGATTAAAGTTATACGCGATTCGGAATACACAACAATTCCCAAAAAAGATTTAGTTGTTGGCGATATAGTTCTTATAGAAACCGGGGAAGAAATTCCCGCTGATGGGACAGTTTTTGAGGCAATTTCCTTACAAGTGAACGAGTCAAGTTTAACCGGTGAATCTGTTGCCGTTACAAAAATATCAACCGAACATTTAGAAACTGCATCTCTTAAAGAAAAAGCGTATCCCGCCGATAAAGTTCTTCGCGGAACATTTGTTGTTGACGGGCACGGAATTCTTGAAATTACCGCTGTTGGCGATTCAACAGAAATCGGAAAAACCGCTAAGGCTTCAATGGAAGAAACCGGTGTAAAAACTCCCCTTAATTTACAGCTTGAAAAATTAAGTAAAATTATTGGGGTCTTCGGGTTCTCAACCGCCGGAGTAACTTTTCTTGCACTCACGGTACGCGATGTTTTAATACAAGAATTAGTTTTAACAATGCCTCAGTGGTATGTGGTGATAATTCTTGGTTTAACAGTTCTTGCTTTGCTCTATCGCGTCTGGCTTCCCATCTTTTATGATGCCCTTGAACTGTTAGGCAGATCAATCTCCCGCCCCGATATTTTTACAAATAAAAGCATCTTTGGATGGTTGAGGGGTTTGGTTTATGGATTAATGATTAGTGTTCTTTTTCTTGTACCGGCAATGTTCTTTAATTTTATTTCTCCCTATCCATGGGATTGGTTAAACGCACACATCACTGAAGAGTTTCTAAAATTCTTTATGATCGCTATTACTATGATTGTTGTTGCTGTACCGGAAGGATTAGCCATGAGCGTTACTTTAAGTCTCGCTTACAGTGTCAGAAAAATGACCGCGACGAATAATCTTGTACGAAAAATGCATGCGGTTGAGACCATCAGCGCTGCAACGGTTATTTGTTCCGACAAAACCGGAACACTCACAATGAATGAAATGCGAGTTTATAATGTTCACTTCCCTACTCTGAAAACTAATAAACTCAATGCAAAAGACCTTTCTGATATTGAAAAAGCCATCGTGGAATCGTTTTGTGCAAACTCTACGGCAAATTTAGACACAACGGAGGCAACCCCCAAAGTGTTAGGGAATCCGACGGAAGGCGCCATGCTTCTCTGGCTCAATGATAATCAAATTGATTATAAAAAATGGAGAGATGATTTCGAAATAGTACATCAGTGGACTTTTACTACCGAGCGAAAGTTTATGGCTACTTATGGAATTTCATCTATGGATTCGAAACCGGTTTTGCTTGTTAAAGGGGCTCCGGAAATTATACTTAATCTCTGTACAAAACATGTCACTGAAAATAAAGTTGAAGATTTTTCATCTCAAAAAGAAGCCATTCTTTCCGAACTCCGGAAATATCAAAACCGGGCAATGCGAACTTTAGCCTTTGCTACATTGGAGAATTGCGAATATGCAGATGGAATTGAACTTGAACAACTCGCAAATAATTTGACATGGCTTGGTTTTATTGCTATTAATGATCCTGTCCGCGAGGAAGTTCCCGATGCAGTTAAAGCTTGTCTTGATGCAGGAATTAACTTGAAGATCGTTACCGGTGATACACCGGGAACTGCTAAAGAAATTGCCCGAAAAATTGGTTTATGGAATAACGATGTTGACACCGATGAAAACAATTTAATGCTCGGTCCCGATTTTGGGAATTTATCTGATGAAGAAGCGGGCAATAAAATTCTTGACATTAAAATTCTTTCGAGAGCCCGCCCTCTCGATAAACTTCGTTTAGTAAAATTACTTCAAAAGAAGGATCAAATTGTTGCGGTAACCGGCGACGGCACGAACGATGCGCCTGCACTTAATTATGCAAATGTAGGTTTATCAATGGGTAAAACCGGAACAGCAGTTGCAAAACAGGCAAGTGATATTATTCTTCTCGATGATTCCTTCACCAGTATCGTCAATGCGGTTATGTGGGGAAGATCGCTGTATCAAAATATTCAAAGGTTCCTGCTTTTTCAATTGACCATTAACTTGTTGGCGCTGGCGATAGTTTTGCTTGGACCATTTATCGGCGTTCAATTAACCCTTACTGTTCCCCAGATGATCTGGGTTAATTTAATTATGGATACCTTTGCCGCTCTTGCTTTAGCAACACAACCGCCGAGCAAAACAGTTATGAAACATAAACCACGAAAACCAAGTGATTTTATAATTACTAAAGTAATGTTTAAATCCATTATTATTTCTGCAACTGCTTTTATTATTGTTTTGCTGACGACAATTTTTATCATGCAGGGCAGTGATGGAATAATAACCGACTACGAACTTTCAATGTTTTTTACGTTGTTTGTTCTCCTCCAATTCTGGAATTTGTTTAACGCAAAGACCTTAGGGACAAATAATTCTACTTTCCACAATTTCTTTTCGAATAAAAACTTTTTAGTGATCTGTGGTTTTATACTTGTAATGCAGATAATCATTGTGGAATTTGGAGGAAAACTTTTCAGAACCGTTCCACTAAGCTTTCTGGATTGGGTTCTGATTATTGCAGGTTCTTCAATTGTTTTATGGGTAGGTGAATTCTCTCGTCTCGTGAAAAGAATGCGTGCAGCAAAACTAGTGTTGTGTCACTCTTCAATTGACGGATAAAGTTTTCTAAGTTTTGTCCTTGCATCTTTGGTCGTAAACTGCCAATTGATTTTTGAATTTTTATTATTTCTCTTTTTCTGCCAAGCTGCGATTTCTTT
>Ga0210050_1000464_pt1 | contig 51744 bp, 64 predicted proteins | sample CryGey132114_all_FD_185463 | JGI IMG/M metagenome (GOLD analysis project Ga0210050, IMG submission 185463) | Groundwater microbial communities from aquifer - Crystal Geyser CG22_combo_CG10-13_8/21/14_all (SPAdes) (version 2) | ecosystem: Environmental > Aquatic > Deep subsurface > Groundwater ... | reverse complement strand
TACTTGCTGCTTCAAATAAAGATAAATCAAAAGTTTCTTTAATTACTCCTTCCGAAGAAATTGAAACTGGATCAACTATTGGTTAATTTGATTGTTTTTGATAAAATATAACTTAAAGAAAATAATAAAGTTTATAATAAGATTTAATTCTAAACTTTATGACAAACTTTAATGAAAGATTTAGATTGGTCAAGGAAAAAATTCAAAAAGATAAAAATTTAATCTCAAAGATCTTCTCCTTTTCAGAGGATTTAAGTTTAATCCCTTCTACTAGTTTGGATGGCTATTATTTTTTAGAAGTGAACAAACCTTTTCCGCTTGGAATTGATCCTTCTAGGAGGCACATTTCTTTTTTTGAAGAAATATTATCTAAAATGAGGATTCTTCACGAAGAATCCAATGGTGAAATTGATTTGCCAAAAGCATATTTTTTGCTTGAGTCCCGTAAAGGGATTTTAAGCGAAGATTTAACTTGCAATTATCATCGTGCAGTTTTTAGTTTTAATTTTTATTCTAATTTAAATTCGGTTTTAAAAAAAGTTTTTCAAAATGATCCTTTTTGGTTGGAAAGATCAACTTTTCAAATTAAAGGTAAAAATTATGAGAGATTTCCAGTAATTGATTTAGACCATCTACAAGTTAAACGAGAATATCAAAAAATTTTTAAAGAATATCTTGAATATTACAAAAAACATGAAGATTTTTTAATAAAAAGAGATAATTTGAAAAATTAATTTCTTGTGAAAAGTTTTTTTAACAATTCTATAATAGTCTCTTTATCCTGATCTGAATCATATTCTTCTTCTAAAATTTTTGCTGCAATTTCTTTGTAAGCTCTTGCCGATTTTGATTTTGGATGAACACAGACTAAAGGATTTTTTTTTCTAAGTGCATCCTGGACTAAAATGTCTTCTGGGATCATCCCTAAAATAGGAATTTCAAGCATTTCTTTAACTATCTCTGGAGAAAGTTCATATTTATTTTTTCTTACTCTTGTAATGATTATTCCAAGAATAGGTTTATTCATTGCCTCCGCAACTTTTATCGTTTTGAGTGCATCGGTTATTGCTGGCATTTCGGGATTTGAAACTAAAATTATCTCATCTGCTGCTTCCATTGCACTCATTGCTTCTTTTCCAAGTCCAGCAGAGCAATCCAAAATTACTATATCTGCTAAATTTTGAAATTCTTTTTTAAAATCTTTCAGTTTTTCCATTTTTAATTTTCCCAATTCTTTAACTGAAAGTGAGGAAGGAATTATTTTTATTCCAGATTCATGAACATAAACTGCTTCATAAGGATGGGCTTTTTTTTGAAGTATATGATTAAGATTTATTGGGACTTCCGGCGAATTAAGATGAATTCCTATGTTAGGTGTAGACATATTTGCATCAATTATTAAGACGTCATGATTGAAATGTTTCATTGCTGCTCCAAGATTGATTGCAGTTGTTGTCTTTCCAACTCCTCCTTTTCCAGATGCAATAACAATTACTTTTTTCATTTTTCATTCAACTTCTTTTTGGTCATGCCAATAAATTTTTCTAACATTTCAGCATATTCTTTTAATTTTTCAAGATTAATATTTATTTCTTTCCCCCTGAAAATTACTTTCAAAGTAACGTTTTTTCTAAATTCTCCAATTCTTTCAATTTGCAAACTTTCAATTTTTCTAAGCATCATAAAAAAATCAATGGTGTTTAAGGCATTTTGATCTTTTTTTAATAATCCTTTTATTTCAGCAATTCTTCCCATTGCATTCTCAGAAACTTCTTTTACTTTTCCTTTTTGTTTTGCATCTTTTAAAATGTGAATGATGCAAGTGTCAATCATCTTTCTCCATCTAAGTAAAAGATTCATGATTACATCACAAGTTTTAGTATATTTCAAGCTTACATATAGAAGATGATCTGCACTTATTTTTTCTTGAATTATTTCTTCCATTTAAATTGGACCTCATTTCTTAAATTTGCATTTTTTGGGGGTATATTCTTTTTCATTTTTTAAACTAGAAAGTAACTTTCTGGAAGAGTTAAACCTTTTTATAATTATCTTATGAAAGTTCGAGTATTGATTCAGCTAAATCCCTTGTTTTTTCAAGAGATTGTCTTGCCTTCTTTTCTGAACAACCCGTTTTTTCTATAATAGTTTTTATATCTTCTGAAGAAATTTCAACCTCCTTTGATTTTTCACTTACCTCTCCTGAAATTTGAAAACTTGTTTGACCTTGCATTTTTATTCTGATCACTGAAGGATTTTCAATGATAGTAACTGTGCCATCTCTTTTTTCAATTATCACTTTTTCTGCAGAAATTTCTTCTTGCGAAATTCCCATCTTTTTCATCATACCCTGCATTTGTTTAGGGTTTACTCCGCCAAACATTCTAACCCAAGAAAAAGCCAAGACCGATTCTAAATCCTATTATTAGGATAATGAACGCTACTACGTGAATTGGTTTTAGCATAAATTTACTTGCATATTCTTCTTTATAATTAACTAATCCTCCGAACCCTGATGGAAGACTAATCCCTTGATTTTGTGCCATTGTAAATTGAATTTTTCCTAGTATAAAAATCTTTTTGTGAAATTTATAATTCTCGATACAGAAGAACTTTTAAATTTGGATTGTATCTAAAGATTTATGGCAGAATTTAAAATCCAAGAAATGGAAAAGAAGTGGCAAAAATATTGGGAAAATGAGAAAATTTACCAATCTAAAAGTATCTCTTCAAAAAAAATCTATTCTATTGATACTCCTCCTCCTACTGTTTCGGGGAATATGCATATTGGACATGCATTAAGCTATTCTCAACAGGATTTTATTGCAAGATTTAGAAGAATGTTTAATGGAAATGTTTTTTATCCCTTTGGTACGGATGATAATGGCCTTCCTACAGAGAGATTAGTTGAAAAATTAAACAATGTGAAAAGTGTTGATATGAGTCGATCAAAATTTATTGATTTATGTTTGAAAACTCTTAAAAAAATAACTCCCGAATTTGTGCAAGATTGGAAAAGCATTGGAATTTCATGTGATTTTGAAAGAATTTATTCAACAATCACCCCTCAAGCTCAAAAAATCTCGCAAAAGTCTTTTATCGAATTATATAAGAAAGGATATATTTACAAAAAGAGTTTTCCAACAATTTGGTGTCCAGAATGTCAGACTTCAATTGCGCAGGCAGAACTTGAGGATAAAAATGAAAAAACGTTTTTTACAACTTTGAAATTTTTTGTAGGAACCGAGATTTTGCCGATCGCTACAACACGGCCTGAAATGTTGGGTTCATGTGCTGCAATTTTTGTTCATCCAAAAGATAAGCGTTATAAAAAATTTGTTGGGAAATCTGCAAAAGTTCCATTTTATGATTTTTTGGTTCAGATTATAGAAGATGAATCTGCTGAAATGGAAAAGGGAACTGGTGCATTGATGATTTGTGCGTATGGAGATAAATATGATGTTGATGCCATCAATAGATATGGTTTAAATTCGGAGATGGTGATTGAAAAAGATGGAACAATTGGAGGAGTTAAAATAAAAGAATTCAGAAAAGATATTCTTAAAAAATTGAAAGAAAAAGATTTAATTATTGAGCAAAAGGAGATTGAACATTCGTTAAATGTTCACGATAAATGTGGAACTGGAATTGAATTTGTGGAAACTCCTCAATGGTTTATTAAAATTTTGGATAAGAAAAAAGAATTTTTAAAACAAGGTGCAAAAATAAAATGGCATCCGGAATTTATGAAAAAACGTTTTGATAATTGGGTTAATGGGCTTGAATGGGATTGGTCTATTTCTCGTAATAGACATTTTGGAATTCCAATTCCTGTTTGGGAATGTGAAGAATGTAGAGAGATAATTTTACCCAGTGAAAAAGATTTGCCGGTGGACCCTTTAGAGATGAAGATTAAATGTCCAAAGTGTAATGGTCTGACAATTCCCGAAAAAATGGTTTTAGATACGTGGGCAACCTCTTCAGTTACACCCCAGATTGCTTCAGATTTATTTGGGAACAAAATAAAATTACCTTTTTCTTTAAGGCCTCAAGCACATGATATTATTCGAACCTGGGCTTTTTATACAATTGTTAAATCATACTTTCAGGAGGGGAAAATTCCTTGGAAAGAAATTGTAATCTCTGGGAATGTCTCTCTTGGGGGAGAAAAAATGAGCAAATCCAAGGGGAATATTATTGATCCTAAGATTGTTTTAGAAAAATATGGTGCAGATGCTTTGCGTTTTTGGGCAGCAGGTTCTAAATTAGGACAGGATTTAGATTACCAAGAAAATGATTTAGTTACAGGAAAGAAAATGGTAACTAAGTTGCTAAATGCTTCTAATTTTGTTTTTATGAATCTAAAAGATTATGACGGAAAAAAAAGACCAATTAAACTAGAAAAAATTGATGAACTCTTTTTAAAAAGTTTAGACATTTTAATTAAAGAATCAACAGAGTATTTTAAAAAATATGATTATTCTACCTCAAAGCAATTAATTGAGAATTTTTTTTGGAACTCTTTTACAGGGTATTACCTAGAAATTGTAAAAAAAAGAGTTTATCAGGGAGAGGGGGACAAAAGACTTTCTGCTCAATATACTTTGTATCAAGGCCTTCTCAAAATATTAAAAATTTTAGCTCCAATAATGTCTTTTATTTGCGAAGAAATATATCAAGAAAATTATAAAAAATATGAAAAAGAGAAATCAATACATCTTTTTTCTTGGCCTTCTTTTGAAAAAGGGTCCAAAAATTTGAAAGAACTTGAACATCTTTTCGAAGTGATTTCAAAAGTTAGACAGGAAAAAACGAATAACAAAAAATCAATGAACTCAGAAATTATTTTAACTTTAGAGAAAAAAGATTTGAAAGAGTTTGGAGAAATGATTGAAGATTTGAAGAATGTTACGAATTCTAAAGAGATTAAAGAAGGAAATAAGTTTTGTGTTGAATTTATCTAGCCTCAACATTTAATAACTAAATATTTTTTATTTTAAAATGGCATTACAAGAACTAACAAGGGAAGAACTTAAAGAATTTATTGATTTAATGAAAATTCATCGTGGACAAGCAACAGAACTGATTACAGTGTATATACCTGCAGGATATGATGTTAATGCGGTTCAACGTCAATTAGAAGCCGAAAAATCAACCGCAAAAAATATTAAATCAACTTCAACAAGAAAAAATGTTTCTGATTCCTTAGATAAAATTGTTCGTGCTCTTAAGGATTATAAAGTAACTCCTCCAAAAGGAATGGCACTTTTTGCGGGAGATGTTTCTCCCATTGAAGGTCAATCTGATATTCAAATCTGGGAAATTAGTCCCCCGGAGGAAATTAGAGTTCGTCTTTATAGATGTGATAAAGAATTTGTTTTAGAGCCTTTAGAATCAATGACAGAAGTAAGTGAAATTTATGCACTTTTAGTTATGGATAGAAAAGAGGCAACGATTGGAAGACTTTTTGGAAAGAGTATTGAAATTTTACAAAAAATGACTTCTGGAGTTCCTTCAAAAGTTAGAGCAGGAGGACAAAGTTCACAAAGGTTCCATAGAATCACGGAAGGGTTAACTAAAGAATTTTATAAACGAATTGCAGATGAAATGAAAAATTTATTTTATGAAGAAGATAAATTAAAAGGAATTCTTATTGGTGGTCCGGTTCCCACAAAAAATGAATTTGTTGATGGGGAATATCTTCCTACAAAATTAAGAGAAAAAATAATTGGAATCAAAGATCAAGGAGATACTTCAGTATCTGGTCTTCAGGAATTAGTAGGATTAAGTCAAGACGTTTTAGCAAATCAAGAGATTATTCGTGAGAAAAAAATTCTGGAAAGATTTTTTAATAGTCTTGGCAAAGATCCAAAAATGACTCCTTATAAATATGAAAGTGTAAAAAAAGCACTGGAATTTGGAGCAGTTGATCTTTTAATTCTCTCTAAAAGTTTTAAAAAAGAACAATCAAGTGAATTAAAAAGAATTGCTGAAAAAATGGGTACTACAATAGAAGTGGTTTCAACTGAAACAGATGAAGGAGATCAATTCAATAAATTGTCTGGAGTTGGCGCAATTCAGAGATTTGGAATTTAAAAAGATTTTTCTCTAGATTCTAAATTTTTATAAACTAAAAAGTTTTTTTCCTTTTATGTCAGGATTCCCATTGGAAAAAATTTTAGTTATGAATTATAAAAGTTATTTAAAATCAGTTGGAAAGTCTGAGGAAGATTATCTCTTTAAGGGAGTTTTTGTGGATGGAGTTTCTTCATTTGAAGTGTCAACTACTTTTTCCCAAGAAGTACCTCCAAATACAGAAATAGTTACGGATTATTTTGATTATCCTTATAAGGATAATCTGGGGTATAATTGTTCTTCTAATGCACGGGGATTAGCATTAATTCCAAAAAAATAATCTTATTTTTTACAATCAAAAACTAGAATTATATTTGAATAAGAAAGATCTTTTACCACGGGATATTCTTTAACCAGAGTACAATTATTCTGAATAAATTCGCTTGGCGTTGAAGCGTCAAATCCTACTAATTCCCCACTTTCTAACAAGGTTGCTTTTACAATTATAAATTTCACCCCTTTAATTTTTTCTATAATTTCTCCTATCTCAAATTCTTTGGTCATAATATTTTTTGGATTGGTATCAATTATATTTCCTGCAAGAGCTCTTTCAGATTCAAGTGAAACAAGAGGTGTTATTTCAAAGCTTCCATAAATGGTGTCTCCTTCAGAAGAATTTTCTTTTACAAAACTAGAAATTTCTTTATGAAATGGAATATTCGAAGCAGTTGCGTAATTAGCAATATAAATTATTGAGTTGATTATCACTAAAAGAATAATTAAAAAAGCAAGTAACTTGTTGAAATTTTTATAAGATTTGAACTTGAAAATTAATTTTGTAGTAAAAATTGCTAAAGGGCCAATTATTAATCCAAAATAAAGGTAGTAAATATCAGAATAAATAATATACAAAAATATTGAAAAAATGGTAGTAATAAGAGGAAGTGCTAGTTTCTTTTTTTCTTTATCAAAAACAATCCATAGAATGGATCCAATAACTAAAATCAGATCTCCTATTATAAAAAATTGGGAAACTGCAATTTTTGATAAGCCAATTCCAGAGATTAAATTTAATCTAAAAAAGAAAATTTGATTGAGATAATTGCCATTAGAAATAATCTCAAAAAATAAACTTAGGGGGATAAAGAAAGTTATTGCTCCTACAATGAATTTCAAGATGTCCTTCTTTTTATATATAAAGAGATAGATTAATGCTCCTGCAATTGGGAATGGGGCATAAAGGCGGGTGAGTAATGCAAAACTTGCAAAGATTCCTGCGATAAATGGTTTGTCGATTTCTATAAAATAAATCATTCCCAAAATAAAAAATGTGGTAAGATGAATTCCAGTTGAATAATCCGTTGTAAGCAGAACGAGAAAACTAAATAAATAAAGTGTTGATGCAACTAATCCTTCTATTTCTCCAAACTTTTTTTGCATGAATTTAAAAATAAAAAATGAACTTCCGATTGTTGCGAAAATAGGAATTAAATTTAAAAGAATTATCTCATTTCCAACTAATATTTTTCCAAAAGCAATAATGTAAATCTGAAGAGGGGGACTTGCAAAGAAAAAATCTCTATAAGGAATCATCCCTTCTAGAACAGCCTTTGCCATATACATATAAGTATGTCCGTCGCTGAATTTAAATTGCATTTCAATTATTTTTAAAATGAAAAAAACTAAAGCAATTTCCCAGAAGTGTAGATTATTTTTATTTTTGGTATTCATTTTAATTTGATTAAGAATCACAAGTTTTTTAATTCTCTCTTTTGTTGTCAATTTTATGGTTGATAGAAAAGATTTTGTTCAGTTTTTTAAGTATGCCTTAGTGGGGTTTTCTGGAATTTTTGTGAATTTATTTTTCTTGTACTTTTTTACTGAATTTTTCAAAATTTATTATTTGGTCTCTTCGATTTTTTCATTTGGGATAGCCACATTTAGTAATTTTTTTATAAATAAAATTTGGACTTTCAGAGAAAAGCTTAGTGAAAAAATATTTGCCAAAGGAACAAAATTTTTAATTGTTGCCGGAATTTCTCTTTTGGTCAATACTTTTTTTCTTTATCTTTTTACAGATCTTCTAGATGTTTATTATATTATTTCACAAATTCTTGCAAGTGGATTTACCCTAATTACAAATTTTATTGGAAATAGATTTTGGACTTTTAGAGAATAATTTTAATCTAAAAAATTTCAATCCACCTATTTTTTATGAAATCTGAATCATTACAATGGTAAACTTTATGAGTGAACTGATTAAATCCCAACTTCAATTTCATATTTGAACTTTTTATTAATTCTTTATTTTTAGAAGAGATCTTCAGTTGAGGGGGTTTGAACATTTCTGGAAGTGTTCCAAAGCAGTCATAAAATTCTTCTTTTCCCAATTTCAATTCTTCTTTAGAGATATTTTCTCCAAATTCCCAATAGAGATGTTTTATTCCATGCATTCCTAAAGTTTTGTTAAGAGACAAGAGCTTAGTGCACCAACTTTGATTCTTTTCGATAGAATTGTTCTCAAAATTAGGGACTACCCATAGCACATCTGCTTTTTGAATCAAGGAATATTTGCAAGGAATTCCAGGGGTCACATCATCAAGTTCTATATGACCAAATAGCCTCACAAAAAAAAGAGTAAAGACTAGCAAAAGTGGAATTATCCAAAATAAATGAATCTTTTTCATTTTAAATTTGAAGTAGCAAAAGATTAAAAGTGTTTATATTCCCTCAAATTTTAAAAACAGAGATTCCGTCTAATTTATATGGAGATTACAGAAAAAACCTTGGATGAGATAGATTGGTCTAAAGAAAAAGAGAACATTAAATTAGTGGAGGCCATTTTTTTTGTATCTGGTCATTTTTTGTCTATGCAAGATTTGATTTCTCTTTCGAATCTGAATTCTTTAGTTATAAAAGAAGCAATTGAAAAACTTAAAAATAATTATTCAAAGGAAGACTCTGCACTAGAAATTGTTGAAAGAGACAATCTTTGGAAAATGGATGTTAAACAAGAGTATCATAGTATTATTAACAATCTTGCAACAGGATCAGTTGAATTTTCCAAAGCAGAACAAGAGACGCTTGCTATAATTGCATATAAACAACCTATAAAACAGTCAGTGATTATAAAAATTAGAGGAAATAAAGCATACGATCATGTTCATAAGTTTCTTCAAATTGGACTTATAAAAAGTAAAAAAGAAGGCCATACCAACTTGCTTACGCTTTCTGAAGAATTTTATGATTATTTCAATGTGGATAAATCTGAGAATGTTTTAAAAAGTGTTGAAGAAGAAAAAACAGATTCAGTGGAGAAACAGGAGAATAGATTTCTTAACTAAGTGAAAATGAAATTGTTAAATAAACTAAAGAATTTTATTTTAGGCAATTTAGTTTTATTTCTGCTTTTTGTTTTTTCCACAATTTTCTTTTTAATTCAGCATTATTTCTATCTTGGATGGGATTTTTCTGCTTATGTTTTAAATGCAGAACACTTTTTTTATTCCGGATTATACTTTGAGGTATATAGGGCTCCCCTGATTAGCCTGATTCTTGGGCTTTTTTTATTTTTAGGAAAATTTTCTGAATCCATTTATATTCTGATTGTTTCCATTCTGTTTTTGTTTAGCACATTAAAATTATCTGATTCCTTATATCAGAAGTACTTTTACAAATATAGAATTAAAAAAGAACAATTAAGAGCAATTTTTTATTTTTTTAGTTTAAATCCGTTTTTGCTTTATTATGGATTAGTTGAGGGAACAGAGCTTCTTGCATTGAGTTTTTTTGAATTATTTCTTGCCTACTTCATCCTAGGAAAAACTTCCGGGCATTTTTTGGGACTTGCTTTTTTAAGTAGATATAATTTTTTGATGTTCTTCCCTTTACTTTTTTTAAATAAGGACTATAAAAAAGTTTTAAGAAACTTCTTTTTTGCTTTCCTTGTTATTTTTCCTTGGCTTTTGTACAATTTTTTTAAGTATGGAAACTGGTTGACGAGCATAATTGATTCTTATTATCTAAATATTTTTTCAAGGCAGACAATGATTCAGCAATTTTCATATTCTTCTTTGCTTTATGTATCCAACTGGTTAACCCCTTTTGTTCTCGTGGGTTTGATTTTGGTATTTTTTCAGTTGTTTTCTAAAAATTATAAGCAGGATATTAAAGCCGATTTTTTGTTTCTATTAATCTTGGGATTTTTAATCTATGACATATACCAAACTCCCTTCAAGGTTCAAAGATACTTTTTTAATTTTGTGCTTCCTTTTGCTTTTCTTTCAACCTTATCTTTATGTTATTTAATTGATAAAATTGAAAAAAAATATATTTCCAAAATGATCTTGAGCCTACTAATAATTTTTTTAATTTCTTTAAGTGTTTTATTTGTAATTGCTTACAAAACAAACGGGTCAGATGAAGTTTTTTCTAGTGCTGCCAATGATATCCAAAAATTAGGCTTGCAAGAATGCAAATTTTTGTCTTCTCATTGGGTGCCTTTAAATTATTACTCCAAGAATGCCCACTACCTTTATGATTTTAAAAGTGCTTTGTTGAACAATGAATCTTTAGTTATTTTTTATAATGATCCTACAATAGATGATACTTTTACCAAAGAAGATTTGGAAAATGCAAATGTTGTTTTAAAAACCAAAGATTATATAATTATAACTTCGGTTAATATAACCAATCAGACTTGTAATAAGAAACTAGGTTCAAAATCTCCGATGATTGTAGATTCTTGTGGAATAATTTATGAAAAGTCTTCAATAATTAGAAAAGTTTTATCCAAATTTTGCAATTTTATAAATTTTAAATCTTCCTGAATCTCCATTTTAATAAAGTTAAAATTGCCATAAATCCATCTTTTGCTTTAATGTGTTTTCCTTTAGATCTTGCGGAATAAGAGATAGGGATTTCTTTTATTCTATATCCTTTTCTTAATAGCTTTGCAGTTATCTCAGGTTCCCATTCAAATCTTTTTCCTTCCGCATTCTTTAAAATTTCTATAACTTCTTTGTGAAAAACTTTGTAACAAGTGGGCTCATCTGTTAATTTTTGCAAAAAAAGTAAATCTGTTGTTAAAGTTACTAAAATTCCTCCAAGGAAAAAAAGTAATTTTCCTCGTTTGCCTTTTCCCTTAATTCTTGATCCATAAACAATTTTAGTTTCTCCACTAATTATGGGTTCTATTAATTTTTTATATTCTTGAGGATTATATTCTAAATCTGCATCCTGAATAATAATTATATCCCCAGTGCAGTAATTTAAACCTGTTTTTATTGAAGCTCCCTTTCCTTTATTTTTTTTGTGAAATATGATTTTGAGATTTGAGTTCTTTATTTTTTCTAAAATTTTTTTTGTTTTATCTGAAGATCTATCATCTATGATTATAATTTCCTTCTTAATTTTTCCTATTCTTGCCTTTTTAACTTGTTTTATTGTTTCTAAAATAGTTGCTTCTTCGTTGTAAACTGGGATTATTATTGAAAGTTTCATAAATCTACTTCGTTTTTCAAATTTAATAATCTTTATTAATCCTTTTTTTGTTTATCTTTTATGCAATTTTTATTTAAAAAATTTATATTTTTTTGTTTAGTTGGAGGAATCGGAGTGATAATTGAAACATTTTCTTTTAATATTTTATTGATATCTGGATTAATTTTTTCTAAAAGTAAAGTTATTGCTTTATTCATTTCTATAACTTTTGTTTTTTTACTAATAGAAGATTAACTTTTTTAGCACATGATTTGAAGATTACCCCTCAGATATTAAAATTTTTACTCGTTTACTCTTTTGCTATTTTGGTAAACTTTTTAATAAGTTTACTTGTTAAGTTTTATCTGGGGGGAGGAATTTTAGAATCTAATCTTGCTTCTTTTGTTGGGATAGTTTGTGCTTTACCTATTAGTTTTTTTGGATCTAATTTTTGGGTTTTTAAAGATAAATAATCTCTTTGGAGAAGATTAGTGATTTACTTATGTTCTATCTCTTTTAAAAGAATAATAATTATAAATAGACTAAATCTTTTTGAAATATGGAAATAATAAAAATATTAGTTTCTCTTAGTATCTATATAGGGTTTTTTGCTTTTGCTTTTTATCTACTTAGCTTTATAGGTAAAAAACCTAAAATAATGAAGAATTGGACTCCTCTTGTCTCAATTATAATTCCCGTATATAATGAAGAAGAATGCTTAAAAAAAACTGTTGAAAGTGTACTTTCTTTGGATTACCCTAAGAATAAACTTGAAGTTTTAATAATTAATGATGGTTCGAAAGATGATACTGAAAAAATAGGTAAAAAATTAGAAAGGGAATTTTCAAATGTTAAGTTTTTTTCTAAGAAAAACGGAGGTAAGGGTTCTGCATTAAACTTTGGAATAAATAGATCAAATGGGGAGATAATAGTAGGTTTTGATGCAGATTCATTTGTTAGACGAGATGCTCTAAAAAATATGCTTCCTTATTTTGGGGATCAGAAAGTGATGTGTGTAACTCCTGCAATGAAAGTTTATCACCCTAAGGGAATTCTTCAAAGAGTTCAAGCAATTGAATATGATCTTGGAATTTTTTTGAGAAGAGTCTTTGCAAATATAGATTCAATTCATGTTACTCCAGGACCATTTTCTGCTTATAGAAGAGAATTTTTTGAAAAACACGGGGGCTATGATGAACATAATATTACAGAGGATATGGAAATTGCAATGAGGATTCAAAGTTTAAATTATAAAATAAAAAATTCTCCAAGTTCAGTAATTTACACAATTGCTCCCACTAAATTTTTAGCCTTGACAAAACAAAGAAGAAGATGGTATTATGGAATGATCTACAATCTTCGTAAGTATAAGTATATCTTTGGAAAGAAATATGGGGAGTTAGGACTGATTATTCTACCACTGGCAATTTTTTCAATTTTAAGTGTTATGACAATAAGTATTTATTATTTCTTCAAAGTAATTTCTGATAATTTACATTCATTAAATCTTTATTCTCTTATTGGTTTTGATTTTGTGAATAATTTTAATTTTAAATTATCATCTTTTTTAATGGAAATTTATAAATTGTTTTCAGAAGAAATAATCTTTTTTGGAATATTCTTTTTTATTTTTTCGATATGCTTACTTTTATCAATTAATAGACTCCTTAATTCTGAAGAGAATTTTATTTCAATACTTATTAGTTATTTTTTCTTTATTTTGTTTTATGGTATTTTATTTACGTTTTGGTGGATTATATCAATCGTATATTTTATAAGGGGAAAGAATGTTGAATGGTAAAATGAAAAGGGAAATTAATTGGACAAAAATCTTATTAGCGTTTTTAATAGCAAGTTTCTTATTTTTTTTTGGTTTATTCTTAGGGTATCTTTCAAATCAGATTATTGAAAAAAATTCCAATCAAATTCTAGAGGAAACTAAAAACAAATTATTTAGTTTAGAAAGTTTATCTTTACTTCAAGAAGATTATCCTTGCAATTCTTATATGTTAGATATAACTTCTGAAAAACTGAGTTTCATTGGAGAATTAATAACTCTTCTTGAAAAGAAGAAAGGTGTTAATGATAGGGAAGTTTTAGATTTGAAAAAGGTATATACTTTAATTGAGGTAAGGCATTTTATGTTAATTAATGATTTGAAGAAAAATTGTCAGGCAAATTATAGTACTATTTTGTTCTTTTATTCTAACAAAGAAGAATGTAAAGAGGATGTAACTAAAAAATCTTTTATTCTCACTTTTTTAAGAAATAAATATGATTTTGTTCGAATATATTCCTTCGACTTGAATCTGGATTCTGAGATTCTCTCTTTTTTTAAACAAGTTTATAACTTAGATGGATGTTATGGAATTATTTTGGATGGAAAGAAGATAGAGCAAGATATACAAAAATATGAAGAAATTGAAAAATACTTAAATTAGTTCACATCTTTTTAGCATACAAATATTAAAAATGGATATTACTAGATTTTTTATGGCAGAATGTTACAGGGGGGGTATTTCTGATGAAAGGGAAAGGTTGTTTGAGGCTATATCTAATAAATGAGTTGTTAAAATCTGTAAAAGTTGTGCTAATGAAGACAATTTGCCTTTAGTTTAGCCTATGGATTTAAATAAGCCTGAAAAACTAAAACTGTTTATGAGAGCTTTCTAGAATGGTTAATCTTGACCAGAAAAGCACAAGAAAAATGCTTATTGAAATGGAGAGACAGGAAATATAAGATTTGATAGGGCTAGGACCGAAAGAAATCCAGAGATAAATATTAAAAGTCCTGGTGGCAGCAATTTTGAAAAGAAAAAACCCCCACCAAGAACAGATTTAATTAATAATTTTCATTGAATTATTATGAGGGCGTGAAGGTCCAAAAAACTCACTCAAAAACAATTGGCAAAAAATATAGGGGAATCAGAATCAATTTTAAAAAGTGCAGAATAAGGAATTATTCTTAATAATGCAGACACTTTTGTAAGGAAGCCTGAAAGTTATTTGGGTGTAAAACTAAGAAAAGGAGAAAGTCCATATTCTCTAGAAGGACCTCTATTTGTTAAAGCGAGAATAAGTGAAGACTCTGCTAGGAAAGAAATTAGATAGAAGTTTGAAAAAGAAGGAAATTTTGATGCTAAAAAAGCAGAACAAAATGTTTGGTCCAAATTGCTCCTCGAAATAAAAAATGAAAATCCTGAAGTTGTTTTAATTCCCATTGCTTATGATTCTAATCTAATTTCTTTGAATTCTTTAGTTTCTTCTTATAATATTACTAGTTTTCCTTCAGTGATAATTAATGAAAAAACAGTTTTTTCTGAAATTTCTTCTAAAGAAGAAATCTTTCCTTAGGAATTTTTTAAATTTAACACAATAATCTTAAAAAAGGGAGTTCTTGTTATTTATTTATGGGCGAATGTTATTTGTGTGGAGTCTCAGGAGATAAGACTGTTTTATATGAAGGAGTTTACAAGTCAAAGGGAATTATTCATGTTTGTCGTAAATGCTACTTTAAAGAGAAAATTCCATTAATCGATAAGAAAGAGATTTACTTAGATAGAATTAATTCAAGTGAAAGTGTTAGGCAAAGGCTTTCAAGAATGGCCCATATTAGTTTTGAAAAACATGAAGAAAAAAAGATAATTCCAAATAAAGAAGATGTTCACTTAAGGGACATTGTAGAAAAAAATTTTAAAAAGGAAATTTATTCTGGACCGAAGACTCCAACTGATTTAATTGACAATTTTAATTGGGTAATTATGAGAAAGAGGAGATCTTTAAAGATTTCAAAAGAAAAAGTCGCAGAAGATATTTTTGAACCTCTTATTGCAGTTGAGAGTTTAGAAAAGGGAATTCTCCCAAGAGATTATCAATCAGTTATAAAAAAAATTGAAGGGTATCTTCAGATTAATTTAAGAAAAGACAAATGGGACTTTGATCATAAAGATATAATTAATGAGTCCAAAGTTCCTACAGGAATTTTAATTTCTGAAATCAAAAAAAAAGTTGAAGAGGAAAGAGATGAATATATTGATATTAGCAATTTAAACTTGGAAAAAGTTAATGAAATTTATGGTACTCCGGAAACTCTTCCAAGAAAAGATGCTCAAAAGGGAAATTCAAAAAAAGATATTAGTGATGAAGATGTTTCAAAACTTGTTTGGGGAAAATAAATCTTTTTCTATTATATACTTTTGGTTCTCTAAAACTTTAATAATCCAAGAAGATAACCAAACTTATAGAACAAAAGTTAGCTTACAATTTATACCATCGTAAAAAGAATTTTGTAAATCTTCTAAAACTGAATGAATTTGATTATAACCAAGAAGGAAATATTTTAACTCAAGATGAAATAATGGTTGGAAGAATTTTGAATTCACTTCCTCCATATGTAATTGTTCATCTCATTGAAAAAGGGGATTCTAAGTCTAAGAAAAAAGCATATTCTAAATTGGTGAAATTAGCAATTGAGTTTAGTATTTAATTTCTTAATCCAAACCTTTATAAATCTAAATTGGAATTTTAACATATGGAAGTTAAAGTATTAAAGAAAGAAAAAAATGAACTTGAATTGGAATTTGACAATCTTACTTTTCCTGAAATTTTGAGAGTTTATTTGAATAAAGATCCTGCAGTTACTTTTGCTGCTTGGAAAAAAGAGCATGCTACTATGAATCCTTCTATTTTAGTTAAGACGAAAGGAAAAGATGCAAAGGCTGTTTTGGAACATGCAGTAAGTGAAATTATAAAAGATTTAGAAAAAGTTGAAAGCGATTTTAAAGCTTTGAAATAATCTACATAAATACTTATTAATTCATTTTTCTATTTTTCTTTATGGAACAATCTTCAGAAAGAATTTCTACAGGAAGCTATGATTTTAATGATTGGCTTAATGGAGGGTATGAAAAAGGGATTGTTACAATGATTGTTGGTCCTCCAGGTTCTGGAAAAAGTAATCTTTCAATTTTAGCTGCTTGTAGTCAAGCTAGAGAAAAGAAGGTAATTTTTGTAGACAGTGAAGGAGGTTTTTCAATTGAAAGAGTCAAACAAATTGTAGGAGAAGAAAATCTTGAAAATGTTTTAAAAAATATATTAATTTTAAATCCTACAAATTTTTCTGAGCAAAAAAAATCATTTTCAAAACTTCTTGAAAATATGAAGGGGGAGGAAGTGGGTTTGATTATAGTAGATTCTATAGCCATGCTTTATCGTCTTGAATTAGGAGATGCTTCTTCTGAAGAAGATGAAGGGAAAATAAAAGAAGTGAATCGGGATGTTGCAAGACAAATGAGAACTTTAGTTGAGATTTCAAGAAAGAAAAGTATCCCCGTTTTAATTACTAATCAAGTTTATGGAAATTTTTTATCTTTTGAAGATATCAAAAAAGGAGTTGAAAAAGAAATGAACATTGTTGGTGGAGATTTATTCAAATATTGGAGTAAATGTATAATTGAACTTAAAAATGATCGAACAAGAAAGGCGGTTTTGTTAAAGCATAGAAGTTTGGACAAAAAAGATTTTCATTTTGAGATTAAGAATGAAGGGATATTCAAAAAGGGATTATTTTAATTTTTCTTTTTTATTAAAAAATAAGAACCCAAAGAGGTGATTAAAATTCCTCCAAAAAGGAAGAAATAATTAATTTGGTGAACATAGGGAAATCCTCTAAAAAGATAAATTAATATTGAACCTGAACTAATGGAACCGCATGGAGCCATAACACATCTTAGTCCGTTATCGTAGTTTATGAATGGGATAAAAACTATAAAATTGCTTAAGGAAAAGAAAATTCTTTTTAATAGAAGATCCATAAATGAGTGAAAATTCTTTTCTTTTTAAACTTTTTTAAGAGTTCAAACAAAGTTGAAACCTTAAAAATAAATTGTCCCAAATTAATATAAACTTTGATTATTTTTATTCTAAAAATGGAAGAGGTTAAATTTGGGGTTGTTGAAAAATTAAGCAAACTTAATTTTAAATCTAAGAAAATAGATTCTCTTTCAAAATTCGAAGGAGTTTCTCCGCCAACTATTTTTATAGGATCTAAGCTAAAATATCCTTTAGTAAATGTGGGGATTTTGTCTCCTTTAGAAAAAGTTGAAGACGCAAGTGTATTTGATGATCCAAAAAGTTGGGCAGAAAATGATTTTTCTATTAGTAATATTATTGGATTAAGAGAAAATCTGCTCAATTCAAGATTTCAATCTAATGTTATGGACGCAAGATTAAATAAAAAGTTTACAGAGCTTGCAAAGGAAATTGCAATTTCTTCTAGTCCAGTTGATGTGGAGATTGAACTAAAAACAAAAGTCAATTTTGGCAATCAATCAGATAGGATTTTGACTCCACATGGGATGAGAGCTGATTTGAAAAATGCCAAGGTTACTAGTAATGTGAAGATTGATCAAAAAGTAGACAGAGTTATGAATGACGAAATTAAAGCAAATGAAGGAATTAGTTATCTATACAATTCTGGAATAAATGAGTATAGTCTTTCAAAAATTTTAAGTGTGGGGGTTATGGGTTTGAAAAAAGATAAAAAAATGGTCCCTACTCGATGGAGCATAACTGCAACGGATGATATTCTTTCTAAAGAGCTCCTCAAAAGTGTAAAAGATTATAAATGGGTTGAAAAGCATAAACTTTTTTTTGGAGAATATTTGGGAAATCAATATCTCATTTTTCTTTTTCCAAATGTTTGGAGTTATGAACTTTTTGAACTTTATTATCCTGGCTCAAGTTGGAATCCTGGAAATGAGATGAAAGCTTCAACGGATTCGGAAGGATTTAATGGTAGAACTACTTATGCAAAAAATTGTGCTGGAGGGTATTATGCAACAAGACTTCCAATTTTGGAATATTTAAATTCAATAAAAAGGCAAGCTGGAGTTTTAGTTATTCGTCTCGAAACTCCAAGCTATTGGGCTTCTTTGGGAGTTTGGGTAGTTAGGGAGAGTGTTAGAAAATCTTTTATCAACTTTTTGGACTTTGAAACACGCGAAGAGCTTTTGGAAAATGGAAAAAAGGTTTCTATTGAAAAATTTGGTTTTAATCCAGACCTAATCTATAAAAAAAGCAATTTAATAAAAATTTATGGAACTCAAAAGAATCTTTTGAACTGGTTTTAATTTTTTTCATTGTGGAAACCTTTTTAATGAGAGAATTCTTATTAAATTTAGTACTTAAAAGGAGGGAATTTATGAAAAGTAACTTCACGGATGGTTTTTTGGCTCTTGTAGCTTTGGTATTTGTAATTTTTGAATTTAGTTATTCAAAGATTATTATCATTGTTGCAACAGCATTGATTTTACTTCACTCAATTTTACATATGGGAAATTGGTGTGAATGTGGATCTAAAAAACAACCAGTAAAATCCAAATCTAAAAAATAGATATCCTATCTTTCTTTTTTATTCTTTTTTAACTTTCTAATTCGTTATTTTTTTCTTCTAGTTTTTTCTTATATGCATCGACTCTCTCTTTGTTTGTTTCACATTGAGTATTAAAACAAAATATCCAAGGTTTTTTTCCTTTTTGAAGAGCCATTAAAAGGGGAAATCCACATTTTTCACAATCCTTTCCTACCTGATTTATTTTTCCATATGGTGGAAGAGAATATGTGTTTTTACAGTTTGGATATCCAGAACATGCAATAAAAAATTTCCTGTTTTTTGGGGAATAAGTAATCTTTAATTTATCTTTTTTACAAACTGGGCATGGATTTAGGGTATTTTCTTCTCTTTCAAGTTCAATTTGTTCGGTTCTTGCTCTTATTAATTCATTTCCAATTAACTTTTCTTTTTTTTCAAATTCTTTTGCAATATTAATGATTAATCCTTTTGCTTTTTCCAAGATTTTATTTTCTTTTTCTAATAATTCTGGAGTTGTTTTTTCACTTGTTTCTACAATTTCATCCATTTCATCTTGAAGTTCTTTTGTTAACTTTTCATCTATAATTATTGGAGAATACTTTCCAAGAGTTTCAATTAGGGAAATTCCTAGTGGGGTTGCTTCAATAGATTTTCCTTTTATATATCCTCGATCATAAAGTGTTTCGAGAATTGCTGCACGGGTGGCTTTTGTTCCAAGATTTCTTTTTTCTAGTTCTGATAAAATTGAAGCAGGAGAATATCTTTTTGGAGGTTGAGTTTCTTTTTCTTCGATCTTTTTTTTGATAATTGTTCTTTCCCCTTCAACATCAGGAATTTCTTTTTCGGTTGATTTAACAGGATAAAATTCCATCCAAGACTTTTTTCTTATATGAGCACCAGAAGTAGAAAAAGTTAAATTGTTAATTTTTGTAGAAATTCTTTTTCGATCGATTATTGCATCGTCACAAAAGAGCGCCAAAAATCTTTTCACAATTAACTCGTATACTTTTTCTTCATGTCCTGAAAGAATTTGAGTATTTCCGGTGGGGTATATGGAAGGATGTGCAGGATCTGTTTTTAATCCTTCTAAAGGTTTATCTTTTGTAATTAATTTTGAAACTTTATACCTTATTTTTAAGGTTTCAAGAATAGATTTATAATCAATTGAGCTTGGAAGTTTTTGTGAAGAGGTCCTTGGATATGAGATTAACCCTGCAAGATAAAGTGCTTGTGCAGCCTTGAGGGTATTTGAAGGGGTGATCCCATAAAGTTTATAACTTTCTGTTTGTAAGCTGGTCAAATCAAATGGGGGATTTGGAGAAACATTTTGTGAAGCTTTTTTTGTTTCAACATTTACTTTCTTTCCGACTAATTCATCAAGAGTATCAATCTCTTTTTTATCAAAAAAATCTTTGGTGCATTTAAGTTCAATTTTTGGGTTATCAAGAACTATTAAAATTTGCCAGAAAGGTTCTTTTTTAAAAAGCTTAATTTCTTTTTCCTTGTCTACAATCAATTTTAGTGCTGGCCCTTGGACTCTTCCAATGGACATTATTTTGAATTTTCCAGTAGTCTTGATAGCATTCATTAACGCTCTTGAGATATTTATTCCGTAAAACCAATCTAAATAATGTCTTGATTCCCCGGCAACCGCTTGTCCCCAATTCAAGTTAGGCAATTTTTTTTCATAAGCTTCATTTAATTCATTTGTTGTTAAAGTTGAAAATTTCATTCTGTTTGCATCTTTTTGATTGCAGATTAACTTTACTACATTCTTCCCAATAACTTCCCCTTCTATATCAAAATCGGTTGCAACTGTAATTGATCCTGCATTCTTTGCAAGTTTTAAAAGGGTGTCGTAATATTTCTTTGTGAAATCCTTTTTTTTTACCATATAATTTGGTACCCATGAAATATCAAAAATCGGAACAGTTGAACCAGAAACATTTTGTTTTAGAGTAAATAGATGTCCAACTGCACAAGCAACGATAATTTTTTTGCCATTCCTATCCACTTCATAATAAGGAACTCCTCGTACAATTTCTCTTTTTGTTGCAACTCCAAGTGCATTTGAAATTTTCAATGCTGCTTGAGGTTTTTCAGTGATAATTAATTCATATCCATCTTTTTTTAAGAGAATCTTTGGAGCAACATAAATCTCTTCTTTTGTGATTGTTTTTCTTTCCATTTTCAATTTTGATTTTTTTGGAAGGTTTGATTTTTTTCCTTTTACTTTTTTTCCTAGATTGTTTTCTTTTTCAATCGTTATAAGTTCTGATCTTGATGGTTTTGAAGAAATAACTTCAGTTGTTTTTATGGTAAATTCAATTTTGGGATTGTATTCTTTCATCATTTTTTCTGTTGAATATCTTAAAATTTCTTCACGATCTTCATTATTTTTGACTGGTTTTTCAGTTGTTTTTTTGAAATTCATGTCCGAACTAAAAAAAGATTCTGTTGCGTGGTCTTCTCGTGATTGTCTTTTTACCATTTTGTATCCTTTTTATAAAACTTTCTTGTTCTTATATTTTTTTAAGAGTATTCCACTTTTAAAGTGTTTTGGGCCATTTTGGCAATTTTATAGGAGTTTATTTTTTAGTCTGCAAGGTTTTTATTCCCATATTTTGCAATTCCAGTGATATCCTTCATGTCTGTTTTGAATCTTTTTGCTTTAGAAACTGATTTAAGTTCTATTTCTGCAATAAGAAGAAGATATTCTGGATAGTAGTCAAATTCAATCTTTTTCTTTTGATATTTTTTTTCTAACCTTATTTTTTTAACTGTTTTTGTTTTTAATTTTTTAAGCGCTTCAAATGCTTCTTTAGTTATTTTTCTCTCAAATTCTTCTCTTTTTAGATTCCCTTTTGATTTTAATGTTATAAAAAAATCTTTTTTTATTTTTCTTATTCTTAAATTATTTGGGATAAAATTTATTTTGAAACCAAATATCTTAAAAATTTCTTTGGATAATTTTTTTGGAATATAATGTTGCGTTACTTTTTTTCCTTTTGAGAGGATTTCTTTTTCTAATTTCAAACGGGCAAGGATAAATCTTTGTTTTTTCTTTAATTAGGAATTTTCTTTCTATTTCCATTTTAAATTTCAAAGATTAAGGGAGTTCTGGCGACATTCATTACAGTTGTTTCTCCGATTTTTTCAATTAATCCTCCTCCTTCATGTATATGTCCGCAAATTAAAAAATTAGGCTTAAATCTTTCGATAGCTTTTTTTATTCCATATGTTCCTGGAAATCCCAATAGCTCTATTAAACTTTCTGACGGGGGTTCGTGGGTAATCATTACTTTTTTCTTTAAATGCTTTATTTTTTCGTGGGCTTTTTTTAGTTCTTCATATACCGGGCTTTTTTTGTTTTTCATTCCCCATTCAAGAGTTCCAGATCCAAAAAAACCAATATCTCCTTCTTGATGAGACTTTTTATGAACACTCTTTAAATTTGGATACATCTTTTCCCACATTTCTATTGTTTCCTCAGATTCGTGATTACTTGGAATTATCAATGCTCTTTTTTTTGTTAATGGTCCTACAAGATTTTTTGTATTTTGACTAAACCAGGTTTGGTCCCCTGCAAGAATAACTAATTCTATTTTCTCTTTGTCAATTAATTTTTCTATTTTCTTTACTAATCCCGTATCCCCATGAATATCTGCTATTGCTAAAATTTTCATTTTATTAATTTATTTAATTCATTTAATCTTTTTTCTGCTCCAATAGAAGTATTAAAAAGTTTTATAAAAATTTTAGATAACCATTCTGTCCATTCCTTATCTTTGATTGTATAAAAAATAAATATTTTCTTATCAAGTTCCTTTATTTTGCCAGTTGGTTCTTTTATTTCTTTTAATCTAAATGAGGTGTTATCAATCACAAATGCTCGTATAGGATGCTCTCTATGTCTTATTTCTATTAGCTCTTTTCCATATTTATAATTTAATGATAACACTTTCTTAATATTTTCAATTCCATTTAAATCTACCCTGCATAAAACTTTTAATTTCACTCCTTTTTTTATGAGGTCTTCTAGAGTTTGAAATAAATCAATTTTTCCTTTTTTCAAATTTATCCAAGAGAGATTACCAGAAAAAAGTTTTAATTCTTTTTTTGTTGTTTTTAAAATTTCAATTAATTCTTTTAAATTTGTAGAACTTTCTGAGATTTCATCTTCTACGATTGCTTTCTTATTCTTTTCGGAAATATTCTGAAAAATATCAAATGCAGAAAAATCTTCTTTTCTTTTTAGCTTCATAATTTCATTCTCAAGTTCTTCTTGAAGTTTAGTTGAACTTACTCTTTCTGGGGATGAAAAATAAGCAATTTTCAAGGCCCCTCTAGTTCCTCCTCTAAAAGTTTTTAAAGAAATTGTTTTATATTCTTCTTCAATTTCTTTTAAATATCTATCTACGGTTCTCCAGTTTTTTTTAAGATAATCAGAAATTTCATTTATACTTCTTGGTTCAACTGAAACAAATCTTTCAATTTCTTGAACTGTTTTATTATCAAGCATAAATATTTAGGTTTTTTGTGCTTTATAAGGATTTTTACTCTTTGGTTGATAGTTGTATTTTTTGTTCAGAAATTGTCATGAATGATGCAAGTCTAGAATTGTTATGGGAAAAATTGGTTGCATTTATTCAAACTCTGGAAACTTTGTTTATTTTGGATGTGCAAATTGTGATTCTTCTTTGAATTATTTTCTTAAAGAAGAAATTAAGTATCGAAAAAATTCTAAAAATTTAGATTTAATTTTGGAAAGAGAAAAATTAGAATGTCCAAATTGTTTTGATTGGCTTCATTTTGGAAACTCTTGGTTTAGAAATAAATCAAAGTATAATCTTTCCTTAAAGGAAGTTTTAAAATGAATTATAAGAAAAATTTGGAAAAGAAGTTTTGTGAGATCATTACTGTTGGAGATGATCAAGGAGGAAGTGGAAGCTGGTGTGATAATTGTGATTATAATCTAACTTATTACCTACATGATTATTTTTCTACTGACAAGATTGAGAGATCTAAAACAGGATTGGTTCCAGAAGAGAATTTAAGTATTTTTTTAAAGAAAAATAATTTACAATGCCCCAATTGTGATTATTCTCTTTCTTTTGGTAGAACAGAGTCTTATCCCTTTGGAGGAAGTGATTTTCCATGAAAATTAATTTTGAGGAGTTTTCAAAAAGATTAAATGATAAAAAAGAAAAAATAAGATCTGAGGATGACCTTTTTAGAAAAATTTTAAACTTTAAAATAAAAATAAATTCTATTGATGGAGATTTTGATGGTGGTTTTAAAATCTATACCCCCGATTACTCTTTAATGAATGATTTTAATTTTACCAAATTTGGTTATTCTAAACAGGAAACTTATTGTGGTCCGAATGAATCCTATGAACTTAATTCAGAATCTTTTATTTACAAAATTAATTTTTTTTCTAGTTTACCTCTTTTTGAGAAAACTACTTTTTATTTAGATGATCCTAAAATTGAAAAACAAAAAATGAACATTTTATATGAATTTTATTGGTCAAAATTAAAGGGGAATCTTCTTTCTTTTCCAAAAGAAAGTTCTGAAATAAAAACTTTCTTTTTAGAGAAAAATATGGATGAGAATTTAGTTAAGAATTTAATTAAAAATGTGGATCTTGTTAGAGAAACCTTGCCCTAGAAAAGACTATTTTTAATTTCCATAATATTTTATATTTTCCTTGTCTATTGAGGTAAGAAATTCTAATTCATTCCAAATATAATAAAGAATGTCATTTGCTTCATGAATTTTTCCTTCTTTGTATAATTTTTCCGCTTTTTTTATTTCTGGAAATTTCATGGGGATTTCTTCTTTTTTAAGATGAATACAAGCTTCATAATACGTTGCTTCCTCGAGTAATATCTGAACTGTTTCTTTTTGCAATGTTTCTCCAGAAAAAGCATAAAATCCAAAACCTTTGCTAATTCTTTCAAGTTCCTCTAAAGAGTTTTCATAAACCATCTAAATTTTTTAAAGGTCTTCAGGTTTATTAATCTTTTTTAGGTTTGTACGAAAACTAAAATGAAAAGGTAAAATGGCACAAAAATGAACGAAAAGTTCCACAAGAGTTAATTACAAGGGATGCCTCAAAAGTTCAAAATGAAGACTATTAAGACTTCTCGTTCAGTGATTTTTTCACCGACGACATTTCGTGCAATGCCATCTTTTTTTGTTACTGCTTGTTTGAAGTTGAGGTTACAAAATATTTATAAGGAAGGGGTTGTCCTAAAGTATATATTAAACTATACATGTCCAAAATGGAAGACAATTTTGATATCTTTTTCAGACGGAAACCAGCATTAATGCTTGTCTCTTTGAAGAAGAATACACGGATTAGGTATGGTAGTGTCTTGGCTAAAGAAGTGGATTGTACTTATAGCCATGCGGTAAAAATACTGCAGACTCTTGAGAGTTTGAAGTTGGTTGAGTTTGATAAGAAAGGAAGAATCAAACTAATCAAACTAACTCCTAAAGGGAAACAAGTTGCAGATGCGATTGAGAACATTCAAGTTCTAGTCAAATAAACCGGATAGAGGTGATCGCTATCCGTCCTTTGAAAGAAATTAATTATTTGTTATTGTGAAATTTTTTTAGGAAGTTTTTCTTCCAATTCTTTCGGAAAACCCGCATTTTCCGCATTTCAAAAAGATCAAATTGTCTTCATCAGAGTATTTTATTCCTAGATCTATTATTTGAGATTTATTATGCCCACATTTTCCACAGATGTTCTCATAAGTGGCATAAACATTTTCTTCATTTGCAATTCCTGCACCTTTCTCAATTTTCTTGTAAATTTTTTCATTTGAAATGGTTTTATCTTCTATTTTTTGATTTAATCCACAACTTAAGCATTCAATAAATATATTCTCTTTAGAATTTGTTGGGGGGAGGATGTTCTTGCATTTTTTGCAAAAACTAATTCCCATTTAAGATTTGAGATTAAGGGATATAAAAATCTTTGCAATTTTTATAGGTACTTTTAAAAATTTCCTTTTTATAGATTATGTATGGCAAATTATGGTTATGCAGGAATTAAATTTCCTCCTTTGAGTGAAAAAGAAATTCAAGAAAAATATTCTGAATTTGAAGACGAAATGAAAGAAGTTTTAGTTTGGAAAAAGGAAGAAGAAGTTCGACTTGTAAAAGGAAAAACTCCTCAATCAAAATCTGCAGCAAAAAGAGCCCTTGTTAAGGTTGCTCGTCGAATTGATACTGTAAATGGAAATTTACTTTATTGGAAATTAAGAAAAGAAGGAAAATCTCATTTCTATGCAAATATTGAGAGAGCAGAATTTTGGGATACGTTGAAGAATAAAGACAAGGAAGATTGAGAAGTTTTTTAAATCGTTTACCTCTAAATTATTTATGGCTCTGTAGCTCAGCTTGGTTAGAGCACTGGACTCTTAATCCAGGTGTCGAGGGTTCAAATCCCTTCAGGGCCATTTTTTAAAATTGATTTTCTTTTATAAAATTTATTTGCATCTATAAAAAAGTTTTCTATCTATAATCTCTTTTAGTATTTCCACATTTTACGCACTTAAAAAATTTGGTAGGAGATTCATCACTTGAACGGGTTTGAACCATCCAAAAATAAGCTTTGTCATGATTACATTTTGGACAAATTTCGTTAACTATTGGTTCGGTTTTAAAATCTTTTTTCAAAACTGCGATTTCAGGATGATCTTCTATTCTTTCTTTAGTTGAAAGAATAACTGCTCCTTTTTTAGTGTAAGAACATCTAGGACAAGAGCTATTTTTTATTTTTATAATTAAAACTGAACCGCACTTAGGACAAAATTCCATAAGTTTTTAGAGAGGAGATTCATTTATATAACTTATGTTTCTATTTATCCAATGATTGTGAAAAATATAATCAGATCAGCAGATGATTTTCTTTTAAAAGAGTCTAAAATGATTGTAGATTTTTTTAAAATCGAAATTGATTCAATTCCCGTGAATTATTTAGCTCTTCATAAAGAGAAAAATTCCAAGGAATTTAGAATTAATCCTGACCTGGAAGGAGTTCCTTTAAATATATATACTCTTTATTCAAAAAAATTTGCTTCTTCTGCAGTCGTTTATTATGAACTTTCAGTTAGAGAGGTCCTTTGTTTTATGAAAAATAATGCAATTTTCAAGCTGGAAGGGTTTATGGGATCAAAGTATTATCTTAGGGAAGCAAAAAGAGATGAGATGTCTGCTTATGCTTTAATTAAAAGTCGAGCAGATTATTATAAAAATTGTTTAGTTTAAATTTCCAGTGCAAAATCCCCTTTCTTCTGAAGATTTTGAATTTTCAAATAAAATTAATTTTACCCATCCAAAATAAGGCACAATATTTGCAAGAGGTCTTCCAACAAGTTGATTCTGATTTATTTTTTTTTCAATAAATAATTGTCCATTATTATTATCTCCCATAGTTGAAAAGAAATAAGTTCCATTTTCATTTTGAATGGTCATTACTCTATGAATTATTGGGTTTTTTTCTCCAGCATTAAAGATGATTACGTCTCCAATTTTTACTTTTTCAGGTTTTATTCCAATTACAAAAAGAATATCTCCTTTATTTAATCCATTTTTGAATGGAAAATTTAAGAATTTTGTTTTGATTATCTTTTCTTGAAAATATTTAAGATCATGAACTTCCCACCAATTATCAAAATTGGAAAAAATATTTCCTTCATGGTACATGGAGCAAGATTCGACAATTACTAATGGAAGAGAAGTTCCAGATGCAAAATTTAAAACTGGAAAGAAAATAAACTTTATAACAATTAACAAAAAAATTATTGAGAACACCCATCCTTTGAAAGATTCATCTTTCCAAACAATAAACCAAAAATTTTTGAAGAACTTTTTTAATGCTCCTTTATTCATAATTCTCAAAAGGAAACTTCATTTTATAACTATTTCCTTTTGATTTTTTTGTAAATATAACTTTTTAAACTCGAGGCTACTTTTCTTTTTATGAAAAAGATAAGTAATGAAATTCTTAAAAGGGCAGTTATTGCAGGAGCTTCTGCAGTATTAAAAAGTAAGCGAGAGCATCCTAATGACTCTGAGGAAGAAATTTTAAAAAGAATTATTCTAGATTGTGGACCTATTGCAAATAAAATTGGTTTTGATTAAACTTTAAAATCAAAAGCTTTTTAAATGTACACACTGTGTATACACATGCAAGATATATTTGATCATACAATTCTTTGTAAAAAGTGTGGCAAACCAATGGGAAAGGCAATGGTGCTTAGGAATGGATTTAATCTTAGAGCACGTATTTGCCCATTAGGACATGATAAAATAATTCATCCTGCAGATGAAGAGGAATACAAAAAATTTAAAGAACTTAGGCAAAAAGAATTTAAAGTAAAGATGAGGCTTGTTGGTAATAGTTATGCGGTTTCAATTCCCAAAGAAATTGTTTCATTTATGCAAGACCAAGAAAAAATTATGAATGACATGGTTCGTTTGTGTTTTGAAGAGTCTGGAAGACTTAGTTTAACTTTTGAAGAATTAATTGACAAAAATTTAAATAAAAGTGCGGATAAAGAAAATATAGATTAAAATGGAAGAAAATAAAGATACAAAAAAAGAAATTGTTTTGAAAGTGGTAGAAGCGCTTCAAGATGATGCATACAAAGGAATTGCAAGATTAGATTTAGAGTTAATGAGAGAGATTGGAGTTAAAAGAGGAGATGCAATTTTGATTGGAAAAAATAAATCAACAATTGCAATTGCAGATAGAGCTTATCCTGCCGATGTAGGTGAAGGAATAATTAGAATTGATGGAGTTTTAAGAAAAAATGCAGGAGTTTCTATAGGAGACGAAGTAAAAGTAAAAAAAGCTGAAGTTAAAGAAGCAAAAAAAGTAATAATTGCTCCTGCCCAAAAAGGAATAATGGTTCAAGGGGATCCAGATAGTTTAAGAAGAGGACTTCTTGGAAGAACTGTTGTTAAAGGGGATATTGTGGTTCTTGGAGGAGTTCAAAGAAGAAAAGATTTAATGAATGAAGAGATGGGAGATTTAAATGATATTTTTGGAAATTTAGGAGATCTTCTTGGAGGAATGGGATTTGGAAATTTAGGAGGAGGAGTTTCTCAAATTAAGTTTGTAGTAGTTTCAACAAATCCAAATTGTCCTGTAATAATTACTGAGAATACAGAGGTGGTTTTGAATTCAAAAGCCGTTGAAATGATTGAAGAAAAAATTCCAACAATTAATTATGAAGATATTGGAGGATTAACTGAAGAAATAAAAAAAATTAGAGAGATGGTTGAAATTCCTCTTAAACATCCGGAAATTTTTCAAAAATTAGGAGTAAGTCCCCCAAAAGGGGTTTTGTTGCATGGTCCTCCTGGAACAGGTAAAACTCTTCTTGCAAAAGCAGTTGCAAATGAATCAGATGCACATTTTATTTTATTAAATGGCCCAGAAATTATGAGTAAATTTTATGGAGAAAGTGAAAAGAAGATAAGAACTATCTTTGAAGAAGCTGAAAAAAATGCTCCCTCAATAATCTTTATTGATGAAATTGATGCAATTGCTCCAAAAAGAGAGGATGTTCAAGGAGAAGTAGAAAGAAGGGTTGTTTCACAATTATTAACGATGATGGATGGTTTGAATTCTCGAGGGAAAGTTATTGTAATTGGAGCTTCAAATAGAGTAAATTCTATTGACCAAGCGCTTCGTAGACCTGGAAGATTTGATAGAGAACTTGAAATTGGAGTTCCTGATAAAAATGGAAGGTTGCAAGTTTTGAAAATTCATTCTCGTGGAATGCCTTTGAATAAAGATGTTAATCTTGAAAAAATTGCTTCTTTGACTCATGGTTTTGTAGGAGCAGATATAGAAGCTTTAACTAAAGAGGCTGCAATGAATGTCCTTAGAAAACATTTGCCTAAAATAAAATTAGATGATGAAGAAATTCCTCAAGATGTTTTAGAAAAATTAATAATAAAGCATGAAGATTTCATTGATGCTTTGAGAATTGTTCGACCATCTGCAATGAGAGAAGTTTTAGTTGAGACTCCCAATGTTGGATGGGAAGAAGTGGGAGGATTAGATAAAATTAAAAATGAACTGCAAGAAGCCGTTGAATGGCCTCTTAAGTATGCTGATAGTTTTAAGAGATTAGGAATAAGACCTTCTAAGGGAATTTTACTTTATGGTCCTCCAGGAACAGGTAAAACTCTTCTTGCAAAAGCAGTTGCAAAAGAATCGGAAGCAAATTTTATTCATATTAAAGGACCTTCTTTACTTTCAATGTGGGTTGGAAAATCTGAGGAAGGAATGAGAAAAATTTTCGAGAGAGCTAGACAAGTTGCTCCATGTATTATCTTCTTTGATGAACTAGATTCACTTGCAGGAAAGAGAGGAAGTGATTCAAATAAAGTAACTGAGAGAGTTTTGAATCAAATGCTTTCAGAGATGGATGGACTTGAAGATATGAAAGATATTTTGGTTATTGGAGCGACGAATAGACCAGATATGCTTGATACAGCACTTCTTAGACCAGGAAGATTTGATAGGATTTTACTTGTGAATGCACCAACTCAAGAAGGAAGAGAACAAATTTTTAAAGTTCATACAAAAGAGATGCCTTTATTTTTAAGTAAGGATGAAATAAAAAAAATGGACGAACTTTATAAAAATGATAAGGTTGATAAAATTATTTCTAATATGGCTTCTGGAAAACCAGTTTCTGAACCAGAAATTAAAGATTTAGATAAAAAGGTTAATAAGGTTGATTTTAAAGGTCTTTCAGATAAGAAGAAATTGTGTCATTATTTGGCAAAAGAAACTGAAGGATTTACTGGTGCTGATATTGAAGCATTAGTCCGTGAAGCTGCAATGGTAGCTCTTCGTGAAAATATGGAATCAAAAGAAGTTAAGAAAAAACATTTTGACGAGGCCCTAAAAAAAACTAAACCAAGTTTAACAAAACAATCGATAGAAATTTACAAAAAAATGGAAGAACAATTTTTGAATAGTGCGAAAACTGCAGTTGGAGAAAAAGGAGGAAATTACTTCGGTTAAAATGGGATTTTTTGATGAAGATGATAATGATCCCTTCGAAAGTATTGTAAGAGAGTTTTTTGAAGGAACAAAACCAAGCAGAACTTCTTCATCTAGAGATTTAATTAAAAGCGAGAAAGAAGAAAGGATAATTGATTATATCGAAGAAGGAAATAAAGTTTATTTTGTTTTTGAATTATTTGGATATTCAAAAAAAGATATAAAAGTTGATGTTGGAAAAGGATTTATTGAAGTTGAAGCAAAGAAAAAAGATTTTGAGGGAGTTCAGAGTTATTTAATTTCTAAATTGAGTAAAGGGACAAAAATAAAAAAGAACATATCAAATTTGAAATTTAAAGATTATAATTGGGCATTTAATAATGGAATACTAGAGGTTGAAATCGAAACAAAATGACAGATTGTACCTTTTGCAAAATTGTGAATGGGAAAGTTCCTTCTAAGAAAATCTATGAAGATGAAGAATCTTTCGCGTTTTTAGATATTAATCCTTTTACAGAAGGGCATACTTTGCTTATTCCTAAAGAACATTATGAGAATATTTTTGATGTTCCAGAAAAAGAATTAAAAAATTTAATTGGGGTTTCCAGAAAAATTTCTGAAACTTTAAAAACCAAATTGAAATGCGATGGAATAAATATTCTAAATTCTAATGGTAAAGCTGCACAACAAGAGATTAATCATTTTCACATACATATTATTCCAAGATACTTAAAAAGTAAATTTAAATTAAATGCTGAAAATGTTTTAAAGGAAAAATCTTTAGATAAATCTTTTAAAAAAATTAGAGAAATATAAAATGGTAAAAAAAGAAGAAAACAAAAAAAATGAATTTTATTTGAAAATTGCTGAAAGTCTTCAGGAAGATGTGGACAAGGGAATTGCAAGAATTTCCTCTAAAGATATGAAAGCGATGAATCTTGCTTCAGGAGAGATTGTTTTAATTGAAGGAAAAATTCCAATTGCAGTTAAAGTTTTGAGGTCGCTTGGGGGAGATAAGTCAATCGGAAAGATTAGACTTGATGGAACGGTTAGATCAAATATTGGATCGTCTATTGGAGAAGAAGTAAAAGTCGATAAAGTTGAAGTCAAACCCGCAAGTTCAGTCACTCTTTCTCCTATGCAAGAAGGGATTCAATTTAGTAATAATCCTACAGAATTTTTTCATAATAAACTTTTAGAAAAACCAGTGGTCTTTGGTCAAAAAATTGTAATTGATGTTTTTGGAACAAGACTTAGTTATGCAGTTTCAAAAATTTCTCCAAAGGGAAGTGTTATTATTAATCCTTCAACAAATTTAATTATTTCTGAAGAAATTTATAGTGGTGATTTGAAAGCAACTGGAATTAGTTATGAAGATATTGGAGGATTAAAAGAAGAAATTGATTCAATTCGTGAGATGATTGAACTGCCTATGAAACATCCAGAAGTTTTTCAAAAATTAGGGGTTGGAGCTCCGAAAGGAGTTTTGTTAACTGGTCCTCCAGGAACAGGTAAAACTCTTCTTGCAAGAGCAGTCGCAACTGAAACTGATTCTTCGTTTTTTTCAATAGCAGGGCCCGAAATTATGAGTAAATATTATGGAGAAAGTGAAAAGCATATTAGAGAAATTTTTGAAAAGGCTCAGAAAAATGCTCCCTCAATAATTTTTATTGATGAAATTGATTCTATTGCTCCAAAGAGAGGAGATGGAACAGATCAAACTGAAAAAAGAATTGTTGCACAACTTTTAACTTTAATGGATGGATTAAAATCTCGTGGGCAAATTGTTGTTATGGCTGCAACAAACAGGCCTGAAGATATAGATGAGGCATTAAGACGTCCTGGGCGTTTTGATAGAGAATTAAGAATTAACCCTCCGGGAGAAGATGGAAGAAAAGAAATCTTGCAAATTCATACTCGAGGAATGCCTTTGGATGGAGATGTTGATTTTAATGAAATTGCTAGAAGAACAATTGGTTTTACCGGAGCGGATTTAGAAGTTTTAAGTAAGGAAGCAGGATTAAAATCTATAAAACCTTTTTTTAATGATTTAAAGAATATGCAAGAAAAAATTCCGACTGAAGTTCTTGATAAAATAAAAGTTTCAAGAAAGGATTTTATTGAAGCATTGAAAAAAGTTGAGCCTTCTGCGATGAGAGAAGTTTTAATTAAAAAACCTCATGTTAAATGGACTGATATTGGAGGATTGAAAGAAGCAAAAGATAAATTACGAGAATTAGTAGAATTGCCCCTTATGCGTCCTGATTTGTATACTGCGGCGGGAATAAAAGCTTCGAAGGGAATTTTACTTTATGGTCCTCCAGGAACAGGTAAAACTCTTCTTGCAAAAGCAGTTGCAAATGAAGCCAATGCAAATTTTATTTCTGTGAAAGGGCCAGAATTAATTAGTAAATGGGTCGGAGAAAGTGAAAAACATGTTCGAGAAATTTTTAAAAAAGCTAAACAAGTTGCACCTTCAATAATTTTCTTTGATGAGTTTGATTCAATTTCTAAATCAAGAGGAAGTGGATTTGGAGGAGAATCTTCTGAAAAAGTTGTTAATCAACTTTTAACCGAGTTGGATGGAATCGAAGAACTTGAAGGAGTTATGATCATTGCAGCAACTAATAGAAAAGACTTAATTGATCCTGCTTTACTTCGACCTGGAAGAATAGATGCTCATGTTGAACTTCCAATGCCAGATATCTTAACTCGTGAAGAGATCTTCAAAGTTCATATGAAAAATATGCCTTTTGAAAAAAATGTAGATATAAAGGAAATGGCAAAAAAAACCGGAAACTGGACAGGCGCGGATATTGAGGCAGTTGTAAGATTTGCTGGAATAAATTCAATAAAAAGAAATTACACCTTAAAAGAATCTGGAAAATTAACAGTTACAAAAGAGGATTTTGAGGTTTCTATGAAAGAAGTGGGAAAGGATAAGAAAGATTTTAATTCCAATGATATAGACATAAATAAAATTATGAAAAATTTACCTCAAGTTGAGAATAAGTCTTCTAAAGGAAAAAAAAGTAATTAATGTAATTATGTAATAGTTACAATTAGAAAGGTTTTTATATAAGTTTTTCTCACCTGTTTCATGGAATTAAACAATGCTTATTTATCAGAAATAAGAAAATACTTCCTTGAAGATTTAACAGAAGGGAATTTACAGATAATTAATTATAGTAATTTTGATCAGGTTTGTGGAGACAAAGGAAGGTCCTGCTTAGTTTATTCATTGAATGATGGAAATGTTATAAAAATTCCAAGATGGATTCCAAAATGGGAAAAAAAGGAGATTATTCAAGGAGTGATTAATGAGTTTGAAAATCAATTGATTGCTCTTTATAAGGGGATGAAAACTGCTGAGGTTTTTGGAATTTATTATACTCATGAAATCAATGAGAGAATTCGTTCTTTTGGACTAGCTATGAAAGATTTGGGGAGGATTACCTTGGATAATATAGAAAATATCTCTGAAAAAAAAGAAGCATTTAAACTTTGGAAATTAGAACGGGAAAAACTTTCTAAATTTGGTTTTCGTAAGTGGGATGATTATAAAGAGACCAATGCGATTTGGGTTCCAGAAGAAGGGCAAACTTATTTGATTGATTGGGGTTGCAATAATTATCTTGGATCAGATAGAGAAAAAATTTTAAATGAGATTTATGAAGAAAGGAGAATTAGTGTATAAAATGGCTTCAATAATTACTTCAAAAACAAAATTAGATCCCATTTTAGGAATCGAAAGAAAGTTTGAAACTAACCTTGAAGAAGGGAGTGTAATTAGTTTTGATGGTTCTTTTAGTTCTGTTTTAAAAGTAAGAGATGAAAATGGGCAAGTTTATGCTGGAAAATTTCCGTTTAAGTTTAATGAACAAGAATGGACTCAAAAAGATTGTCCTGCAATGGCCGAAATTTTAATTCCAAGTTTAAATCATGAAAATTTTATCTCAAATGAGTTATACAATCAATTTGATTTATCCTTGAAACCTGAAGGAGTTTTTGCGATTAAAATTAAAGAATATCCTTTTTTTCTACCCGCTTTCGTTAATAGATATGATGAAAGTTTTAGGACTTTTGATAAGCTTTCAAGAGAAGAGAAAAAATTTGCTGAGAAATTAGAAAAGGATGCCCTCAGAATCGTAATAGATGAGGGATTTTCTTTTTACAAAGATACAATTTCGAAAGAAAATAATAAATTCTACTCAATGAAGGAAGGATTTAAATTTAATGATTTTGGATGGTGGATTTATAAAAACCAAAGGAATCCGTTCCCTTCTTTATACAAACAACAAGCGTGGATCCTTGAAGATTATAACGAAGATTGTTTAAAATTGACTACTCGAATTAAGGAAGAATTTTCTGAAAAGGGCAAGTTAGAACTTTTAAATGAAAAAGAATCTTTTTTGGAGAAAATTTTATCTTTTTTTAGGATATAATCTTTTTATTTTGAAGTGTTAGTTACTTTTTCAACTTCAACTAAAAAAGTGTTTTCAGACTGACTTACCAGTTTTCCTTTCTCCTCAGTTAATATCGGATATTGATGGAGTATTCCTTCATTTTCGAGTTGATTTAATCCCAAAATGCCTTTAGTTCCAAATATTTTTACAATCCACCTAGATGCGAAGGGGAGATAGCCGTAACTATCTTTAATGAATTCAAGAATTTCTCTTCCTAATGGAAGTCTTGTATTTTTATCTTTTTTAAGAATGAAGATGTTTCCTTTTTTTCCATCGTGAACTACTCCGCTTCCGTTTGTCGCAAAAGGCTCAATTGCATAAAGACCCTCCTCAAAAGTGTTTTCCGATTTATTATTCACGTTCGGAACTGTTATTCCAGCATGCAAATCATATTGTTCCATTGAGTGTCCAGATAAATTTGCAACTGGGTTAAAACCATAATTTCTTATAGTTTTTTCAATGATTGATCCAATTTCTCCAAAAGTTGTTGTAGAAGAGAGCGCTTTTTCTGCATTTTTTAGTGCATCTTCTGATGCTTTTATTAAATCTTGATTAAGCCTTGAATTTTCTAAGTCTAAAGAAAAAGAATTGTCTGCTATCCATCCGTCGATCTCAACTCCAAAATCTACTTTCAGAAGTCCATGAGCGAGGGTTTCATCATTATAACTTGGAGTATAATGAGCAGCATACTCATTTATTGAAAGATTAACAGGGAAAGCAGGGCTTCCTCCCAATTCTAAGATTTTGTTTTCTATTAATTCAGCAATCTCAAGTAAAGGAGTTCCTTTTTTTATCTTTGGTTTAATCCAAATTTTAATTTCTCCGGCAATTTTTCCTGCTTTGATAATTTTTGACTTTTGCATTTTAATAAAATGAAATTTAGAGTTATAAAGATTGGGATATTTTAACTAAAGAGAAAATAAGATTAACTTGGTAATGGTAACATTTAAATAGAATGAATTTTTGAGTTGGTTATGGGATTAGAAAGTTCTCTTTCGATAGATATTGGAGCAATGGATTCTCAAGTCTTGGTAATCGGAGGAAAGAAGAAATTCATAAAACGAGCTAGAAAGATAGGAGGAAATTTTTTAAGAATAATTGAACCTGTTTTTTTTGGAGAATTTTTTAAATATCTTCCTAATAATTATCATAGAAAATTTCCAAAAAATCAAAGAGAATTATTAGAAAAAGAATTTAAGACTTGGAATCTCTGGAAAAAAGAAGGAATTCCTACCTTAAATCTTCAGAATTTTTCGGGGGATGAAATTGAATGGGGATATTTGGAAGGATCAAGGTCTTTAAGGCAATCTCTTAATTTTTGTCAAGATGAGAAAACATTTCTAAATTTTTTGGAATTATACCAAAAAATAAGAAGTCTAGCAAAAACAAAAAATAATTCAGATTACCTTCATTCAGATCCACACCTTGGTAATTTTTTAATTTCTAAAGAAAAAGAAATTTATCCTATCGATCCTGGATGTTTATTAAAAGAGGAATTGGGAATAAATGAATTAACATTTTCTCTTTTGAAGCAAACACTTTGTTCCATTATTTTTTTAAATACCGATATTTCTTCTAAAAAAAATTATGTTTCCTCTTTTAACCAATCTTTAAATAAATCTGAAAAAGAAAGATTTTTACAAGAGTTTAATAAAAATAAAACCATTCCAATTTTACCCAGAGTTTACTTTAAATTAAGAGAAGAATTTGTAAGTAGAGTAAAAAAGAGAGAAAAAATTGATCCATTTTTAGAACTTAAAGATTTTCAAGATAAATATGAAACTCATTTTAAAGATGTTTTTGAGAATTAATTTTTAAGTGCCTGATTATTTTTCGATACTTCTATCTCTAAGTCTTCTAGATTTGGGAATGAAATTAGTTATTTTTTCTTCGCTTGCTTTTCCTGTTCCAAGCAAGTCTTCTTTATATTTCATAATTATAAAACCGTTTAGACCGGTTTTTTTTAGAATTTCATGTCCCATCATCCAGATCTCTTTTTCTTGATCATCTAGTTCAACAATGTTTTTTTTAATTTCATTCTTTAAAATTTGTGAACCTTCAATTGATAGTCTCATTTTATGGTCTTCTAGTTTTCCAAGATAAATTCCTGCTCTCTCAATAAATATTATTTTTTCCAATTTCTTTAAATCTTCTTCATCAAAGTTTCCTTCATACAAAAAGATTCTTTCTTTTCCACGTTGCAATAAAGTTCCATTAAATTTTTCTATTCCAAACTGAGTTTTTATGGAGTCTAATATTTCTTTTCTTTCTTTTCCTTTGAGAATTTTTATGTTTTCAATTGTAGTCATTTTATTCTCCTAAATTTTGCTAGAAAAAACCCTTCGGTGTTATTATCTTGAGGATATACTCTTTTTGACAATTTTACTTTTTCTTTGAAAATTTTTTCTCCCCATTTAGTTAGTCCCGGTCTTGTTTTAACTGGAAGTTTGAAATCTATAATCTCAATTTGGTCTTCAAATTCATTTAGAATGAAATTTACTACCTCTTCATTTTCTTCTGGAGCATGAGTGCAAGTTGAGTATACAATTTCTCCTCCTATTTTTAAGTTTAGAAATGCATTTTTTAAAAGTTGTTTTTGAAGTTTTGAAAGAGACTTTATTGAATTTAAGTTCCACATAAGATATGTTTTTGGTGAACTTCTTAAAGTTCCTTCTCCAGAACAAGGGGCATCAACAAGTATTTTATCAAATTTAATATTTTCATTTTCAAAGTTCTTGCACAAATCCCTTCCCTCTTTTTTGGTAATAATTGTATTAGTAATTCCACATCTTTCTAAATTTGATGCGAGGATCCTCATCCTTCCCATTGAGATTTCGTTTGCAATGATATTCCCGGTATTTTTCATCTTTGCTCCTGCTTGAGTGGTTTTGCTCCCTGGTGAGGCACATAAATCCAAATGGGATTCTTTTTCTTTTGGATCAAGAGCAATTATTGGAAGCATAGATGAAAGCTCTTGAATGTAATAATATCCTAGAAGATGTTCTAATGATCTTCCTAATTCTCCTGGCTCAAGTTTTGAAAGAGATTCATTAATTAAAATTTCATTCTCTTTCCCAGTAGGATTCTTTCCCAAAACGACAAATATTTCAGGATGATCCTTCCAGGGAAAATTTAAAACCCATCCATAACTTTCCAATTTTTCTTTAAGTTTTTTCGGGGTAATCTTCAAGGTATTTACTCTAATTGAATTTACTGGTTCGATTTTTACAATTTTCCAATATTCCTCTAAGTCTTCCTTTTCAGTAAGCAATTTTTTTATTCTTTCAACGAATAGTGGTTTTGGTTCTGGAATTTTTCTTTCTTTCATAAAAAGAGATAGAAGAATCACTTTTTAAGAGTTTATTTTATAGTTTTAAATATAAAAAAGAATAAAAAGTAGGAAACCCTTTTTTTTGAATGAGAAGTTTTTACTTTACTATCTCTGGAAGCCCCCATTTTCTTCAAGAGATATATAATAGGTTTAAAGATTCTCTCTCTGATTTGAATTATTCTTCAGATAGTTATTCCCGATTTATTTCTCTTCAAAGAGGAAGCTCTGAAATTGAAGTTCTTGATAAGAAAGGATACATTATATTGCATTGGGGAAATGGGTTTTCAATTTACTCTCATTTTTCAACAAACTTTTTTAGAAAGAATGGAGGAGCTTTTGGAAAAAATTCTAAGCTTGTTTTAAAAGTGAATTCAGAAGATCCTAACAAGATGATAAAAGTTTCTTCAAAAATCAGCCAAGTCGATTCAATATTCGAGTCCAAAAAAAATTATTCTTTTGAAATGGAAGAACCAAAAGATTTTGATTTTTTTGATGAAGAATTATAAAACTTTTGGAATAACTATTTTGGTTCCGTGAAGGCCGATTATTTTCGAGGAATCTTTTATGGGTTGAATTATTTTTCCTATCTTCCTAACTTTAGAGTATAAAGATGGGTCAATCATTTTTTCTTTATAATGTTCAATTTCAAATCCAGTTTTTTTGATACAATAGTCGATTATCTTTGTCCCTAATCCACTATTTAACCCTATATTTGAATGAATCATCTCTTTTCCATAATAATTTTCAAAAAGAATTTCATAAAATTCATCTTTATCATTTATTGCAAATTTTGCGATTTCTCCTTCTGGATTCCATTTAACCGTATCTCCAATTATTGTTCCAAGAAGCATGTCTGTTAATTCGTAATTTACTTTTGAAAACGCTTCATTTCTATGGTAAATTTGTATTTCCCTATTTTTTAAGTTTGGAAGAAAAATCTCAGAATTTTCTTTTATAATTTCTGCTAGTTTAGAAGTTCTTTTTTTAGATGCTTCTGCGGAAAGTTCTTCTTTGGATTTATAAAAAGTTTTCATAACTTCATTTACTGAAGTGATCTTTCTTGAAAGAGAATATAATCTCGGAATTAATTCTTTTCCATTTTCATAATCTTCGTTCAGAATTTGAGTGAATCCATTCATTGCTCCCAAGGGGGCGTTTATTTCATGTTGAATAAATCTTATTAACTCTCTTTCTTCCTCAAATTCTTTTATTCTTTTTTGAAGGGTCAGAATCTCTTCATTATTTATTTTTAAGTCTATCATTTTACTACTCAGAAGTTACTATTTATAAATCTTTTGTCAGTCACTTTTTTTAAAAAATTTAAAACCATTTTTTAAGATTTTCTTGTTTTTTTCCTTTTATTAAATCTTTCACTTCAATTTTGAAAACCTCAAAAATGTTTTCCACAGATGGAATTACTTGTTTTTCCAAGTAATAATCTAAATCATATTCCCCCTTTTCATCAGACAATTTTACCCTATCCCTTACTAGCTTACTTTTGGTATTTTTTTCTGCAATATAATACTCTATTCTCGTGAACGGCTCAAATGGAAGGCCCCTTTCTTTCATTTTTTGTGCGGCAACAACATGGGGGGTTATTGATTTATAATCTTCAATAGGTTTTTTTAATTGGGATTTAATCATTATCTCTTCTTTTGAAACTTTTCTTGATTTTAATCTTTCAACGATTTCTTTTAAGTAGTTAAGGGCATTTTTGTCATTTCCATCGACTAATATTAATCTTAAAATTTTATCTTGAGTTTTTCTTGCGAGATCACACCAATCACGTCTTACAGTTTCGAATCCTCTTATCTTGATTACTCCCTCTTCATCAATCATGGCGTATTTCTTTTTTGCACCAGTTTCTCCTGAACGAGTTTTTACCCATAAGCCTCTTTTGAAAAAATCTTCAAGTTCTATATGCATTACTCCTGGAAGTTCTTTGTTTAATTTTTCTAAAAGTTCTTTAATTTCTTTTTTTGATTTTTTATCTCTTGTGAATGCAACAGAATCTGTATCCCCATAAATTACCTTGTGACCTTCTTTTTCTATTTTTTTAATCGTTTCAAGGTTATACTTTCGAACAAATGCTAAAATTGTCGAAGAAGCTTCCCAGGAATAATATCTTGCTCCAAAAAATCCAATGTATCCATGTGCAGATGCCGAAAGTAGTTTGAAAGCATTGCTTCTTGCTTTAGTAATGAGGTTTGGATTTTTCTTGTATTCTTCCTTATATTTTTTTCTTTTTTCGAAAATTTCTTTTAAAAGTGTGGGGAAAAACCCTGGTTCTTTTGTGAAATAAAATTTTTTTGTTTTATTGTTTATCTCTATTTCAGGGGATTCAATTGCGTTTTTTTTGTTTTCAGTTAAAGTTCCTTTTGAAATATTGTGAGAGATAATTATTGAAGTGTGCATAGAAGTAAAGTCGAACATTACAAGATCTTCATAGAGTCCAGGTTTAGGTTCGTAAACAAAAGCTCCTTCAACGCTGCCTTTTTTTCTTCGTTCTTCAATTTCATTCATTCCTGGTCGTTTTTCAGGAATTTCATTGAATTCTTCTAAATGATGCAAAATATAGGATTCAATTTGTTTAGAAAGACCATTCCTAGAAATCTCAAATGGGGGTTCTTTTATTATTCTTGAAAATTCTAAAATATCTGGCCAAAATTTTTCAAAAAGTTCTAAAGTAAGATAAGAATCGTACATGTTATACTCATAATATAAATCCCATTCATTTTCTTTAATTTTTGAAGAGTGTTTTAAGTTAAAATCTTTTTTTGTGTCTCCTAAAAATTCTTTTGAAACTTCTTTTAGGGACATTGATTCAGATTGCATATATTGTGCGTAAGTTGTTTTTATGAATTTTAGTAAATCAATATGGGCAATTCCTGAAATCCTTGCACTTGTCGAGACCCCCCTGGAAATTTTTGGTTCACTTGAGTCTATTCCTATTGGAAGAGCAACTTTTAGAATTTTCGCTCGATCTTTAATAAAAGGAAGATCAAAACCATCGGAATGATATCCTATTAAAAAATCTGGAGAATATTTTTTTACTTCTTCAACAAATTTCTCTAATAATTCTTTTTCGTTTTTTACAAATTCAACATAATTCTTTTTGGTTTTCTTTTTTTTCCAAGTTAAAACTTTTTTGAATTTTTCTCCTACGAGAGAAATCATGAGAATCTCTCCATTTTCAGATTTCAATGAGTCAGTTTCTATATCAAATGCAAGAGCTTTTTTCTTGAAATTCTCTTCTTTTGATTGCTCAATTTTTTCAAGTTTGATTACAAGATCAACATCTAAAATTTTGTCTATCCCCCCAAATCTATTTGAATCTGCTAAAATTTCTCCAGAAATTTTATACCAATTCATTGGAAAAAAACTTTTCTCCATAATGTAAGAAGTGGTAAATCCTAAATCGTACCCTCTTCGTTTTTCAATTTCTGAGATTCCCATTCTGTCTGCTAAATCGTGAAGATCTTTGTAATTTGTTGCATATATTTTAAGTGCTTTTACATCATTTCCTAGAAATTTTTTTTCTTTTAATTCTACTTTTTCAACTTTGGTGTTTCTTCCGTTTGTATCAAGAGAAATAGATTTTGTATATTCAATAATCTCTTTTACCCTTTTTTCACTTAAACCTTCTTTTAAAATTGCCCAAAAGTAGGGTTCAAAGGAATCTATTACACAAACTTTTTCCCCTTCTTTATTTCTCCCAAAAATTCTTGCGAAATTTCTGCCTTCATAATCGAAATAATCATAATCTATTGGAATAAATCTCATTTCCATGTTCTTTTTTATCTAATGGTCTTTTTATATTTTTTAATTTTAACTTTAAAAATAAATTATTAAAATTTTTAGCATAAAATTTATATACCATTTAATAATAGTAAATTAATGAAAAGTGAGCTGTTCGGAAAAGATTATGGGCTTCCAATTGATTCTTTTTATTACCAATTGTCCAATTCCGCATTAAGAAGAGAATATCAAGAAGAAATTCCTACACAATCCGATGAAGGTCCGTTAATTGTTAGTGAAATTTTAAGAAGGTGTGGGAACTCTAAATATTTTAAAACTTTTTTAGAAGGGGTTGATTTTAATGAGTTTGATAGACATTCTTTGGAATTGTTTCAAATAAGTCAGCTAATGAATCTGGATTATGAAAATATTTTTAAGGAACCGGAAAAAAAGCGAAGTTTGTTAAAGCATAATTTGAATTATGATGTTCTTATCACTGGAAAAGATAAACTTACCAAAGAGAAAATTTGTGAATTAATTGAAAAATGTAATAAATATCGAGTTGGGAGAGTTTTTCAAAGTGTTTGTAGAAAAGGAAAAAGCTTGATGGATAAAATAAATCAAACTTCAGAGTAGAAATTCTAATTCGTTAAATATTTAATTGGTCTTTCTTTGATTTTTAAATGGGACTCAATATTCGTGAAATTGTTTCAAGAAAGGAATTGGATTTACGCGAACTTAAAGATAAAACTATTTGTGTAGACGCTTTTAATGTGCTTTATCAATTTTTATCTACAATAAGGCAAGCAGATGGAACCCCACTTCAAGATGAAAAAGGAGAAATTACTTCGCACCTTTCAGGGATCTTTTACCGAAATTTGGCTTTGATAAAAGAAGGAATAAAATTGGTTTATGTTTTTGATGGAGAACCTCCAGCTTTGAAAGATAGAATTCATGAAAAGAGAGGAGAAGCAAGAAATGTTGCGAGGGAAAAATATGAAGCAGCTAGGGAGGAAGAAAATTTTGAAGTTATGAAAAGATATTCTTCCCAATTAATACGCTTAGAGGATAAAATGATTGAAGAATCTAAAGAACTTTTGGAGGCAATGGGAGTTTGTGTTGTTCAAGCTCCTGGTGAAGGTGAAGCCGAAGCTGCATATCTTTCAAGAAAAAAAGGATTTTATGGAGTTGTTAGTCAAGATTATGATTCTCTTATCTTTGGAGCACCAATTTTAATTAGAAATCTAACTGTTTCAAGAAAGAAAAAAATGCCTTCAGGTTATGTCGAAATTAAGCCAGAAAAGATCATTTTGGATGATGTTTTGAATGAATTAAAAATTGATTTAGATCAATTAATCTCTCTTGCAATTTTGGTTGGAACAGATTATAATCCAAAAGGGGTTCCTATGATTGGGCAAAAAAAAGCTCTAAAAATAGTTCAAGAATTTAATTCTCCTGAAAAGATCTTTGATTCTGTTAAGGATAAAATTGAAAATCTTTCTGAAGAAGATAAATTTGATTGGAAAGTTGTTTTTAGTTTACTTCGTGCACCTAAAACAAAAGACTTTGAACTTGAATTTCCTAGTTTTAATTTTGAAAAAATAAAAGAAATTTTAGTGGATAGACATGGATTTTCCGAGGAAAGAGTTAGTCTCCAATTAGACAAATTAAATAAGTTGAAAGTTACTAAAGATCAAAAAAGTTTGAATAAATGGTTTTAATTCTGTCCTACTGTCACTAGTTAAAGACAACAATTGGAAAGATTTATAAACTTTAAATCTATCTGTTTTTATGGATAAAGGAAAAATTATAACTTATGGATCAAACTTAATTGTAAACCCAATTGCAAATTTAGTAAAAGCTTCAAGTGTTGTGGGAAATCCTGGAAATCTTTATTGTGCGGCTTTCTATGGAATTCTTGATACATTCAACACTCTTTCCCCTAAGATTAAGAAAAGTACTTTCAATGGATTGGCAAAATTAGTTGGAATGGGTTTTTTCGGGGTAAAGTCCATTGGAAATTTGACTTCTATTGTAAATGGGAAGTATATGCCTGCAATTGATCTTGCTTTTGATGCTTCAATGTTATACCAACTTGGAAAAGATGTTTTTTCTACTTATGGCTCTGGCCAAGGAAAAAAAGATTTAGTTGATGACCTTTCAAAATTAAAGTTGAATAAAAAATTTAAACATATAAAAACTAAAGCAAAAACAATCAAATTAAAGCCAGAATCAAAAAAAGAAAATATGAATCCTTTAGAATCTGAATTGATTATTCAAGAAGTTCCAGAGACAAATCAAAGACATTCTGGCGTTGTTAAGTGGAGATAATTTAATATCCGTTGTTTTTTCTAATTTCTTTAACTGTTTTATAATTCATAACATATCTATTAGATAAAAATTCTTTTTCACCAATTCCTTGTTTTCCTGCCATTTTAACGATGATCTCCATTGCTTGTAAAATTCTCTTTGCTTCATTTTGATTACTTGATCTTACCTGAGTGAATCTATTTCCATATGCAATGTATTTTTGTTTTAAATCAAAAATAGACCTTCTTTTTTGATCAAGTACTTGTTTTGTTGGAACTGGAGTTCCTTCAGAAGAAGGAGCTGTTGTAGTGGTAGAATTTCCTCCAGAAAAGGTATTAACTAAAATTTTTGCTTTTTGTTTTGAAAATCCTCCTTGTGATTTTCCAAGTACCATTGCTTTTTTTGTGCCTCCTCCAGAACCAAAATAGATTTTAATTTCATTTGCTTGTCCAGGTTGAACAATTCCTCTTGTAGGTGAAGCTCTTAATCCATCCCAGGTTTTAATTACCCATTCCAAAGGTTTATCTCCAGCATTTTCAACTGCAATATGACTTCCCCTATTTGATTGAATACTTAAGGGAATTGTTCTAAAAATAGGAGAGGTATATCTCCTTCCATCGGCGTAAATCATCATTCTGGCTCCCCCCCTAAATTTTATGCCTGGAAGCCGAAGACCTTGAAGACCAACTTTTTTTTTTAAAATTAAGGCAAGAAATAAAAATCCCAATCCGATTAAAATTCCTGCTTCTTGTTCATAAACAACTCCAAAAAGCGAGAGTGCAATCAAAAGTGCTCCAAGAAGTGCAAATACGGTTGCAAGGAAGTTTCTAAATCCATACTTTAAGATTATAAAAATTGCAATTGCTACCCCTATCATTGCAAGAACGGTTGGAATGAGTTCAGAAGAAATTCCTAATGAATAGATTAAATCTTCAAAGGAAAATCCAGAGAGGATGATCCCCCACATTCCAAATGAAGCCACACAAAGTGAAATGATCCAACAAACAGCAGAATTATCTCTGAATGGGCTTTTTTTAAGTATGAAAAAAATGACTGCAAAAAGAGTTACAAATAGAAGAGCATTTAGGTACATAGAAATATTAAATTCTGAAAAAAGGCCGCTGAAACCAAAGTTGCTATAACCTCCTCCATAAGCAGATGCAAAACTCAAACTAAGTAAAGATAAAAATGTAAAAATATAACCCCTTTTCATATTTAAATTAGGAAATTTGTTTATATAAATATAACTACATTTTAGTGTTCTAGAATTTAAAAACTTAGTTTAAATTTAGAAATTAGGAAGATATTTTAAATAAGCTTTTCTTAGCCTTTTTATGAAACAGAGGGCTTTTAGTTTGTTTGGTAGTCTAGCTTTAGTAAATTTTCCTTATGAAACTATTAAGAAAGATAAAATTAAATTTGCAAATGAAATATTAAAGAATAATCAAACAGTCAAAACAGTTCTTGAGAAATTAGGAAAATTTAAAGGAAGACTTAGAAAACAGCAAACAAATTTTTTAGCAGGGATTAAAACTAAAGAGGTCTTGTATAAAGAAAATGGGTGTACTTTTAGATTTAATATAGATGAAACTTATTTTTCGCCTAGATTGTCAAATGAAAGAAATGAAATTGCAAAACTCATTAAAAAAAATGAAGAGGTTTTAGTTTCATTTGCTGGGGTTGGACCATTTTCAATTGTTATTGCAAAAAATTCTCATGTGAAAAAAGTTTATTCAAATGAACTAAATAGGATGGCAAATAAATATGCCCAAGAGAATATTATTAGAAATAAGCTTCAGGAAAAAGTTGAAATTATTTCTGGCGATTTTAAAAAAGTTGCAAAAAAACTAGTTGAACATAGAAAAAAGTTTGATGTGATAGTAATGCCTAGACCTCAATTAAAAGATAGTTTTTTATCTGAGGCATTAAGTTTGTCTAAAAAGGGAACCCGAGTTTATTATTACGATTTTTGTAAAATGGAAGAAGTCAAAAGTAAGGTTAAGATGGTTGAAAAGATTGCCGAAAAAAATAAAAAGAAAATAAAAATTTTACGCGTTAAACATGCAGGAGAAATTGCTCCATTTAAAGTTAGGATTAGAATAGACTTTGAGGTTATGAATTAAAAATGAAAAGCGATAAAATATCAAAGGAGAAACTTTTTAAATATTTCAAAGTGAGTGGAGACGCTTTGAATATAATAAAAAAAAGTATTATCAAAGGGAAAGAGAAAGAGGCTAAAGAAATTATTGAAATGGTTGAAAACTATCTTTCCGATGCACATCACTTTGAAAAGAAAGAGGATTTTGTCAATGCTTTTGCTGCATTAAATTATGCTCATGGGTGGATTGATTCTGGAGTTCGTCTTGAAGTTTTCGAAGTCGATGATGATAAACTTTTTACAATAAAATAAATTCAGATTAACATCGCGATTATCTGAAGTTCTCGTTAGAGAATTTGGGGATTTTTCGCAGGAAAATCCCAGATAATCGCTGTTATGTCTGGGTGAGCCGAAGGCGAAAGGGTGCAACCCGTCCCCGAGGATTTTTTCCGCATAAAAAACCGCAGAGTTGTGAGAAGGCACTTGTATTAATTTTAAAGATGGCACTTCAATACCCCCGACCACCCGCCCCTAATTTTGGAGATGTGTGCTTGGTTTTTCTTTCAGAAAAACAGATAGTCTTGCTTCGCAAGAAATTTATTTGGGCACTTTTTCAAAATCAATAAGCAACTTTTCTAATATTTTTTATTCCTGCGGCTTTTGCAGATTTTATACCTGCCTCTGAATCTTCAAAAACAATGCAATTTTCTGGAGAAACATTTAATTCTTTTAACGCTTTCAGATAAGCATCTGGTTCAGGTTTTTGATTTTTTACATCTTCACAAGTTATAATCACTTCAAAATACTTTGAAAGCCCTGTTTTATTCAAAATTCTTCTTGTTAATTGTTTGTTGTTCGCAGTAACTAAAGCAACCAAAGGACTTAATCCTAATTTTAAGTATCTTAACAACTCATTGTTAATTTCAATCTGAATATTTTTCAAAATCAATTCATATTCAGAAATAAATTCTTTCTTTATCTTCTTTTGAAGTTTCTTATCCGAAGTAATTTTTGAAATATAATCTTCTAAAGAATAACCTCTAAATTCTTCATCTGATTTTAATCCATTAGAATTTAAAACTTTCTTTAAGAGTTTTCCGTCAAATTTTTCAGTATTAACTAATGTTCCATCTAAGTCAAAAAGAAGAGCTGTTGTAGTAATCCCTTTTGGAATGTAATCTATTTTAAACTCTTCTGCGATCATTACAGATTCATAAGCTTTTATCAAATTAGGAAATTTATCTTGTAATTCTCTTTTTATTCCAATAAGTTCATCAGTTGATTTAATGTGTAAATCCAACATTAAATTATAATCTCCTATTGTAAAAGTTACATAATAGGTATTTTTATGGTATTTGCAGAATTCTATTAGTTTTTTTCTTTCTTCTTCACTGGTAAAATCTAATTTGATTAATAATAAATGCCATTGATAACCTAGTTTATTTATATTTAATTTTGGTCTAAATCCCTCTATAATTCCTCCTTTAATTAATTTTTTCATTCTATAACTTAAGATGTGTAAAGGCATTTTAATTTTTTTAGACAAAGCGATAGAGTCAATTCTCGCATTTTGAGAAAGAACCCTTAAAATTTTCTCATCCGAAACATCTAGTTTTAGAGATTTATCTCTTTCTCCTTGATAAAGAGGTTTATAATTTTGAGAACTTAAAAACTTGTAGCCAATATGTTCGGCTTCTGAGAGAATAGTAAATTTATAATCATACAAATTTGGCTCACAAATTCTAATTATTTGGTTTAAAGTTTTTTCAAAATTCAAAACCGAACTTTCATTTAGATTAAGAATAATATCCCATTTTCCAATACAAGAAATTAGCCACCCCACCTCATCTAAAGAGTTAATCTTTTTTAGTATTTCTTCCTCTTTTTCTTTGCTTATTTTCTCTAATTGGATGAATACATAATAAGTTGTTAATCCTAAATTTCCAACATTAACAACAGCATAAAAATTGTTTATTATATCTTTCTTTAACATCTGCTGTATCCTATAATTTGTAACTTGTTTAGATAATCTAACTTTTTTTGCTATACTTGAATCTGTTTGCCTAGCATCTTCTTCAAGTTCTCTAAGTATCTTTTTATCTTTCTCATCAATAATATCGCTTTTCTTTGGCATATTATTCTATTAATTTTATAATATTTAAATGTTGTTATTTTGTCAAAAATAAAAGCCGTTATCTTTTAATATATTAAACTACTTCTAAAATTAGGTAAAATGGGATTAGAAGATAAATTAAAGCAAGTTGGAAAAGGAATTTCCGAAACTACTTGGAAAGTGCTTGAATATGGAGTAGATTTATACAATCAATCTTATGACAGATTTCCTAAAACAACAAAATTCCTATCGGCTGCGACGGGAACTATCGGTGGAGATTACATTGCAAAAAGAGTAATGCAAGGAGAAGATATTAACTTAAGAGATGTTGCCTTTACAACATTTGCCGCTGCCTATCAATCTTGGCTTTATCCAAAATTTATTGATTATACTGAGAAAATTTCCGAAAATGAATCTGTTAAAAAAACATACAAAAAATTAGGAATTTCAAAAGAATGGGCAAAAACTCTAATTATTGGAGGTTTATTTTTTATTCCGAATATGGTCTATTGGGGATTACTTTCAGTAAAAAATCAAGCAGACCTTACTTTAAAATCTGCAACGCAAGCCACCAAAGCCATTGGAATTGGAAGCATACCTTACTTGGGTGTAGACTATGTTGTAACTAATAAACTAAAAAAAAGATATTGTCTTCCTGTTTGGTCAGTCGCAGAAATTGCTTATAATTCCTTTTTGGCAGGTGTTGCTTATTTGACAAAAAACACATAAGAAAAAGTGCCCATCTTCTTTTTTAGGAAAAAAGAAGCAAAAAAGACGCACACATCTCTTATTTATTTCGACAGCGTCCCGCCGTCCTGAAGTGCCATCTTTAACTATCTTTAATTTTCAAGGTTTAGTGCCTTCGAACAATTAGACATAACAATTAGTTCAAAGAAGTTTTTGCGTAGCAAAAATTTGGACGAGGACGCTGCAAGGTCCGAGTCTTTGAACGGATGTTCATTTGTCCGAGGGCTTTAGCCCGAGAGTGCAACGTGGTGCGTAGCGAAGCCGAAGAAGTCGAGAAAAAACTTGTATCGAGTGCGAAGCACCATTAGTTTTATAGAATGGGGGCTGGGCTTGTTTTGGTATTAACTGCCAAGTAGTAAATAACCGAAAAGTTTATAAAGAAAAACCACCCATTCATATTAAAATGGACGAGATTAAAGACATTCCCGAAGAAACAGGGCTTGAAGCAAAAATAGAGGCAAATAAACAATCCTCTGCGAAAAAGGTTGCTTTAGTTGATACTGCGGGAAATATATCATATTCATTAATTGTTGGAAGCATATTAGATTATTGCGCAGGATTAAATCTCGCAGGGATTGTTGCTTCAAGAGCATCAGCAACTGCTATGAATTCTGTTACAGGTGGACCATATGGGTGGTGGAGAGAAAATGCTTTCAAACTGACAAAAACAGATGAAGAAAGCGGAAAAATAAGAAAATCATTGGTCGACCTGCTTGCATTCAATACTTTTCAAGTGCCAATTTATGCAGCAGCAGTTGCGATTGGAAGTTTAGTTTCTGAGGGAAAAGTAGATATGGAGAAAGTTCAAAATGGAGTAACATATCTTGCGACAATCTCGCCATTTATTGGTCCGACATTAGGTTGGTATATGGATGGTTGTAGAAAACTTTTCGGAGTAAAATCTGCGGCAGAGGGAGCATACAAAGGAAGTAAAGCCCAGCCCCTTGAATAAATTAGAGTTTTTTCTCGATTGCAATTAACGTCGGCATTAACAGAAGTCGGCGAAGCCGATTTGGACGGAGAAACCTGCAAGACTTCGGAACTCTTTAATCGCTGTTATAATCCCCTTTAGGGCTGAATTTTAGTGCAACGTTGGGCGAAGCCCAAAAATTCAGAGTTTGTCCCTCGCAGTTTTTTAGGAAGCCCCATTAATTTAAAGAATAAAGGGTCGGCTCTGTTTCATTATTAATCAAAAAGTAGTAACAACAGAAAGATTTATAAATATTTGATTAATACAATAAATTATGGTTGAACATCAAGTTGCTCCAATAAGAGAATTTGAAACATTAGAAGATTTTACCAGAGGGCAAAATAATTTTTATATGCATTTTCGGGATGATTGTTACATAAGCAATGAAATATACAGGCAAAACCCTCATTTTCAAAGATTTCAAAAACAACATCCAGAAATGGAACAAGAAACAACTAGGGCAACTGTTCAGGCAATGAGAACAGAGCCAAGACAAAAATTGCCATACGAACAGTTGTGGGATGCATATAAAATTATGTCAAAATTAGTTTTCTTAGATGACAAATATGTAATGCATGATGGTCAGCCAGATGATTGGTTTTTGTGTAGATAAAGAGCCGACCCTTTCTATTTTTAGCCAACTTTTGAATTGAATATAACATCGCGATTAAGAGAAGTTCCGAACGCAGTGAGGAATTTGGGAAAATTCTGCAAGAATTTTCCTCTAAATCCTTGTTAAATGAGGGTGAGCGAAGCGACGAAAGCGCAGCGTCCCCAAGGATTTCTGAAAGAAATCCGTAGCGTATTATTTTTGGCGCATAGAATACAATAATAACAATCTTTCTATTCCAATTCCAAACCCGACAAATCCTTTTTTTAGAGGTTCTTTTTGAACAATTGAGTCTTTATTCTTTATGAAATTTTTGGGATTGACGTTTTCTCCTAGTTCTCCACAAGCAACTATTTCAATGATTTTATCATCATTTTTATAGAATAA
>Ga0210050_1000460_pt1 | contig 51965 bp, 52 predicted proteins | sample CryGey132114_all_FD_185463 | JGI IMG/M metagenome (GOLD analysis project Ga0210050, IMG submission 185463) | Groundwater microbial communities from aquifer - Crystal Geyser CG22_combo_CG10-13_8/21/14_all (SPAdes) (version 2) | ecosystem: Environmental > Aquatic > Deep subsurface > Groundwater ... | reverse complement strand
ATTTCTTAATTTTTAAAGTATTTTTCAAAAAACATTTATACAACCATAAAAACATAAGAAAACAACAAATTTAGTAATAAAATAAAATCACAATAATAAAACATAAATTAAGAAAACATTACGATATCCGACAGAGGTCGGACAGGTATCGTAATGTTTTTTTTATGATTCCTTCCATAATAGATTTTGTTTTAGTTTTTATTAAGGAAAACATTACGATATATCGTAATGTTTTAACCTGTGTCGTCCACACTATATAATTAACATCATTATTGAAAAAAATATTACGATATATCGTAATGTTAACCTACGTCGTCTACACAATATAATTAAAGTCATTATTAATAAAAACATTACGATATATCGTAATGTTTTTAACACAAACGAATTTATATACTTATCTTTAATAGATATTTAAAACAAACACCAAAGATATCATGATGTATTGATGTAAATTATTACGATATATCGTAATAATTCTTTTCTAAAATAATTATGTGATCACCTGTGTTAGTTATGTTGATTATGTTGATGTAAATATTACGATATATCGTAATATTTTTATATTCTAAACTTAAAAAATTCCCCAACCTTATGCAAAATATATTACGATATATCGTAATGTTTTCATTTAAAACTTAAAGTATTAATCAAACTTAACTCAAATATATTACGATACATGTCCGACCTCTGGCGGATATCATAATGTTATCGATTCTATATTAACTATTGTGTATAGATATATTTTATATACTATCTAACCATTCCCATCTTTTTGAGGTCATCCTCTGTGGAGATATAAAAGATACAAATGCTTTCAACATTTTATCCATGGCTTTTGACTGTGTATCTAAAATTTTTATTACTGATGAATATCTACCATTTTCTATTTTTAAAGAAGTCTTTTGTATCGTTGAAGGACTCATTTTAAGCAATTCTGAAATTTGTGTCACCAGTGTTTTCTTATTTAGTGAGTGTATTAATGCTAAACGTTTTGCTAGCATGATTTTTTCAGTATGAGTAAAAAACTCATTTAAAAATTTCTTACCCTCAGTTGAACGTGGAAGTGAGAGTAATGTGGTGATTAATTGTTCACTTATCTCCCTTTGCTTTTCTGGTGGTAATTTTTGTTTTGAAATATGTGGCATATATAAATAATAATAATTAGTAATATTTAGTACCGCATTATAATATGTAAATATTACGATATATCGTAATGTTTTCAATTGATAGGTGGTGTATATCTGATTTATATCTAATGTATATATAACCAGCTTGATCACAGCATAAACAATATATTACGATATATCGTAATAATTTACACTAAAGACTGTCTTTGATGTAAGTGGGGTTTGTTATTTTTTATAAGAAAACAAAAAAGGCGCACAGAGTGCGTCTTTTTTGTGCTAGAGTTGAAATTATTTTCTTCTCTTAGCTGCCTTTCTCTTAGGAGCTGCTTTCTTTTTTGCAGCTGGCTTTCGCTTTGCTGCTGCCTTTCTCTTAGGAGCTGCTTTCTTTTTTGCAGCTGCCTTTCTCTTAGGAGCTGCTTTTCTTTTTGCAGCTGGCTTTCGCTTTGCTGCTGCCTTTCTTTTTACTGCCATGATATTTTTGTAACTAGTTACTTGTAATAGATAATTTAGTCGACCTTACTATTCATTTTTATTTAAAAAAATAAATTAAAAATAAAAATAAATTTTTCCCTTAATTTAATTATCTAACATTTATTTTTTTTCACAACATAAAAAAAATATTTGTGTGGAAAAGTTTGCAAACTTTTTTTAAAAATAAAATAAAAAATAATTTTACAAAACTAATTTTTACATCAGCACTTCACGCCCCGTAGTAAGTTGTGAAACAACTTTACTACTGGGGTGGAAAAGTTTGCAAACTTTTTTTAAAAATAAAATAAAAAATAATTTTACAAAACTAATTTTAAAAAAGTTTTTTGCAAAATAAAAACTGCGCGTTTTGTGACGCGCAGTTTTTATTTTTAGTTCCGCTCAGTAGCGGTCAGTGGGGCGAGCTCCATGATAAAGTCTTATGTGAGTGCAACCACTGACCACCACCAAAAAGAACTTACGTAAATATTATAAGATTTACGAAAAAAATCAATCAAATCTCTATAAAAACCCAGTAGTGAATTTTGGCATCGCGCACAACGTGCGCATACTAAACAAATGCCAAAATATACTACTGGGTAAACGAAAAATCCCGCAGAGCGGGTTTTTTCGTAAGACTTCTTTGAAGCACGCACATGATGCGCACTCACATAATGTAGTATAGCACAAATTAGACTTTTTGCAAGTCCGTGTACACATAATACGGGTTGCGGGCGAAAATTCGAAATACGAAGCACGAAATACTAAACAATACTTAAATCCCAAATTCAAAAATCTAAACAGATTTCTTAATTATTGTACCAAAAATTTTCATCAGTAAAATGTTCATTCCTACAAGTCGTATTGTTTAGAATTTGAAATTTTTGTCATTGTGATTTATCTGCCAGGACGTGCGTAGGATTTCGTGCTTCGTATTTCGAATTTATTTCGAATTTCGATATTCGAATTTCGTGCTTAATCCATAACATCAAATCATCCTGATTTGATGTTATGGATTTCTACCCGCTCTTATCTCTGTAATATAGTAGTCTATTTGGGCTATTAGATCAGGTACTATGGCCTTTGTTTTCTCCAAAATCTCTATGGATTTAGTCCTTTCACCGATATCCACATAAGCTGCTGCAAGTGAGAAATACGCCTGTGCATCTGTTGGATTTTGTTCTATTTTAGCCCTTAAAAGCTCAATCACTTTTGCTTTATTCCCTTTTGCGTTATATGCCTTTATCACAAGATCATTTGGCACCAAAGTAGTCCCAAATCTCTCCATCAACAATGAGTCAGCAAGCTCTGTTCTATCTGTTGATATTGCACCCATCACATATCCAAAAAATGCCAGCTCATATTCTGGTGCTGATTTATATGCTTCTTCAAAAAGCTCAAACCCACCTTCTGCATCACCTTTGCTTGTCTTTATGGATGCAATCTCGAGCATTATGTTTTGCTTTCTTGGAGAAAGCTCTAGCGCTCTATCAAGATGAACGAGCGCTTCATCTGCAAAATTGTATGTTTCATAAAGAGAACCGAGAAATACTTCCAGCCGAGCATTGTCTTTGTCGTGCACAATTTGTTTTTTCATTTCTTCTGTAGCTTTTTGAAAATATTTTTCTTTAATCTCAAGTGGTACTTTTGATCCAGCCATATTGTTTGTAAGTTGGGCCAACTGTTCTCTAATTTCTTGGTTTGCAAAATTATCATACGCAAGCGCATTATCAAAACTTACCAAAGCATCATCCAGCTTTCCGGTAGACGCATTTTTTAACGCATCAAGAAGTTGTACGTTTGCGCCAATTGCACCAGCGTTGAAAAAATAAATTCCGTAAATAGAAAGGACGACGACAATGTACGGTGCTATTTTTTCTACAAAAAAATTTTCATCGGCTTCATTTTGTTTTCTCTTTTTTTCTATTACTACTTTTTCTGCGCGCATGTGATGCACAAGAGCAAGAACGGCAATAAAATATATATAGCTCACAATATTATCAAACACAAAAATGTTGTGGAAAAAATATCCAGCAAGCAAACCCGTGATCAAAGATTTCTCCAACACCGTCATCTCATCTTTTTCTCTCTTCTTCCATAATAGATAAACAGCGGATCCAAACAAAGATAGATAAAACAAAAGCCCAAGTGCGCCACCAGCAATTAGCCAGTCAAAGAATACGTTGTGTGCCCTATCAAACCAAGCTTCTTGGCCATACATAGCTGGGTCATAGTTTTTGCTGAATATGTATATAAAACTTTCCTGTCCCCAACCGAATATTGGTTTTTCTTTAAATCCTTTGTATGCCATATCCCATATTAAAAATCGTGACTGCGTGGTGCCGTCTTGAAGCGATATAGATGAAATACGTGCAAGCGTCATGCTGTTTTGTACGAAAGAAGTCTTTCTTATCGCAAAAAATCCAAGAACCATCACAAACACAAGACCAACTATCACAATAGATGCTTTCTTTACTTTTTTATCTTTCTTTTCAAAGAGCGCAGTAAGTATAAATGTGAGCAAGACACCTCCTATCAGGCCTAGAATCGCTCCACGGGTCGCTGTGTGATACAGGATGATTGTGTTTAGAGTAATTACCGAAATATACCACCAACCAAGTGCACCAATCGTTTTTCTTGTATAAACACTTCTTTCTTGAATATTTCTCACAAGCAAAAATCCCGCGATAAAAATATTAAAGAGCATGTAGATAGCCAAGTATGTCGCGTTACCAAATGTGGCATCCACTCGCACACCTCCCTGGTTGATTGTAAGCGCACCCATAAGCTGAAGCATTGAATAAATAGAAATAACAACGCTCACTACTATTGATGAATTAAGAAATCTCTTCCAAAGCTTTTCTGTATTAAGGACTGATGCCAACACCACAAAAAGACCAAGTAGGTGAAATATAGTCACCCACCCTTCCATTCGCTCATAGTTGCTCCAAAAGCTTTTTACCACATTTGGACTCATTAGATTGGATATAAAAAGAGATACCACAAATGCAATGAAAGCAAAAAGTGTCCATGATTTCTTTGGTCTGTATTCTTTATTAAGTAGAGCAAGCACAGCCCAGGCGCCGGCGATAACCAATACAATCACACGAAACATTACGTTCTTGCCGGTTATAAAAGGAAAAAACATGTTCTGCGACACCACGAAAGGCACCAATAGCAAAAGCCATATGCCTGTATAGATTATTTTCTTCAATATGTTGTCCAAATTCATCCCGTTAGAGATAGGACGCGGACTAAATCAGCCTATATCCTATATAAATTAAAATATTATGTATAAATTCGATTAATGATTGTTTGATATCCCTTCGTGTCCGCTATCTCTAACGGGACCCATAACTTATCCATCAATATTAGTATATATATAGAATATAAGCAAAAGTGAGGAAAAGCTATGTTTTTCCACTGACACCCCATGACACCTTTTGACACCTTTGGCCTATACATATATAATGCAGATATATGACAAATGAGATTGAGCCAAACTCCGTCTATACCACAGGTGAAACTATGGAGATTCTTAAAGTGAGCAATTCCACAATCAAGCGCATGCTAAAGCATGGCCTCATTCGTGCTAATAAAGTAGGAGGACAATACAGAATATTGGGTAAAGAAATACTACGCCTTGTCTCCCCTGACGTAGAAAAACGCGCCACAAAAAGCTACCTTGGTGTAAAAAAGAAAGTGGTGGATAAAATAAACAAGTGGTAAAATTTACCATCTTGAGTGAAAAATGTTATGAAAACTAACACAACAATAATAAGACCTAAAAAAACTTTCAGCCTGGAAGATTTCAAAGAAATTTGGGCATATAGAGAGCTCGCATATTTCTTCGCCTGGAGGGATATAAAGGTTCGTTATAAACAAACATTCATTGGAATAGCTTGGGCTGTGTTTCAGCCATTTATGGCGATGGTCGTTTTCAGTGTGGTTTTGGGGACGCTCGCAAAGATGCCGTCTGACGGTATCCCTTATCCTATTTTTGTTTATTCAGGTCTTTTGTTTTGGCAATTCTTCTCATCCGCACTAAGCGAGACAAGTGGTTCCTTGGTTGGAAATGCATCAATCATTACAAAAGTATATTTCCCAAGACTTATAATTCCAATCTCTGGAATAGTAACAAAATTTGTAGATTTTGGTATTTCCGCATTAATTCTTGTCGGGCTAATGTTTTATTATCATTTTATTCCAAATCCAATCACATTACTGCTTTTACCATTGCTTCTTTTGATAACATTTCTTGCCGCGATAGGCGGAGGACTCTTCCTTGCATCAATAAATGTAAAATACCGTGATGTGCGCTACATACTGCCATATTTCATTCAAATGCTTCTTTTTGTTACTCCAGTAATATATCCAGCAAGTATTGCTGGTAAGTGGTCATTCCTTTTGGCAATCAATCCAATGACTGGAGTAATAAAAGCATCGCGTGCTGCACTCTTTGGAACAGAACCAATAAACTGGGCACTTCTTGGAATATCTTTAATAGCTGTGTCCATACTACTTGTAATCGGAATTATCTTTTTTAAGAAAACTGAAAGATATTTTGCAGACATTGTTTAGATAAACATACAAATATACAAATTATGCGAATGATACTAATGACAACAAATATGAAGGTAAACATACAAATATACGAATAATGAAAATGAGTACAAATAAAAAAATAGGAGAAAAAGTTATAGAGCCCGAGTTATCATATACGATTACAGGAGTTCTTTTTGCTGTCCATAACGAGTTAGGTCAATACGCCAGAGAAAAACAATATGGTGATTTAGTAGAAAAAAAATTAAAAGAAATAAAGATACCTTATAAAAGAGAAATTTCCATCTCTGATTCTGGAAATATATTAGATTTTATTATTGACAATAAAATAGTCCTGGAATTAAAAGCATCAAGGATACTCACAAAAGAAAACTATCGACAAATACAAAATTATCTACAACAAACAAATATTAAATTAGGGTTATTAATCAATTTTAGAAGTAAATATTTAAAGCCTGTCCGTATTATTCGCATAGATTCGTATAATTCGTAAAATTAGTATATTAGTATGTCAAACTTCGCAATTGAAATAAAAAATGTAGGTAAAAAATATAACATCACTCACCAGCGTGGGGGGTATGTTTCTCTTCGAGATGTTTTAACCAATATTCTCAAAAATCCATTCAAACACGCAAAGTACAAAGCCAAAGAGGTTCTGGGAAAAGTAGAAAAAGAAGAGTTCTGGGCACTAAAAGATATCAATCTTACAGTTAAAAAAGGAGAAATAATAGGAATTATAGGATCAAATGGCGCTGGAAAGTCTACACTATTAAAACTCCTTTCAAAGATAACCCCGCCAACTACAGGGGAGATAAATTTAAATGGACGAGTAGCGTCCCTTTTAGAGGTTGGGACAGGATTCCACCCAGAGCTTACTGGTCGTGAAAACATCTTCTTAAATGGAGCCATATTAGGTATGACAAAGAAAGAAATTACTGAACGTTTTGATGACATAGTAGAGTTTTCTGGAGTGAAACAATTTATAGACACACCAGTAAAGAGGTACTCGTCTGGTATGTATGTACGTCTGGCATTTGCTGTAGCGGCTCATATGGAGCCGGACATACTTATAGTAGACGAAGTACTCGCTGTAGGAGATGCAGAGTTTCAAAAAAAATCCCTTGGGAAACTAGATAGTGTTTCAAAAGAAAGTGGTAGAACAATTTTATTTGTAAGCCACAATATGGGAGCAATCCAAAGACTCTGTAAAAAAACCATACTACTTGAAAAAGGACAAATCAAAATGTTTGGTAATACTGAAAGGGTTATTCGTAAATACCTAGAAAACACAAATAATGATGTTAGGGAGAGAAAATTTAATGTTATAAACTCAGACCTAGGTATAACAAATATTATTATAAATCAAAATGACCAAAACGATTTTTTTCTGTCGACAGAAAAAATATTTGTTAATGTTAGTGTTTATACAAAAGATATAGACGCAGAAAATTTTATTTGTGGTTTCACTTTATTTGATGAAAAAAACCAAAATGTTTTATCCACATACTTCAACGATATGGGTGATTTTATTAAAGTACAAAAATTTAATGGTATACATAATTTTATGTGTGAAATACCAGAAAACTTACTAAACGAGGGTGAGTATCGTTTTGTATTTGATGTTGGAATTGCTAATATTAAAAAGACAACAATGGAAAACGTACACACATTGAAAATAACAGTAAAAAATATACTGGGTGTTGGTTCTAGGTTTGGGCTTGGCCGTAAATGGCGCGATTCTGCGGTTTTACCTCTTTTAAGTTGGGAATTAAAAAATTAATAAAATAATAAAATGGAAAAATATTTAAAAATGCAGAAAGAATATTATAATGATGAAAGAATATCATCTGAACAAGTAGTTGGAAACTATAAATGGCACGAGAACTTCCCTTACGAAACACAGCTTTTGTATAAAAATGGCGATATGAGAATGCCATTAATTACCAACTCTAAAGAAAAATATGCTTTAGATTTTGGGTGTGGACCTGGTAGGATGATAAATCGAATGTCAAAATTATTTAAAAGAGTTGATGGAGTTGATATCTCAGAAAATCTACTTATTGAGTCAAAACAACAACACCCGGATAGTAATTTTTATATATCTTCAGGAAAGGATACGGGCTCAGCACCAAACGATACATACGATTTCGTATATTCAACAATAGCCATGCAACATATTGCGGTCCACAGCATAAGAATGGATATATTAAAAAGTATTCATAAAATTTTAAAACCTGGTGGTGTCGCTACAATACAAATGGCATTTAACGCGGAATATCCTTATATAATAAAAAGAAAAGATTTCAAAATAAAAGATTTTTATATAAAAATATTTAAAAAACAAAAAATACATGCTGCGTGGAGCGAAGATCGAACAAATGCTACATCAACAAATTCTGGGTGTGATGTTGCGATAAACAAAGATGATTTGGAGAAATTAAAGAGCGATTTTAGCTCAATTTTTAAAAATGTAGATTATTGGTTTTACGATGTAAGCCTTATATACCAAAATTTAAATGGAGAAAGGCACGCTCCTAAGTATTGGCCTACTCATTGGATATTTATTCATGGAACAAAATAAATTAAAAATCAAGGCGATATTATTTGACCTAGATGGTGTATTAGTAAATATGCCAGACGGACACTATGAAGCCTTAAATATGGCCCTGTCTCTTTTTGGATCAACAATTAACAGAGACGAGCATGAACATGTTTTCAACGGATTACCAACAAGAAAAAAATTAAAGAAAATGGAGGCTATGGAAAGATTGCCCATTGGTCTAATAGAATTAATAAACGGAATCAAACAAAAATATACGAAAGAAATAATACCAAAATATTGTGTCCCAGATTATTCAAAGATAATATTACTCCAACAACTAAAAAAACGTGGTTTTTTGCTAGGATGTTGCTCAAATTCAATAAAAGAAACCCTTCATATAATGCTAAAAAGTGCGCAAATTTTTGATTTTTTTGATTTAATAATCGGAAATGATGAGGTAAAAGAACCAAAACCACACCCGGAAATGTATTTATCTGCTTTTAAGATACTTAATTTAAAACCTGATGAGTGTATTATAGTAGAAGACTCTCCACACGGAATAGAGTCAGCAAAAGCCAGTGGCGCTAAGGTTTTTGAGGTACGTGGTACTGAGGATGTAAATCTATCTTTATTTAAAGACATTTTATAAAATAAAAAATTTATTATGATAAATATAATTATTCCAATGGCAGGACTCGGATCACGCTTCAAAGAAGCTGGTTATACATTTCCAAAACCATTAATAGACGTTGGTGGAAAAACAATGATAGAAGTGGTTATAAACAACCTAAGACCAAAAAATGATTACAGGTTTATTTTTATCTGCCAAAAAGAACATTACGAAAAATATGATTTGTTTAATATTCTAAAAAATGCAACAAACAATAACTTTGAGGTGGTAAAAATAGACGGAGTTACTGAGGGTGCGGCTTGTACTGTTTTGTGTGGCATAAATTATATAAATAATAATGACCCTTTAATTATTGCGAATTCAGATCAGTTTATAGATATTAAAATTGATGATTTCATTGAAGAAGCAAAAAAAAGTAAATCTGATGGAATGATAATGACATTCAAAGCAAGTCATCCAAAATGGAGTTATGTACGCCTAGATAATAATAAAAAAGTTATTGAAACAGCAGAAAAGGTGGTGATATCAGATAAGGCCACAGTTGGTATATATTATTTCAAAAAAGGTTCTGACTTTGTAAGTGCCGCTGAGTCAATGATACAGAAAAATATACGACACAATAATGAGTTCTATGTATGTCCTGTATATAATCAGCTAATAATAGAAGATAAGATAATTTATATATACAACATTGAACCGGAGCAAATGCATGGACTAGGAACACCTGAGGATTTGGTTGTCTTCCAAAAAAAGATTGGGGATGGAAGTATAGTTATATAATTCTGATGTATATAATAACTCACAGAGGATTAGACCCTTCAATGCAAGATTTTTTTGTTGAAAGCTCATTAGAAGCACTAGAAAACCATATTGAACGAGGGTTTGGTTTAGAGTTTGATCTTCAAGCAACAAAGGACAATAAGTTTGTAGTATTCCATGACAATAATCTAAAAAGAATTAGTCAAGGTGAAAATCTTAAAAAAATATTAGATTATACAGAGAAAGAACTTTGTTTACTTAAAATAAAAAATTGTCATATTGCCTCGTTTACACAAATATTAGATATGATAGAAAAAAATACAAACAACAATACAGTTCATTTTGTACATATAAAATATTTTTTACAAAGCCAAAAATACTTGGATATATTACTCGAATATATAAAAAATAGAAACATAAATAATATAATATTTTTTGATATAAAAATAGATACCGGGAAATATCTTAAAGGAAAAAACAAAAAAATAAACTTGGCTCCTTCTGTATCTCATAAATACGATATAAAAAGATATGGTAAATTTGTCGGTAATACACTTTTAACAACAGAAGTGGTTTTGAAAAACAAAGCTCTTTTTAATTGGGTTTGGCTTGATGAGTGGGATTTATTAGATAAAAATAATGGAACAAAAAAATTATATACTGAGAAGACATTTACAACTTTTCGGGATTTTGGATTCAATATCGCACTAGTAACACCAGAACTACACGCATCATCACCTAGTTTATTAGGAAAAGAGGCACATCAAGATGTAAAAACGGCCAAAAAACTTCAAGATAGACTCCAAGAAATTATAACCCTTGCACCAGACGCAGTTTGCACGGACTATCCAGATTTAATTAAAAATTTAATAACCATTTAGATGTCATTTTTTTTAAACAAAATAGTAAATTTTTTAGAAAACAAAAATAAAGTATTTTTTACTTTCCATTTGCGTCCATACCTGTCTTCTTCTGTTAACAAAAATACAGAAAAAAATAACGGTGATGTTGCTATAATAATACAGGGCCCTATCGTATATGAAAAAAACTTCACTCTTGAAACAATAAAAACATACTTAAAAAATTTTCCAGGCTCACATATAGTTCTTTCAACTTGGACAGGTCAAGATATTAAAGATTTTAAAAAATTAAAAATCGATCTTATTCTTAATGAAAAACCAAAGAATTCTGGTATATCGAATATAAATTACCAAATAGTATCTACTTATAACGGAATAATTGAAGCCAAAAAAAATAATGTGACTTATGTTCTTAAAACAAGAACAGACCAAAGAATATACAGTGAAAAAGCACTTGATTACTTTAAAGATATATTAAGAATATTTCCACTAGAAACAGGAAAAATTCCTAGAGGTAGAATTATCACCACTGACATTAACACATTTAGATTTAGACCATATAGCATAAGCGACATGACCCTTTTTGGTTTTTATGAAGACATGTTTAATTATTGGAATTTAAAAACTGATGAACGAGAGGAAACTAAGTTTAAATATAAAAATGTTTTGGAATGGTCAAAACACAGATTATGTGAGGTTTATTTATCCACAAATTATTTGGAAAAAATAGGGAAAAATTTAAACTGGACAATATCAAATAGTTGGAAAACATATATTGAGTATTTCTGTATAGTAGACAGGTCAACCATAGACTTATTTTGGTTTAAATACGAAAAAAACAAAGAGTATAGGCGAAGAAAATATAGTGGTAATTTTATGGACGAAGAGTTTGGTTTTGTCGATTGGTTAAAATTATATAATTCAGAAAATTTTAATAATAAATACGAATACCTTTTAGACAAACAAATAGATGAAGAAATATAAAATGTTAGCCAAAATAAAAAATAAAATACTTAGATTATATATTGGTTTTAAAAAAGAAACACTTGTTGAAAAAAATAACAGGGAGGAATTTTTAAATTCTATAAAAAATATTCAAAAACTAGATAGACCTGACTATGGCGGGTGGAATAGCTATATAAAAAGATTACATGTATATATTTCCAAAAATGATCCAAGAAGCTTTCTTAGGTGGAAGCCAATAACTGAGAGCATGTTTTCTAGCGCCAGCAAGTGCGAGTTTGATTATTTAATTACAAGCATAAATAATGATAAACTATTAAAAGCTATTGAAGAAACATGGGTAGGAAATCCACCAAAATATAAACACTACAAAAAAAGTAGTAGTAACTTTGTACACACAGCTTATAATCTTTCACAACTTATAGATCTTTTTAAAATCGATGTAAAAACACTAAACAGCATTGTGGAATTTGGTGCTGGTTATGGCTGTATGGCTAAACTAATAAATAACCTAGGGTTTGTTGGCAAATATACAATTTTCGATATACCAGAGTTTCTCGCACTTCAAAAATATTACCTTCATTCATCTAAAATAATGAGTAATTTTAAATTTATAGACAAAATAGATAAATTAGAGGCTGTAAATCCAGATATACTTATTTCCACATGGTCTTTAAGCGAATCTCCAATCAGTCTTAGAGATAAATTCTTAAAAAAAATTGGTAAACCTAAATATATACTAATTGCATATCAAGAAAATTTTAACTCAATAGATAATAAAAAATATTTTGAGACCTTAAAAGGACTTATGTCTGAGTATGAATGGACTAATAAAACCATTTCACATGTTCCTGGAAATTATTATTTGTTAGGAAAAAAAATATGATAATAGTAAAAATAATGGGTGGAATAGGAAATCAGATGTTTCAATATGCAACAGGGCGCAGGGTTGCTAAAATCAATAATATTCATCTAAAACTTGATACAAGTAGTTTTGTAAAAGAAGACAAAGAAACAACACCCAGAATATTCAAGTTAGATCATTTTAATATCGATACTGAAATAGCCACAAAGCAAGATATTAGATATTTTAAGAAATTTAAGAAAGTTCACACAAAGATTTTAGGCCGTATATATAACCCGCTTTTTGCAAACGACTCAAAATACATCACAGAAATAGGTTATGGGTTTAATCCAGGAATATTAAACCTGAAAGATGATATATATTTAGACGGCTATTGGCAAAGTGAAAAATATTTCAAAGATATCAGAGATACACTCATCAAAGAATTTTCACTAAAAACACCTGGGACTGCTTTTGAGGAACAAGCCCAAATTATAACTAATCATAATGCAATATCTATACATATAAGAAGGGGCGATTATGTATCAAATACTAGCTTGGCAAAAAATTATGGTGTTTGCGGTTTAGATTATTATATGGAGGCAATAGAATTAGTTACCCAGAAGGTAGAAAATCCGCATTTTTTTATTTTTTCTGATGATATCAGCTGGGCCAAAGAAAATCTTAAAATCACCTACTCACATTCATATGTATCAAGTGAATATATAAAAGATTATGAAGAGATAATATTGATGTCCAAATGCAAATACAACATAATAGCAAACAGCTCATTTTCATGGTGGGGAGCATGGTTAAACAACAATCCAAATAAAATAGTGATTGCACCAAAAAAATGGTTTAGGGATGAATCTTGGATTCCAAAGGATATAATCCCAGAAACATGGTTAAGAATATAGGTTGTTCAGAATTATGAATTACGAATTAAGAATTAAGAATATTAACTTTATAGACTTTCGACTTTATGGACTTTACAGACTTTAAAGACTTTATAGACTCAAACCTATGTGCGGAATTGCAGGAATAATATATAAAGAAAAAAATGTTGTCGGAGAAAATGGTGTGCAAGATATGCTCTCTACACTAAACAAACGTGGGCCAGATGAATCTGGCGTATTTTGTGACAAACAATGTGTGCTTGGTCAGACTAGGCTTTCTATAATAGATATAAATTCAGGACATCAGCCGATGGTAGATGAAGAATTATCTATCACTTTTAATGGAGAAATATACAACTTCAAAGAACTTAAAAGAGATCTGGAAGAAAAGGGTCATAAATTTAATACTCAATCAGATACAGAAGTAATCTTAAAAACATATATGGAATATGGCAACAAAACACCAGAGCACCTAGACGGCATGTTTGCTTTTGCAATCTGGGATAGTGCAAAAGAAGAATTATTTATGGCAAGAGATAGGTTTGGGAAAAAACCACTTTACTACACATTTGTTGATGGAAACTTTGTTTTTGCATCAGAAATAAAAGCAATCTTCAAAAATGGCTTAATTGAAAAAGATAAAATAAATACATCTGCAATTGATGATTATCTTCATTTTGGATACATAGTCCCAGATAAAACAATATATCAAAACATTCATACACTACTCCCTGCTCATTATGGTGTTATAAAAGACGGATTGATAGAAACGAATAGATATTGGAATCTAGAAAAAAAAGAGTTGGATGTAACATTTGAAGAAGCAAAGGCAAAAATAAAATCCTTATTAGAGAGAGCGGTAGAAAAAAGAATGTTGGCGTCAGATGTAGAGATTGGTTCCCTACTCTCTGGTGGAGTGGATTCAACACTGGTGAGCTACCTAGCTCAAAAGCACTTAAGCCAACCACTTAAAACATTTTCTGTTGGATATGAAGGCTACAGAAATGAACTTCCTTTTGCAAGAACCGCTTCAGAAAAAATAGGAACAGACCACCACGAACTACCGATATCTTATGATGTAATTAATGAATTAGAAAAAATTATCTCATACATGGATGAGCCACACGCGGATTCATCAAACTTCCCACAACACCTTATTTCTAAAATGACGGCAGAGCATGTAAAAGTAGTACTTACGGGGGACGGAGCTGATGAACTCTTTATGGGTTATGGTTGGTATCAACAAAAGTGGCATATGCCACGATGGAGAGTGGATTGGAAAATTTTAAATCCATTCCAAGCACACCAGCGAGCAATCACAATATTTAGAAAATATAGTAGAAATAAGTTAATAAAAACTCACAAAAAAATAGATTCTTCATTTATAAAAAAAATCATTGGCAGTCTTAGTGATTCGTTTTATAAAATCAATATATTTGACCTTTCTGTATATCTACCGGCTCAATTACTTACAAAGATTGATCGTACAAGTATGATGCACGGACTTGAAGCGCGTGCACCCTTCTTAGACACAGAACTAGCGGAGTATGTATATAATCTACCCAATGAATTTAAAATCTCTAAAACAGAGAATAAAATTATATTAAAAGAAATTTTAGCTGAGATATTTCCAAAAGAATTTGTATACAGGAAAAAACAAGGATTTGGTGCACCTGTTCAAGAGTGGTTGAAAGAAAAGAAAATGATAGATTTAGTGAACAAAACACTAGAGGGTGATAATCCTATGTATAATTTTATTGATAAAAAAACCACGCTAACTGTGCGTGATAATTTTTATAAAAATAAACGTAACCATGCACAGAAACTATGGTTGCTTCTTTCGCTCGGGCTGTGGTTTGAAAAACACTCTGGTACGTATTAAAAAAGTTTCTTTATTTGTTCGTATTCCTTAATTGCATTGCTATAATCTTCTGGACGACCAACATCAATCCAAAAACTATCCTCTTCGTGGACATAGACCTCTTCACCACTCTCTATTGAATCTTTCATAAGTTGATCGAATCCATATGGTGTATTTTTTGAAAGTCCATCAATAACGGCGCGGCTATAACAATTCACACCAACAGCCACATGGTAAGTGTGCGTTGGTTTTTCTATAAAATCCTGAAGTTTTCCCTCTTTATCAAAAGATAGTGTTCCAAACTCTATTTTCAATTCAAGTTTTTTTACTAACACAGACATTCTTCTATTATTATTCATATGCTCAATAAGAAAAACACCGTAATCTAGATCTGTTATAGTATCTCCATTAATTGTAAGAAAATGTTCTGGTAGATCTTCTATCAAAGTAAGGGGCCCGATAGTATTTAGTGGTATCTCCTCGTGTGAATAATCAATTTTTACACCCCACTTAGAACCATCTCCGGCATATGAAACAATTTGCTCTGATAAATGGTTAACTGCAATAGTTATGTGGTCGAATCCATATTTCTTCAACTGTTGAATCAAGATGCTTAATATAGTCTCACCGTCTCTGATTTCAACAAGTGGCTTAGGTATATTGTTAGTATGTGGTTGTAAGCGAGTACCTCTACCACCTGCTAATATTACTGCTCTCATATGCTATATATATTAGCCTTAAAGTGTTTTAAATTTTCAGCTTCAGAGTACCATTTAATAGTCTCCTCTATACCTTTTTCAAATCCAAATGTTGGTGTCCACCCTGTTAACTCCTTCAGTTTATCAGCTGATCCAATTAGCCTCTCAACCTCTGATGAATCTGGTCGCAAACGAACATCATCTGTTTCTACATTAATTTTACTACCAGTAATTTCAATTATCTTCTTTACAGTGTCCCCAATCGTAATACCAATACCTGTCGCAATATTTATTTCTTCTCCTGTTGTAGAATCTTTTTCTGCTATAGCACAATAAGCATCTACAGTGTCTTTTACATAATTAAAATCACGAATAGTATCTGTGCGTCCAAGTTTCATTGTATCTACGCCAGACAAAATTTGAGTAATAATGGTAGGAATCACAGCCCTAGTAGATTGTCTTGGACCAAATGTGTTAAATGGTCTAACAATTACAACTGGAACACCAAAGGATCTGAAGAAAGATTCTCCTATATGATCTGCAGAAATTTTTGAAGCACTATATGGTGACTGTGCCTGAAGTGGATGAAGCTCATCCATTGGTACATACTTTGCTGTTCCATATACCTCAGAAGTAGATGTAATCAATATACGCTTCACACCTTCTCTGCGAGCAGATTGTAATATATTAAGTGTACCTTTCGTATTTGTATCAAAAAATGAATCTGGAGCATCATATGAAAAAGGTATAGAAATAAGAGCTGCAAGATGAAAAATAAAATCACACCCTTTAACAGCATCATCTACAAATCTTTGATCTCTTACGTCACCAGCAACAATTTCTATCTTCTCTAAAATCTCCTTAGGAAAAGTATCGAGCCAGCCCCAAGAGTTGAAAGAATTATAAAATACAAAAGCACGAACAATAGCGCCTTTTTCTAGCAATCTCTCAACCAAATGACTACCTATAAAGCCATCTGCTCCAGTAACCAATACCTTTTGCCCTTTTAATTCCATAAAAATCTGATTAAATATGTTATATTTTAGCATATAATTTAAAAAACAAGGAAATAACAATGCTTTTAGAATACTTAGGGGCTTACAAAAACAAGCTTTCAAATAAGATAAATGGTGTAATACACATTAAAACCAGAGAAAATAAAGTTGGTTCTGTTTTACTTTCTTTTATAACTGGCCCATTTACACTTACTCCAAAAGAGAGATTCACCGATCCACACACAAATTATTGGGTATGCCCTGAAATAGCGAGACTTTTTCTGGAAAAAGGTTTTGATGTAGATATAATAAATTGGGATAATAAAACTTTTTTACCAAAGAAAAAATATGATGTATGTGTAGATCTGCAACACAATATAGAAAGGTTGGAGCCAGTCCTTGGAGATAAATGCAAAAGAGTAATGTTTATTATTTCATCATACCCAGAATTTCAAAATAATGCAGAGGAAAAAAGATTAAATGATTTATTTCAAAGACGAGGTGTTAGATTATCATTCGGTAGAAAAGAGGATTATTCAAAAAATGTCCAATTCACAGATTTTATAGGTGGATACGGAAACAAAACCGTACGTAGCTCTTATCCCGACTTTATTAAAGATAAAATAGTTCCAATTCCTGTTCCTTCAATGGACATATATGACGCTCCTAAAAATAAAGACTATGATAAAGTAAGAAAAAACTTTCTATGGTTTGGTGGAGGTGGTGCAATATTAAAAGGACTAGATTTGATAGTTGAAGCATTTGCAGATTTACCACAATTAAATCTCTCACTTATAGGACCAGCTCCATTTGAGGAAGAATTTGCAAAAACATATGAAAAAGAATTGAGTCTTCCAAATATTAAACGCCATAATAGACCAAGAATAAATGAGTCTGGTGTTGCAATGATAGACGATATACCCTTAGAAGACATAATAAGTGAATCTGCATTTGTTATTGGATTATCGGCATCAGAAGGTGGTGGTGCTGCGACAGTTCAGGCAATGCAATTAGGTCTTATACCAATTACCACACCTCAAACAGGTATCAATGAAGAAGCTCCAGGATTTGTAATACATGAACCAACTTTAGCAAATATCAAAAAACTTATACTAGAGGTGTCAACAATGTATGAGACTGATCTTAAAAAACTTTCTTATGATACGTGGAATTTCGCACACACAAACCACAGCAAGAAAGCTTTTACTAAAAAATTTAATGAGTTTATTGATCAGATAGTAAACACACAATAATGCAAGAACCTCTTATATCAGTGATAATACCGGCAAGAAATTCGTCGAATACCCTTCGAGAAGCGGTTTTGTCTATAGTCAATCAAACATATAAAAACTTAGAAATATTGATTATTGATGACTTTAGCACAGATAACACGCTTGAAGTTGCAACAAAACTATCGCAACAAGACCCACGGTTAAAAGTGTATTCTTCAGATTTGAATGACGATCAAAGATTTGACAAAAAACTCAACCGTAATATCAATGCAGGATACTCTGCTCGCAACACTGGATTTAGTCATGTTAATGGAGAGTTTATTACTTTCCAAGATGCTGATGATGTGTCACTACTAAATAGAGTTGAAATTCAATACACACTACTTAAGAAACATGACGCTACGCATCTATCTCTTGATTGGCAAAAATATGAAGAAAGTCTTATTGGGACAAGTATCGATTTAGAGTTATTCACTGAAGCTCTAAAAAACTACAAAACACCGAAAGATTTATACTCCATGGCAATTAGGTCAAAAGGTTGTGTTGCAAAAATATCAAAAAAACTTAATTCTTCAGTTCCATTTAATATAAAAAGAATGCGTGTTATTAATAAACTATTTTTTGGTACACTTGAAAGTTATCCTGGTGCCGGAAATAGTCCTTTGTTTAAAAAAGAGGTTATAGAAAAAGTACAATTCAGACCCTTAAGCGACAGAATATGGCCTTCTTTTATGGGTCGTGGTGCAGATAGAGATTTTAATTTTCAAGTTGCAGAGACATTTAAAAATAGCTACGTATTCAGCATTCCTACATATTTATGGAGACAAGAAACTCAAAATAAATTATATAAATAATGAAATTTAGCATAATCACACCTGTCTATAACGGCAGTCAATTCATTAGAGAAACTCTGGATAGTGTCATTTATCAAAAGGGAGACTTTGATATTGAATATATTGTTATTGACGGTGACTCCTCGGACAATACTGTTGAAATATTAAAAGAATATGAACAAGATATAAATACACGAAAAATTAATCCAAAATGTAACTCTTTAACATTTACTTGGAAGTCTGAAAAAGATAATGGTATGTACGACGCCATAAATAAAGGCTTTGCAATGGCTACGGGGGATATTTATGCATATATAAATGCTGATGACCTATATGAAGACAATTCATTCAATGTGATAAAAAAAAGTCTTGAGACATTCCCCGAAATAGAATGGGTAAAAGGGGTAACGTCATATCTTGAAAATGCCAAATACACAAAAGGTTCATGCTATATATATAATCAAAGATGGATCTACGAAGGGTACTACGGAACAATCGCTCCTTTTATACAGCAAGACAGTGTATTCTGGTCTAAGGGGCTTTGGAATAAAATAAAACCAATTGACACAAACCTTCGCCTTGCAGGTGACTACTATATGTGGACATCAATGGCTCAACATAAACCGTTATACTCCCTAGATGCAAAGGTGAGCATATTTCGAAAAAGAAGGGGTCAATTAAGTCAAGATATGGATTCCTATAGGATTGAGCAAGAAAGCGTGAGAATTGTGCATGGTATAGAAACATACGCCATAAAGTTATTTTTTATATTATCAAGAAAAATACCTTCATTACTCTCCAACCTACTCTATAGACTGTTTTTTATAGAGAAAAATCAACACTACATCTCATTCTCAAACAACACACCTATAAAAACTCAAGCAAAATCATATAAACTATAGATAATCATGAAAGAAATATTAAAAAAAATACCCTTCCTTAAAATTATTGTTGTCTATAGTAAGACCATTAAAAACAAGCAGAACTTCTTACAAAAGACACATCTATTCTTCAATTTTTTGAAAGACTTTTCTCTTTACAGCAAGCTAGAGAAAAATATCGAAATTAAAGCAAAAACTGAAGACCTATTCCCTAGAATATACGACAATACAGCAGATACAAAAATAGACCCAATATATTACCTACAAAGCACATGGTGCGCGGAAAAGATTTTTAAAGCAAAACCAGTAGAGCACTATGATGTAGGTTCACATTATTTAATGGTTGGAATCATTTCAAAATTTGTTCCAACTACCATGGTGGACATACGACCCCTCTCAGTAAACCTTGATTCTCTATCTTTCATAAAAGGAGACATAACACACTTACCTTTCGAAAACGACAGTATTAATTCCCTATCATCAATCTGTGTAATAGAGCACATTGGACTAGGTAGATACGGAGACCCTCTTGATCAATTCGGCACAGAAAAATCTGCAAAGGAACTAAGTCGGGTTTTATCTAATGGAGGAAGTTTATATATATCGGTACCAGTAGATTCTAAGAGTAAAGTTTACTTTAACGCGCACAGGGCTTTCACTAGAGATTATATATTGGGGTTATTCAAAGATTTGAATTTAATTGAAGAAAGGTATATATATGGAAAGCAGTTTTATAATGAATATAATTCAACAAAAGGTTTTGGTACTGGATTGTATTATTTTAGAAAATGAAAAAAATAGTAATACTACAACACGGTGGTGGTGAGCTTACTAATCAGCTTTGGAATTACATAAGTATATACGCTTATGGAAAAGAAAAAGGTGTTCCTGTGGTTAACAACTCTTTTTTTGAATACGGAAGCAATTTCTGTACACCCAAATCCCATCTTTCAAATTTACTTCTATACAGACCATTTAAAAACCACCTAAAGAGGCGCAACTCTTTTAAAAGACAGCTCTGGAGAAAGTTCTACAAAATATACGTATATGTAGTAAAAACTTTCAAAAAGAGCAGTATTGTCTCATCAGTTAACGGAAATAATGCTGTTACATACTTACCTCCTACAAGTACAGATTTTACAGAGCCAGATAAAAAAACCCTATATTTTGATGGGTGGCTTTTTAGAAACCCTGTTGGTTTAGAAAAATACAGAGAAGATATTTTGAAATACTTTAGACCTGCAGATGTTGTAATAAACAAAGTTGATAAATTTTTACAACCACACCTTGGAAAATACCTGGTTGGTGTGCATATAAGACAAGGAGATTACAAGGTCTTTAAAGGTGGAAAATACTTTGTAGAACAGAAACGTATACAGGAGATTATTAGTAAATATTTATCATTTTCTGGCAGAACAATAGAAAACACCTTTTTTATATTCACATCAGACGGATCAATAGAAAAGGATGTATTTTCTGAATTAAATTATACCGTTTCTAATATGGGCCCTGTAGAAGATTTATTCTTGCTATCAAAAATGAAAGTGGTGCTTGGCTCTGACTCAAGCTTTGGAGATTTTAGTGCTTGGTACGGAAACATACCACATATAGTATTCCAGAAAGAAGCTATGGACTGGGAATATTACAAAGAGAAGAATATCTTTTTTGAGAATAAATACTCCACAATGGTGCATTATTAAACTATAAATCTACTGCTTCTTGGCCCAATCAATATATCTATCAATACCTTCCCAAATTGAAACCTTTGGAGAAAATCCTAAACCTTCAGCAAAAGAAATATCTGCTGGAAATCTTTGAACTTCCCCTGGGCGAGCTGGTGCATTTACTATCTTTGAATCAAACTTTTTTGCAATATACTCAACGATATCTTTCACTTTAGTATTTTTTCCACTAGCAAAGTTTATAACCTGTCCTTTTAATTCTGGATGATTAAGCACAAGACTATATCCATCTACAACATCACTAACATGACAATAATCTCTCTCTGCAGCACCGTCACCAAAAATTGTTAGATTTTCGCCACGCATAGCTTTTGCAATCATTATTGGGATCAACGCACCAAAACGACCATTTTTCTGTCTTTCTCAGAAGATATTAAACGGCCTTACAATAGTCACATCAGTATCAAACGATTTAAAATATGAATAACTTATACGATCAATAGCTGCCTTTGATGCGGCATAAGGACTATTTGGTCTTAGTTCTGAATGTTCATTAAGTGTTTCACCCTCTTCCAAATCGTGTCCGTCGCCATAAACCTCACATGTAGAGGCTAGTATTAGCCTGTTATTATTTTTCTTTACCGCTTCTAATATATTATATCCACCAAGTATATTTGCATGGAAAAAAGCGAGTGGATCTTGGAGTGATTCATCTACATTTATTCTACTTGCGAGATGAAAGACGACATCGTGTCCCCTAACACTTTTATCAACTATTTCACTATCGGTTATACTGCCCCAGATGACGTTAACGGATTCTTTTATAGGGCTTATGTTTCTTTCTGATATGTTAGAGTATGTATTTAAAATTGAAACATCATGACCTTCTTTTAACATCTTTTCACTTAAATGACTGCCCTTGAAACCACCCCCACCTGTAACTAAAATTCTCATATAATCTTATTTAAAAATTTACAATATAAGACAGTATATCATACTAGATATGCCCAAAACATAGAAAATAAGATGAATTAGTGGCGTATTTTGAAGTTTTAATTCATAATAGGTTTTATGCAAAACACAATCAAAATTGTGTCAAAATTTATCAAAAATAGGTTTATGGAAATCAGTTTATTTCTTGTATTTATTATATCTTTTGCATCAACGCTTTTCTTGCTAAATTTTGATATAAAAGAGTTAAGTTCTTTCGGACCAACCGCACTAATTTATATAAACGGATTCAAAGAAGGTTTAATAATATCTACTTCTGTATTATTTTTTGCATTAATAATACTTTTATTCTTCAAAAAGAACTTTTTAATAATAATAGAAAAGGTAAATTTGTGGTTTAACAAACTAAGCCATGGCAAACAATATTTATTTATTCTTATGATTTGTGTTGTCTTCTCTTTTGCAGTTCACGGAGACAGTGTAATCAACGGATATTTTAATATGGATGATTTTGAAATAATTTCAATAAACCACTCTCACACGATTGGTGAATCCATACTAATACCACACGGAAATGACCACACAATGCCACTTTTTATGTTAGAAATGAGGGTGCTCGATTATTTCTTTGGACAAAATGCTCTACCATATAATCTATTTATTTTTTTCTTATTCTCATTAATACCATTTTTTATATACCTAATATTTGAAAGATTAAATTTCAATAGGATAAGTTTCTTTATTTTTTTAATATTGTTTAGTGGTGCAACTGGTTGGGCAGACTTAATAGGTGGCTTCAACATTATGTCCACATACATGCAAGCTATTTTGTTTTTCACAATCACAATGTGGTCATATTTAGAATGGCATACTACAAAACAAAACAAATTTCTCTTATTTTTTGGCTTATCTATTCTTGGCTCAATCACAATAGATCTACCTGGTATATGGGTACTTCCAGTAATTCCAGTCTGGATGTTTGTAGTTCATATAATTAAAGATAACCTTATCCAAATTAAACTTCAAAATATCATTAGTTTTTTAAAAAACAACAAACCGCCGTTATTAATTTTTATAACTACAATATTGCTTTTTTTAACATTTTTTATATTTACATTTACTGTAGTGCAGCCAAATACGTTTCTAACTGCCCTTGATGGTGGAGATATAGCAACAAACGATATTCGTGATAGTGGTTGGAAGCCAAGTACCCTATTACATAATTCAGTTTCAGTATTTTCATCAGGTGTCTCGCTAACATTATTCGCTCCAAATGCTGTAAAAATCCTATCTCACCCGTCACTCGTCGGAAGAGTCCAAAAATATTGGAGTTCATTAGAATTTTTAATTCTATTTCTAAATTTATTGTTTCTATTTTTTTTATTCAAAAATTCAGATAATAAGAATAGGAGATTATATATATTTTTGGCCAGTATATTTATGGTGAGCATATCTATGGTTGTAATAGCGCGCCCAAATCAAGGCATACTTCCAGATTTTGATTATAGATACGCAGGACCAGCTTTTTTTGCATATATATTATTCATCGCTTTAGCCTCTAATGTATTTTTAGTAAAAAACAAAGAAAAAACGCTCAAAATACTATTACCTGTAATTATAATAATATTTTCCATACAACAAGCATTCAGTTTCCAGGCTGTTAGAATAAGAGAAGAAGCAAAGCTAAGAAAATCAGCTATAGTTCAATTTGAAAAAACCCTACTACCGGAACTAGAGAAATTGAGTGAAAATAATAAAGACATAGTTATACCAAACCTATCAGGAGCACATATTTTTAATCTAATGTCAGGATATACACTTGCAGATTACCTGCTCTTCTTCAACAAAGGTATTGATATCAATCTGATACAAAACAAATACATGCAACCAGATGTCAAAACTGGAATAGTAGAAACTGTTTCCAGTATACGGGATCAATCAAGTATTGTATTTAAAGAGGCTATAAATAACTCGTCATTTATAAACAAATATTACACATCACAAATTCTGATGAGATTTGCTACATCTGAACAAAAAAGCCCGGATTTAAAATCTGTTTTAGCAAACGAATACGGGGATATCGTTATACATAAAAACAATTTTGATCCTGAAAAATTAAACGTTCTTGGATTTTATTTAACCACAGACGACGTACCGGGCAACTTAGAACTTTCTATTTCATTTAAAAATGAATTTAACAAAAAAGACGAGTCGCAAAATATAAGAATAGACGACTTCACTCCACATATATTAGAAAATAATAAACGCATTTATTATATAGAGACAAACCTATTACAAATCCACACGTACTCACTTTCAGCTTTAATATCAAACCTTAGACTTCATGTACCTGAAACAAAAAATGCCTCCGTTGAGGCATTGTATTTCAAGTAGTTAAGATCGCTCGAGCCAATCAAACTTATTTAAATACTCTTTGACACAAATTTCCCAATCACGAGTTAGATGTGGAGCAATTTTTTTTAACCTAATGTTTTGTAATATTTCGGAACGCGGGCGTGGAGCAAAAAAATCTTTTTCTACAAATGAAGAATCTACCTCAATAACCTCAACCTCATCTTTTATACCCAAATCAATCATCATTGCAACTGCTACTTCATAACGATTACATTTACCATCGCATGCACCATGATATATGCCATAATATTCATTGTCTACGAGAAAATGCAGCGACTTAGCTAAATCATAAGTATAGCAAGGTGTTCCAAACTTATCGTTAACAACATGTAATTGTTTTGAGCCATTATTTATTTGTTCAACTATCTTTTTTACAAACTTCTTATCTTTCTTGGGCCCACCACCAATCATCCAGCCAGCCCTTACAACGATAGACTTAGTTGCTTTCTTTGCTTCAAGCTCTCCTTCATACTTAGACCTACCATAAACACTAAGTGGATTTGGCTTATCTTCTTCTCTGTACGATTCTTGTTCCCCGTCAAATATTCCAGCAGTTGAGATATACACAACAGGTATATTTGCAGAGTTTGCATATTTAACCACATGAGTAACACCATTTCTGTTTGTGGCATAAGTTTCTTCCGAATTTAGCTCGCAATACTCCATATCTGTTTTAGCGGCTAGGTGTATTATGTAATCAGGCTTTATATTTTCAAGATATTCTGCAACAGCATTTGCACTAGAAACGTCCAAATATTCAAGCCAATCCTCATTTAAATCAATGTCCGACGCATAGACTTTACATATATCCTTAAACTCAGAATATACAGCCTCTCCAAGCATCCCACCACAACCAGTAATTACTATTTTATCCTCTTTGTTTATCATTGTGTATTGATTATAACACTCCAAACCTGTATTTAAACATATCTTTTATTGTATGCACTATAACACTCGGTTTTGAGCCGCTTGCCAACCCCTGTTCCCTTATATAATGCGTAACGGGAAAATGACTCACCACAAAGCCTCCTTTTTTGGCCTTCAAAATCATTTCTGCATCGATAAATGCGCTGTTACTTTTTATAATAATAGTATCAAGTACATTTCTTTTATAAATTTTCATAGAACAATTAATGTCTTTTGTATAAGTTAAAAAAAGAATTGTAATCAGTGTATTAAAACAAAAAGATTGAAACTTCCTAGAAAATGAAACTGCCTTTTTTGTTACATACCCACTAATAATGTCAGCATTATCAAGCAAGTGTAGGTTTGGAATAAATTCAAATACATCATACTGATGGTCTCCATCTGTATACATAACATAATCATATTTACTCTCCAAAAAACCAGTTTTTAGTGCACCACCATATCCTCTATTTTTTATATGATGGATTACACGCGTATATGAATAATGTTTAGCCAGATCATCAGCTACTTCACCGGTCCTGTCTGGGCTACCGTCTTCCACAATAATGATTTCAAAAATATCGGTAATGCTTGAAAGTAGTTCGTGTACTTTCGGTATCAAAACTGGTAAATTTTTTTCATCATAATATGCGGGGCAAAAGAAAGAAACGCTAGATAATTTTTTTATTGGTTTATTCATTATTTTCCTCCCTTAAGCCAAAAACCAATAATTTTTCTTATTATTATAAAACCATGTCTATAACTAATCTTTTTACCGGCATCTTTATCTCTAGGATCGTAAGAAACAGGAACCTCTCTCACCTCATAACCATCTCGAAGTAATGAACAAAGAAAAAGCATCTCTGAATCAAAGCCTCCAGCCTTAAAATTTCCAAATGTTTTTCTAGGAAATAGCTTGTATCCCATCAAAGTATCTGTGAGAGAGCTTCCGTATAAAATATTTATAAGTTTTGTTATTGAAAGAGAACCAAGTCTTGGTATAAGCTTACTCTTGTGTGTATCCAAACCAAGCTCTCTTGAACCCATAACAGCAACCTTATCCTCAATGGAGACATCATCCAGCGCTTCAAGCAATAAAGGGATTTCCTCTGGAGAACATTCTAAATCAGCATCCTGTATGATTGCAAAATCTCCAAGAGCCACATCAAGTCCAGCCCTTACAGCACCACCCTTACCAGAATTTTTTTCTTGATTTAGTACAGTTGCAACAGACTTGAAATTATTTAAAACTTCCTTGGTTCCATCGCTAGATCCATCGTTTACAACAATTATTTCAACATCCCAATTAACAAAAGGAACTGATAGTAGGCGTTCAACCACAGACCCCACTGTTTTTTCCTCATTAAAGGCTGGGACAATTATTGATAATTTTTTCTTATTTATAACAAACATAATTAAACTTCTATCTTTTGATTAAATATTATGAAACGATACACCAACAGGCTCCAGACTGCAATAAAACCAGCTGAAATAACTTGAGCAATTACAGGTGTCAAATGTATATACTCAACCATTACAAAAACCATTACTCCATTTGCAATAATATTTACAAATGCAATAATCACATACTGTAATATCTGTATCGATATTTCATCTTTAGACTTATCTTGAAATGTTATATATTTTTGTGCCAAAAAACTAACAACAACGGCAATCACAAATGCTAGTGTTGACGAAGCTATATACCACCAATTAAAATATGTTTCAAAAATATATAATAACCCAACATTGGTTGTAAATGATAATCCGCCAGCAAAAAGATACCGTATCAATAAAAATACTCTTCCTCTGTCTAGGTGATATGATTGGCTACGTATTATATGAACCGCTCTGTTTATTTTATCTTTTACAACCGGCATTTATTCTAAAAAATTAAGTATCTTTTCTCCATATTTATTCCAAGTATAACCCAAAACATCCTTTCGAGCTTGTTCTGCTTTGAGTATTGCTACTTCTTTGTTAACAAGGGTTGATAATATGGCATCCGTCATATCCTTAGGATCATCTGTTCGAATTAAAATAGCGTTGTCTTTGTTTAAAACCTCACGTATGGACGGTAAATCAGACGCTATTACTGGAACACCAGATGCCATGTATTCAAACATTTTTATTGGTGATGTATATAGAACAGATTCTTCACTGTCTTTTGTATTAGGTAAGAGCAATACATTAGCCGAACTCATATATGAAGATATTTCTTTTTTAGAAACATGACCTATAAATAATATGTTTTTAAGGTCTTTTATTTTTTCTTTATAAATCTCAATGTCTTCTTCATTCCCGCCAACTATAACAAAAAGAATATCAGTATTATTTTTTAGAATACGTGCAGATTCCACAACAACATCAATTCCCTTCCATTTATAAAGATGACCAACATACATTGCGATATTCTTTTTATCGTCTGTTGTTAACTTTTCCCTTATGCTTTTATCAAAATCATCAAAATCTTCAACATCAACACCGTTATGTATGACTGTGGTTTTTTTAAACCCTGCATTAAATAATGCGTCTTGTGTGCCTTTAGAATTACAAATAATAGGTGTATTTTTTGAAATCAATTTTGAGAACAATCCCTTTAGATATGACCAATTATGTGCGTTGTATACAACACTCTTTCCTCTTAGACGGAAAAGAAATACGGTAAATAAATCCCGTGTAATTATTGTGGTGTTTTTATCAACTTTCCTCATTAATAAATAAAAAGAAAACAAGAGAGTTTGTAAATAAAAAACAATAGAGCCTATATGTTTACTAAATCTTACAACATCAAAGCATGGTATTTCTATTATGTTGAAATTCTCTTCTAGCCCATAATACTCAAAAGCTGTTTCCTTTATCTCGTTTTTTCTATAAGGAATCCACAATTCTACATCCACACCAGACCTGGCCAAAACTTCACATGTTTTAGTGATTTGAAAGCCGTGGGCTTTTCTTGTAGGTATTCTAGTGTTAACTATGTATATGATTTTCATTTTCATCTTTATTGGTAGATTCTATAAACCCTATCAAAGGATACAAAGCCACTGATAGGATAATTGGGTTAACTGGCATTCTAAACCTACTGTTTACAGTAAGACCGTTTGAGGGTGTGGTTACAACAAAGTAAAGCACTGTCACGAGAGCAAATACGACAGGAGCTGTCATCTTCTTCTTATGCCAAAGTAAATATATACCAAACAAAAACATGAGTGTTACAATACCCCAGAATATTCTCATCAAAAGTACTAATACAAAGGGTGATTTGACGTGAACCCAAACAGTTTTTAAGAATTCTTTTGGTGTATCCATCAACAAAGTTATAGCTGGTTTTGAAAGCGATTCTTTTGGCGTAAACCCAGCATATTGCAACACAGACAACATGCCGTCATGTGTAAAAAAAGTAAAAACATTTATAGCAGACACTTTTAGTAAAGATAAGGGGTATTTTTTTAAAACATCAAATGCTTCTTTGTTAAATTCTGGCGCCGTGTGAACAGTCAATTTACTTACATCAATATTTCTATCACTTATAAATAACTTTCTTGCTTCATTAAAGCTAACACCGTTCTCTATAGACAACACAGACGGTACAAGCGTTACGTATAAATTGAGACTTGGCATAATAGTCATCCCGGGCACACCAAATACTTTATAGTTTCTATACAACCATGGTGATAAAACTACAACAAAAATACTAAGGAATAACCCTATGTGTAAAAATGTTTTTTTCAACCCAATTCTTTTTCTAAAAAACCACCACATAACAGGTATTAAAAATATGGGATAAAATTGCACAACCGTTTTTATTAAAGATGATGCTCCTAATATAATAGAGAAAATTATTAGATACTTGATATTTAAGTTCTCTATATATTCCATAAATACAAGACAAGCAAGTAAAAATAAGAAAATAAAAAGAGTCTCTGTAAAAAATATAAAAGAAAAGAATACAAAGTTGGGTTCTATCGCAATAAAAAATCCTACAAATTTTGATATTTTGTCAGAATCTATTATTTTTTTAGACAACCTTAAAGCTAGTATCGGTATAAACGCACCTATAATTATTTGCATAACAACAGCAAAAATATAGCCATTAAACAAAAACAAAGAGAGTGCCAAGAAAAGTGGGTAAAGTGGAACATGTATTGGACTTGGTGATAACCCGTCTATAGAAAAACCATTACCATGGTATAGGTTCTGACTAACTTCATAATACCAATCAGATCCATATATGGTTTTATCAAAATCACCATTATTTGCATCTAAATTAATATAAAAAAGAAAAATCCTTACAACAAGAGCGACGGCAAAAATTATTATCTCTAATTTATGTGTTTTTATAAAGTTTTTTATTTCGTTCATTTTTCTAAAATAAAAAAGTGATGATAATTTGATTGAAATGGCACGTAATCATTCTTAACAACGAAGTGTTTACTTAGGATCTCTTTGATCTTTTGTACAGAATAATCTTTTTTACCAATTTCCCAATAATGCTCACCATTAAATGTGTGTACAGGATGATAAGGTATCTTACAAGCAAACCTTATTTCTTTTAAAAAAGGAACCTTTACAGAAAACTTAATCATTGGGCCAAAATGAGGGAGACTTATTATTACATATTTTTTTGAAACTCTTTTCATTTCGGATAATGCTGTCTCAAAGCTTTCAAATGGTATGTGCTCGAGCACTTCAAAGGCACAAGCAATATCAAATGAATTATCTTCAAATGGAAGCTGTAAAACGCTACCAACAACATCAGGATTGAGGTCTTCTGCTATATCTACACTTGTATATTGTGTATCAGTATTTGTTTTTAAATAATTACCCAGGACGTTATCGCCAACACCAATCTCTAAAACATTGCCTGGTTTTAGTTTCAAAAGCTCATCAACTTGGTGAAAATAACTACTCCATCTTTCTGGATATCCGTATGTTTGAAAATCATAATGTTTTTTATCTACTTGTTTTTCCATGTCTATTTTTTATAACTAAGAATATCAACAATATTTTTTATTAAAATACTTACATTAAATTTTGCTTTTGTTGTATTAATCAAAAATTGTCTAATATCATTAACATTATCCTGTTTCATGAAATTAATAATTTTATTTGCCAACTCAGTCGAATCACCAAATTTAAAATGAAGTAAGTCAGAATACTCACCAAAATATTCTACAAAAGCTTCATTGCTAGTAAAAGGAACCACTCCACAAGCCATTGCTTCTATCACAACTTTATCTACACCGCCTGTTGGTAATGGGTTGATAGTAATATCTGCACGACAATACTTTTCTTTTATTTTGTGATTTGGAAAACTTCCATCAAAACTAATTTCATCTTCTAAAGAGTATTTATTAATTAATTCTTTTGTCTGATCCAAATAAATATAATCTGGTTTTGTTATTGGATCTCCTATAAAAGATACTTCGAATAAAATGCCTTTTTCTTTGAGAATACGACAAGCTTCTACAATATATTTTGCGCCTTTAATCTCACTTATTCTACCAACAACTAAAATCTTCAGTCTTTCTTTTAATGGCTCTCTATGATCACAAGCCAGACTTCCTACATCTATGCCGTGACCCATTACATGTAGTTTATTAGTTTTGATCTTAAAACTCGCGCCTGAAGCAGAAAAAATAACATGAACCAATTTCTCAGCAATCCTTAAAGAGGTCGTGACTGATTTGTGCGTATACCAAAGTGAAATTCTTTTACCCATAATGCGCCAAAAAATTCCACCCAAAATTACATAAACCTGATTCATGTGGACAAAAACAGAATCGTAATCATTACGAAATTTAAATATATATTTATAAAAACGATATATATATTCTAGTCTTGAAACACCCTCTTCTTTACCAAGAGAATATACTTGTACATTTTTAGGAAGATCACACTCGCCTTTTTCCAAACAAATCACTGTGAGCTTTTCTGTATGTTTTGCAAATTCTTCAACCCAGCGATGAAAAAACCCGAGTATTGGATCATTTCTATCTATCTTCTGTGTGATAATCAAAAGTCTCATTATTTCTTTACTAAATCATTCCACCCGTCAACAATATCTTTGTAATATTGCTCTTTTGTGGATACTTGCTCAAGAACCCGAGTATAGCACCTGAAACCCATTCCATGCACACCTACGTCATTAGACAAAAGACGGCTTAAGTATTCCTCAATACAGTCAGCGCGACCTATTTGGCAAACCATTGCATGCTGTGCGTGCACAAGAAGACCGCCAGAGCCAGCAATTCCTACGTCTGTTGTAACTATCGCCAATCTATTCAAAGACGCTTCTATCAAAGACATTCCATATCCCTCATAAAGCGATGTGTTTAAGAAAATATCAGAGCCTTTGTAGTATGAGTTTAAGTCATCCTGCCAACCTTCGAAAATGACGTTAGCTGATAGCTTATAGCTTTTAGCTTTTAGTTCGAGCGCTCTGCGCTCACGACCGTCTCCAACAATTACAAGGCCGGTTTTAGGATAATTTTTTACAACTTTGGCAAATGCTTTGATTGCGACATCAACTGCTTTTTCTTTTTCTAATCTTGAGGCAATAAGAACTATTTTTTCAAATTGTGGATATTTTGCTCGCAAATCAAAATTCGCTGGAGTATTTTCTATTACGTCTGCGTCAACAAAAATTGGTAAGATCTTTGGTTCTGTTTTTAGTTTGTATACACTGCCGTAAATAGAATCTTTAATTCTTTTGCTCACAACCCTTATACCGTCTGCATATGGTATTACTCTCCTTGATATACGAAGACGACTTTTGTTTAAAAAACCTTTCTTAAAATATGGACTAAGAAAATCTGTATGAATTTGTACCTGAAGCGGTATTTTAAAAGCTTTTGATAGTTTACTACCCACCAAACCACATTCAAAAGGGTCCTGACAAGTAATAACAAAGGCATTAGGAGTTAGCTTATAGCTTTTAGAGCCCAAAATACGATGACCAAGTTTTATAGCATCATGTATGTATAGCCAGCGACTGAAAGAATTTGTCGGATACAAAAAAACATTTTCTGAAACCTGAAACCTCGCACCTGAAACCTTGTGTTTTCTCGTAGAGAAAACAATTACATGTAATTCATTAAGTAGACCAGCATATCCAATAGCACGAGCTCTTACAGCACTTCCTTCTTCAAAAATCTTCCTATCTGTAGAAATCATCAGGACGCGAAGGCCCTGCTTAGTCTGTGCATCTACACTATCTTCTTTTGTTATATTTTGTTGGAACATGTTATGTTTATAAATTTTGAATTTAAAATTTTGAATTTCGATTCAATGTTTAATTTTTTAATGTTGAAACAATCTTACCAAAAATAAGGGTGAGCTCCTGACACTCTTTCCAAAGTGCTCTAGTCTCGTTTCCATTACCTGAAATAGCCGTATTCAACATCCTGAGCCAATGCTTGGTCTCCTGGGCTTCCTTTTTACAAATATGTATCTTATTCCTAAAATCCTTCTTTGAACTCGCCCCATTAGCTTCCATATAGTTAGCTCCTATACTTGTAGCGCTTCTAATTAATTGATTGATTATTGGTTTATTGATTGAATCCTGTTTTAAACCTTTGCAAAAGATAATAACATTTTCGCCAAACTTTGCAGTTCTTTCTTCTAGATCATAATTCTTTTTGTTTTCTAATTCATTCATCCCGTTTAGAGGCAAGTCGTGATCATAGCAACACCCTTGATTATTTTTTTATAAATTTTGTTTCGGCTTGTTTCCATTACATTATTTCTATTTTAATCGTGACCCCGACCTCTAACGGGATTCATTTGAAATTGATTAAAAATTCGAAATTCGAAATTTAAAATTCTGTTGATATTGCTTGACATTTCCCCATCTATTTTGTTATACTTCTAAACATCACGAACAGAAAGATCACCCTGATGAGGTTTTGTCCTCATTGGGGCCTTTCTTTTTTTGGACCTTGTTTCTAATATCTGCGACAAACCTTGTATACGATATAAAATCTTTCCGTTTCAAGAGTCCAGAATATTTTTTGTGATTAGGTGCCATAAATGCACGCAATTTGTTGTTTTCTAAAAGAAATTCAATAAGACAATGAAAATCACCATCACCTGTCACAATGAGTGCCCTATCAAAATCAGAAAAATGAATCATTGTATGTAAGACAAGCTCAGCATCAACATTTCCCTTTACTTTCCCATCTGGTAATTCTAGCGTTGGTTTAAATATACAAATGTATCCTGCCTCTTGAAGGTATTTATATAACCTTTCGTTTCCTTTTACATATCCAATAAAGAGAAATGCTTTTCTTATATCATATTTATCTCTGAGATAAACTCTAAACCGAACAAAATCAAGTTCCCATTTTTGATCAAGTACCCCAAGATTTAAATTCTGGCTATCTATGAATGCATAATTATTTTCCTTTTTTTCTTTATTTTTCTGCATTTGTATTTAATTGAATCTTTGTGTTCTAATAAAAATTTTATAAACAAAAGGGGACAAGGGTTTACGGTACATTTACGGACTTCCTCAGTACCAACCTTTATCGGGGAGTCCTCCCCCTCACCCCCTTTTATTTACAAAATAATATATTCATATTTTTGTTTTGCCTTCTAAATTATAGTTCATAGTCATTGAAAATTATGTAATTGAAAATTGATTGAAAATTGTAAATTGTAAATTGAAAATTCGTCTATCTCCTCGTGCTTATCTTCTCAAAGATTTTCATATGCTGATCTGTTATTTCTGTCCAACCGCGCTCTACCTTTATCGAATCAAACTTTCTTACAAACTCATTATAATTTGTTTCATCAGCAAGATATAGCATCTTTTCCGCAATATCTTCCACAAAGTGTGGGTCAATTTGAACGCTAAGTTCCGAGCTTTCTATTAAATAGTTTTCTTTTGTAAGCAAAATAGGAATACCTGTGGCAAGACATTCATAAAACTGCATTGGATAAATATCCGTCCAGCTTGGAAGCACCAAATACCGAGAGTCTTTAATGTAAGTATACATCTCCGAACGTCTCATTCTCGGTAAAAACTCAACCCTGTCTTCAATACCAAGCTCAAATACCAAATCGTGTATATCTTGCAAAATCGGACCATCACCAAGAAGCTTGAGTGTGTAGTCTTGTAAATCTGCCTTTGCAAAACCTCGTATTAAATTCTCGACATTTTTCATTACAATAAACCGCCCTGCAAAAACTATTTCTTTCTTTAAATCAGAACGATCTACTTTTGATATGTCGCTAGGGATTGGATTAAATATTGTATCGAGTTTTTCTGGTTTAAGGCCATAATACTCTTGAAACAGCTCTCTTTGTATTATGGAGTTAAATATTACCGTGTGTGCATGTCTAAAAACAAAACGTATTAAATAGAAAAATATTGGAAATTGTTTGTATATACCTTTTTCATAAAATGCCTTAAGTGACATTGGCTCGCCTCCCATCAAAAGATATCGCTCCCATATATATCCACCACCAACTCTTACCACGTATTTTTGCCTTCTTATCATAGAGGCAAAAGAAAGAGGCAGCCCGACAGTGAGCCAATCGAGCGTGTAAACCAAATCATAGTTTTTTACATTTTTCAAAAGAATGAAAAACATTCTTGTGTAGTTTGATAGCTTGTTGCTTCTCTGAACTCTCGTGAGTTTAAACGAATACTTTGAATCAAAATCATAAGACTTATTGTCTGACAGAGTTATTATGTCTACCTCAACACCACGAGAAACAAGCTCACGAGCCAGTTGTGGTGCGTAAGTGGCTGGACCTCCTGCGTCTGGCTCGAATATTCCACATGTAATCAATACCTTCATCCCGTTAGAGGTTTTTCGCGATGTATCTTTTGTATTTTGTAATATTTCTTTATTTTTTAAATCATCGTTCATAAAATGACTGTGTCAGCATCACGACCTCTAACGGGATAGTCCCGTTAGAGATAGGAAGCGTTTAATCCTGTTTTTTATATATTTCTTACCCATCCCCGATTTAAGATACAATTCTCTGGCCTTTGCATCCTGAAGATTACAACACGCTTCGTAATAAACAAGATTGAATGGACCACGTCCTTTTGTGTATCTAGATTTACCAGAATTATGTTCTTCCAAACGCTTCCGTAAATCAGAAGACACTCCTGTATACATCTTCCCATCTTTAATACTAATTAGTATATATGTATAGTAAAACTTCTTCATATCTTTAACGGGACATTATCTAATTTTATCAGTAAAACGGCTTTGTATAAAGCTTTTTTTAATTATTTATTAGCGACGTAGGGCAGTTATAAATCCCCGCCTACGCCAAGGCTTCGACATGCAGGCCTGCCTGCCCTGCCTACCTGTATGCAAAAGTCAAAACCCAAAGCACGAAGCACGACCCCAGTACCATAAACTACGATTCGCTTCGTTTAGCTACGTGGCAAGAATCCGAAACAAATTCAAAACCTGCCTACCGCAGGCAGGCACGAAATTCAAATAATTAAACACGTTTTGAATTTTGAATATTTGAATTTAGATATTATTTCGGATTTCGATATTCGGATTTCGGATTTCGTATCCTTGATCATTTAGATATTGTTTGAAAATTATAAATTGAAAATTGAAAATTCTTTTCATCACCTATCACCTCCATTATGAATTTCGTCTATATACCACTCTACTTGTCTCTTGATTGCCTCTTTAAATGAGGTTTTGGGTTTGTATCCCAAGACCCTTTCTGCTTTATCAAAATTTGCTCGAGTATATTCCTGGTCACCCTGTCTTGGTTGTAAATGTTTTATTCTTGCAGGCTTGCCTATTATTTCCGAAACGATTTGTATAGCTTGTCCTGTGGTTGTCACCTCACCTCCTCCTATATTAAATATTTCACCAACACTCTTGTCCGGATTAAAAAGGGCCAATACAATCCCATCAACGATATCGCCAACATAAGTATAAGAACGAATATGCTCATCACTACCTTTGAATAATGGAAATTCTTCTTCTTCTAAAACACTCTTTATGAGCTTGGTGAAAAGCTTCTCTGGTCTCTCTCTTGGACCAATCACAGAGTAAGGCCTAAGAATTGATGCAGGAAAATTATGTGTCTTTTGATATTTGCGAATAAGATTTTCTGTCTCGAGCTTTGTATGTCCGTAGTCGGATATAGGGTTTGGCTCTGTCTCCTCATCTCCGTGTGCGTTTATACCATATACAGATGATGTGGATGTATATATAAAACATTGAAGAGTTTTGCTGTCTTTTAGAGCTTCCAAAAGCTTTTCTGTTGCAACGACATTATTGCGAAAAAATATATCCTTGTGGACCAAGTCTGAAAGACCTGGTTGCGCTGCACAATGCACGACATGCGTTACCCCATTTACAACTTCAGACAAATCATCTGTTACTAAATCAATCTCAAAAAACTTAACGCCAACGCGCTTAATATCATACACATTCTTTTCTTTTAGATCACGACTGTAATAATCAGAAAAATTATCAATACCAATTACTTCATGACCGTCTTTGGCAAGTCGCTCTGATATGTGTGAGCCGATAAATCCGGCTGATCCAGTCACTAGTATTTTTTTCTTATTCACTTCGTTCATAAATAATTTTAAATTTTGAATTTTGAATTTCGAATCAATTTTAAATGTAATAATTTAAAATTCGGTCATTATGTCATTCATTCGAAATTCATAATTCATAATTCATAATTCGCTATTTAATTAGCGTGTTAAACATCTTCTGTGACAGAGGACCCCAATCATATTTTTCTAATACGAGTGTCCTGGCGTTTTTTTGAATTAAAGCACTGAGAGTGTCATCGTCTAGTATTTCACCTATTGCACGTGCTATGTCTTTGGGGTCTTTTTTATTACAAAATAATCCTGTTGCGCCGTCTTTCAAAAAATCAGGAATACCACCCACTGGGGTCGCCACCACCGGCACACCAGCAGCCATTGCTTCAAGGAATGATATACCTTGCCCCTCAGACAGAGATGGTCTGCAAAAAACATCTGCAATACTCAAATAGTTTGGTATTTCTTCTTGCCCAACACCGCCAACGAAAATTATCCTTTCTCCTAACTCTAAGCTCTTAACTCTTAGCTCAAGCGCTCCGCGTTCACTTCCGTCGCCAACTATCACAAGTTTTGTGTTTTCGGGGAGATGCCTCATCGCATCAACCAAATCACCCACACCATTTTTCTCTACAAGGCGTGATGTTGTGATCACCACCTTATCATCCTCGACTATTCCCAATTTGCCACGAAGCTCGTGGTCTTTTCCTTTGTTGAAACGCGCGCTATCAACTCCGTTTGGTATAAGGGTTGTTGGTGCATTATTTGTATTTCTTTGTCCACGCAATATTAGATAGTTGCTTATTGCTGTTATGTGATCAGCCGAATTAAAAACCTTCATATATAAAGGACGTATTAAAAGCTTGTACAAAAACTCATTTCCAAAGACATATCTCTTTAAGTGGCTTTCCTCATCTCCTTCCTGAAGCGTAAGTACGAGACGAATCTCTGGGTTGGCTTTTTTAAATCGCGCGGCAGCAATGCTGGCTTGAGATGCCATCATGCACCAGATTGCGTCATAGTGGCGCGAACTCTGCAGAGTTCGCGCCTTCCCAAACCCTGTAAAAGGAATCATCCATTTATCAAAAAAACTACCAAATCCCACTCTATAAACATTCACATTACCAATCCTCTCAAATGCCTTATTTCTTATAGAATACCTTGGCACCACCATATCAAACTCGGCCTTATCGGCACCAATTCTGTCTGTAATCTCTTTTATTGCCACCTCAGCCCCACCTATATAAGGAAAATAGTTTGTTGAAAATATAAGTATTTTTTTATTCACTGCGCTCATAAAAATAATTTTGAATTTAAAGTTTTGAATTTCGAATCAATTTTGAATGTAATAATTTTCAAACGTCGTTTTAAGATTTAGATATTTGTTCGCCGGCTGGCGAATTTGATATTGTTTAGGATTTCGTGCTTAGTGCTTTAAATAAATTATGATCTCACCATTTCACTGGGCAAGCCCCGCCTATATAAGGAAAGTAGTTTGTTGAAAATATAAGTATTTTTTTGCTCATCCCGTTAGAGATAGGACGCGGACTGAATTAGCCTATATCCTATCTTGATTAAGTTGCTTATAAATTCGACCAATTATTTAATAATACTAATTCGTGTCCGCTATCTCTAACGGGACTCATAACACTGTGTATTATACACTATTGACTTTATACATGATGTTGTTAATATATACAAATAAGTGCCTTCGGGCTCGCCCTCTTTTAGAGGGAGAAATATCAAAAATCCATTAGAGAAATTCTTTGATGGATTTTTGTATTGTAAAAAAATCCTTGCCCATAAAATTTATTATTTTGAATTAATGTGAAATCCTATTATATGCCACAGTGCAGCAAAGCCGTCTCTCATCTTTATCTTTTTTCCCTCCTCAAAGGTTCTTGCTTTATAAGATACAGGTATCTCAATAATTTTCCAATCACCTTTAGAAACATGGTGTGTAATCTCTGGCTCTATTCCAAACCTATCCGCACCAAGCTTGTGAACAAATGAATCCAACACATCTCTTCTAATCACCTTATAACAAGTCTCCATATCAGTTAGCCTGAGTCCTGTAAAAATATTCGATACAAACGTAATCATTTTATTGTTAATAATATGTAAAGGATAATGCGAATCAAATCTATTCATATCCAAAAAACGAGACCCATACACCACATCAGCGTCACCCAAAAGTATTGGCTCTAGCAAAGATTCATAGTCATTTAGATCGTACTCCAAATCAGCGTCCTGTATGATCACTAGATCACCAGTTACATGACCAAAGCCAGTCCTAAGCGCCGAACCCTTACCTTGATTTTTATCTTTTAAAATAATCTTATATTTATTCGAATCAAGCGACTCGATATACTCACGCGTCCCATCTGTAGAATAGTCATCTACTATCACAATCTCTTTCTCTAGTGGAAGAGTAAGATTTTCCAACTGTTCCAAGACAAGAGGAAGGAGTTTCTTCTCATTATATACAGGTATTACTATTGAAAGGGTTTTAAATTTTGAATCCATACTTTAAAAAAATTTTCTTATACTCTGCCACGTCATTTCTAAGTGCCACAAAGCTCGTGCTATCAAAATACACAACGCTCCACCCGGGCTCCACAGCGATCATCTGTATGAAATTTTGCCCCCATGGCGTCTGATCAGTGGTACCAAATATAACATATTGTATGTCATATCGCTTCACCATTTCTCTCCACACATCAGGACTTTCTTGCATAGGTTTATACACCTTTTCAAAAAACTCCGCTGGATATGCTTCTGGTCTATTATCCACAAAAACCTTCCTATCTGGATATAGTCTATATATAAGGTACCCACCAATATCAAAGTTATTAAACATATTGCCCTGTATATCATTTTCAAGCACAAAGTCTACAGCACCTCGAGCATACTCTGGTGCAGCAACAGACACACCTTTGGCGGTCGCGCCGCCCAAAAATATAAACACTATTATCCCAACAACAACCACGCCCCTAGAAAATGCTTTTACGTCAACATCCCAACGCTTAAAAATTTCATCACTCATACCACTTATCACAGAAGAAACGTTATAAGCAAGAATCGGCAATACTCCAATAGCAAAAACAAATGCATGACGCATCGCAGAAAGCGATAAATACACTAACCCTATAGACATAATCACATCAGCAATACGAATCTTTTTCCAATTTATTGCAAAGCTAATCACAAGCACAAAGATCATAACAAAAAGTGTGGCAATTGTGGTGTGGTGATAATTGAATGGAATCAAAAAGAAAGGCGTCTGATTTTCGACTATTGTGTAGCCATAGTTTTTAAAAACAGTTAGTGGATAAAGTAGACCCTGCAGACCATCCGGATTCAAAAAAATTACTGCAAGGGAAGCCACGCCTACTCCTAAAAGCTGTTTGGTGCGAGCGGACCATCTCTCCACGAAAGCTGATTCTATAAAATACGCACCAATGATCAAAAATCCCAGTATAAAATAAATATGAGTATTCACCCACACGAGCATTATTAATGGCACAAAGAATAATAGATATTTTTTGCGACTATAAAAAATCAAAAGAAGAAGTACAAAAAACAAATGGCTGAATATTTCTGGCCGAGCGTGAGTACGCTCCAAAAGCAAAATTATTGTAGGAATCGCCAAGAGAGAAATTAAAATAAATTTCTGTTCTCTTTTTAAACTAATTCTTTTATAAGTCAAATATAGCCCACCAAGAAATGCACCAAAAATCACCAGCGCCTTTACTATCACGAGACCAGAAAATCCAACTAAGTTTGTGATAATCGTGAGAAAAACTCCACCAAGCCAATGTGAGTTTACAAAACTAAAATCTGGATTTGTATAAGAAAAAGTGTTTAGTGAGGAAATTCTCCAAGTTTCAAAAAAATCTTTTGTAATCGCTATAAATCTACCAAGGTCTTGGTTTATAGCACTAAGTGGATGTATTAAAGAAAAAAAATACCACAGTGAAATGAGGCCTAAAAAAACAATCGATAAAATATACCAAATACGACTATTCTCCTCTGTCTTCTGTAGTTCTTTTTTCTCTAAAAATGACATGCCTGTATATAAAATAACCAAGTATCGCTACTATTATACTACCTAGCGCCTGCCCAAGCACATACCAAAGCCCAAGCACCTCTACAGAAAAAATGAGGATTCCTTCATTTATCAAAAGATTAAATAGTGAGACTCCAAAAAATCCTGCGTACTGTCCGTGGGCTGTGCCGTGTTTATCATAATCAAATGTAACAGTGCGGTGCAAGAAAAAACTCACCGTAATAGATATCACAAATGCTATAGCCCCAGATATTCCATACCAAAGCCCAACAAAATCCGTAAGCAAGTAAAGCAAACCAACATTAACCACAAACCCTGTACCGCCAGAAAAAAGATAACGCACCGCGCGATACTTGCCCCAAATATCTATACCTTTTTCAAAAATTGTTTTTAACATATTATTATAAATTCAAAATCCTAAATCCTAATATCTAAATACCTGCCTACCGGCAGGCAGGCTAAACAAATTCCAATAACCAAAATACAAAAAGAACAAAAAGAAGTTGGTGGTATTTGTAATTTAAAATATTTGTTCGCCGACTGGCGAATTATATATTGTTTCGCCTGCCTGCCCTGCCTACCGACAGGCAGGCGGTAGGCAGGTCAGACTCTCACACACTCTTTAATCATAACTTTATAGACTTTATAGACTTTATAGACTTTACGACTTTATGGACTCTATATACTCTGCAAGCTTTTTCTCCGCTTTCCAGCCAAGTTCGCCCGCTGTTCTAGACAAATCCAGCGTAGACACAGCACGATCGCCTTTTCTTTCCGGTAACATTTCTATATTATCTCCAAACATTTTTGCCACTTCCAATATCGTATACGATTCTTCATTTCCAAGTGCATAGCCGTCACCTTTACCTTTTTCTCCAACAAGAATAAGGCCGCGCACGATATCACCCACATATGTAAAATTTCTTTTTTGCGTTCCTGGAGAAACAATAGGCAACGGCTCACCGTTTTTATATTTTTCTTTCAAAATCTCTATCAAAGAACCAAGTCTACCAGATCGTTCGCGTGGACCATAAACATTATAAAAATAAGTAATCACATAATCGAGACCAAACCACTCTCCGTATTGCACAACAAGATCTGTGTTTCTAGATTTGCTCCATGCATAAGGAGATTGATCCTTTCCTTCACCACGATCACCAAACTTTGTGCTAGACCCTGCGTACAAAAGACGCACATTATTTTTTCTACAAAACTCAAGCACTTTAAACGTGCCAAAAACATTAAAATCCCAGACAGTGTCCACATCATCAAAACTAGCTGATGTGCGCGCATATTCACCAAGGTGATATATCATATCCGGGACAAAATCGATAAGTGTTTCAATATCTTTTGTGTGACCTTCGATATATTCTGCGCCTTCAATATGATTTTCTTTTAAACCGGTAGAGTAGTTGTCGAGGGATACAACGCGATTATTTGGATCTTTTACCAAAGCCTCAACAAGATTGGAGCCAATAAAACCTGCCCCTCCGGTTACTAGTATTTTTTTATTTTGATTCTCATTCATAATATATAAAACTATTTTTTAACTCTAGAGTAATTAAATATTACGATATATCGTAATATTTAATTATCTAATTTGCATTCTGATTTTATCTTAAGACTTTATAAACTTTCGACTTTATAGACTTTCTGACTCTTTATCTATTATTTCAAATTTTTTAGCAATTTTTCTAAAATCTATTTCACCGTCTCCATCCTTTTTTTGATCGCTAGAATCAAGATCTTTTCTTAAAAAAACAACAGCCACAGATCCAACAACAATGAGTGAAAAGAGTGACATAATCCACTTCAAATCAATTCTTGAAGACCTTGCAGAAGCCGCCTGGTCTTTTTCCAAAACGCCAAAATCATCATCGGCATCTACAATCTCTGTATCAGTATATTCAGATTTTACAGAAATATTTTCGCTTTGTAAAGCCATATTTTCTTGTTTTGTTTTTACAATTTCTTCATTTTGTGCCCCAACATTAGAATCAACAATATTTTGATTCACAACACTATCGATCAAGTTTTGCGAGTTATTTTTTACAATTAATCCGTTTGAATACATCAACAAAACGCTCTCTGGAATAGATATGTTTAGACCAGTAATACTTGATGCAAATTTAATTGAATTTTTGGATTTTATAAAAGTATTTTCCGGAATTGTAAAAATTTTATTTCCATCAGATATCATCCACCTGGATAAAGAAATTTCATATTTTGTATCATTTGTAATTTCAACAAAACCATCTGGCCCAGTACCTATCTTTGAAACAAAAATATCAGCTGGAACAATATTTACATTTAATTTATCTGAAGTCGAATATTTGCCAGACGCAACATCCAAATAGACAATATAATTTCCTGGATAATTAAATGCGTGGGTAATTTTTTTCCCTTCACCACGAGCGCCGTCACCAAAGCTCCACAAATATCTTTCTGCATCTATTGGTTTGCCTTTGAGCCCAATTGTATTTGCAACAAAAGATATGTCTGCGCCAACAATTCCAACCATGTCTCTACCAGCATCAACTTTTATATTAGGCGCAACCGGCACTGAGTATGATGAGCTAGCTGTAGCTGTATTTTGCTCTACGTCATCGGATGGAGGATCCTCATTGCCACCACTTGATTCATTTCCACCATAATTAACGACCTTACACGTACCGGAGCCAGGATTCGCGCTAGAAGCCATGATACTTGCGTCAGACTTATGCAAACTATTTCCATCACCGCTTGCACCAAGCTCATTTGTATATACAAATATATCCTCTGTAACTAAATCTGCATTTCTTATCTCAATCGTTTCTCCAGTATTTGAAAGAGAAAATGCGCTGTCAAAAAGATTACCTGAAAAACCGGGCCAATCTATGAGAAACTTTTCTGGGTTATCCGCAAACACAGCAAACTCGCCAGAGGAAATATTTTCACTACCACTTACCATATTCAATCCATGGTTTGTATTGTTTTCAAAAAATTTCCAGCCACTTATGTTTACGTCCACACTCGCAGTATTGCACACCTCAACCCACTCACGACCGCTATCTGATCCGACTTCCAAATCATACATAACTTCGGTTATTACAATTTGAGCATTAACACTTACAGACAACCCAAAAAACATCACTAAAGCCAAAATGGGGCTAAAAATAGGAACTAAATGCAAACATCCCAAATGCGACTCGGTCGCATTTGGGATGTTGTGTTTTGTGTTTTTAAGACCCATAAATATCTGCCCCTGATGATTTAAAGATTGAAAAGTTTCTAAGATTTTTTAGGCGGTTCTCCTGCGTCTAGCATCTTCTCTAACTCTGTTTTTGGTATCTCGTGCACTAGCCTACTCTGTGTTACCTGTTCTGTTGAAATTATCTTATTTGTATTTTCTACCTTTCCGGACACATTGCTTGTGACATCTTGTTTTGGTGCTGGTTCTGGAGCAGGTTTTACTTCTTCAACCTTATTCTGCGCTTTTACTTTCTCAACCTCTGCTTCCATTTTCTTAACCTTCTCTTCTACCCCACGCTGTGATTCACTCAGCACCTTCGCTAAAGCGTCTCTAAGCTGTGAAGTTTGTCCAATATTTTGTTTTTTCTTTGTATTTTTGTCTTCTTTATCTTGTTCAGATTTTCTAAATGAAATCACATCACGAAGTTGTTTTTCTTTGTCATTAGATTTGTTTTGAAAATTTTTCTGTTGAGAATTATTTTGAGGTCTATTGTTTTGATTGTTTTGATTGTTTTGTTGGTTATTTTTATTACCCGTATTATCCTCCTGATAATTATTACCACCTTGTTTGCTACCGTTTCCACCACCTAAATTATTGTTGATTTTATCAACATTTGGAGCAACGGGAACATTATTGTTGTTTTTTTGAAACGATCCATTCTTGCGAGCCTCCTCCTCTTCTTTTCGCTTCCTTCTCATTGCATCCACCTGAGGATCATCCAAAAGACCAGCTGGGCTTTCATGCCAGCGTAAAATCACGTCTATCACTTCTTCTTTGGTATTACCAAACGTAGCCCTAGAACTATCAATAATTTCTTTCTTGAGAGAAGTCTCAAGCGTTTTGATTGGACCAAGCGTTGAGGCAGAAAATGGCCTAGAAGCAACACCATCTATCATAAGCTTTAGATATATTTGATACATACCAAGGTTCACCAAGTCCTCCATGGTAAACTCTGGAGCAAATTCTTTTTCAAAAACTTCTGCATCGTATGCACCCACACGAAACGCAATCATAGTACCCACGTTTCCAAACACAGCCGCCCGCACCTCATCACTCATCTGCTCTACATACTGGTGAGCGATTGTAAGATTGAGTTTATACTTTCGTGCCTCGGAAAGAATGTCAGCAAAACTTTCATTAGCAAAGGATTGGAATTCATCCACATAAAGATAAAAATTTGGAAGATTGCCAAGCTCTTCCTGGGTCAGGTCGGCGCGCGACATCGCAGCAAGATAAATTTTGGTGATAAGCATACTTCCAATCAAGTTTGCATTGTCTTCGCCCACCTTACCTTTTGACAAGTCAATTATCAAAATCTTTTTGTTGTCCATCATCTCTCGTATATCAAAAGTAGATCTTGGCTGACCTATTATATTTCGCACTAGCGGGTTGGATATAAACTGACCAACCTTGTTTTGAATAGCTGCTCCTGCCTCTTGCATATAGCGCTCACCGTATTTTTCAAACTCATCCTGCCAAAAAGCTTTTACTGATACATCAGTAATATTTGCCACAACTCTTTTTCTATATGTTTTGTCGGCAAGCATCCTGTTTACACCCAAAAGTGTGGAATCTGGATATTCAAGCAGTGCCAAAAGCGCATTGTTTAGTATATATTCCATACGAGCAGACCAAGCGTCCACCCATATTTTCTTGAATGCACTCATAAGGCCTGATGCAACCAAGTGCCTTCTGTCTGCACCCACATCCTCCATCACATTGAAAGATATTGGGTATTCCAGGTCATAAGGAGCAAAATACAAAACATCTTTTTTGCGATGCTCTGGAATGTAGTCTAGAAAAAGCTCTGCTGATTTGCCGTGAGGATCAATAAAAGCAAAGCCGTTGCCGTTTTGTATGTCTTGCACGGCCATGTTCTCCAGAAGAGTTGATTTCCCCATTCCGGTCTTTCCTATTACGTAGACATGTTTAGTACGATCTTTGGACTTAATCCCAAACTTTATCTTTTTATTTCGATGATCTGTCTCCGCAAAATATGTTACTTTTTCTCCTTCATTCATCATCATATATATGTGTCTAATTATACAAAATCTTTTTTATTTTACTCCTTAAATTTGTGTACTAAACTTTTTAATTTTGTTATTCCACATCACCACCAGAACGTTGGAAAAATTCAGACATCCTATCATAAACATTCAAAGACATGAGATCAAAAGCACCATAAGCATTTGCAGCATAATTATCATTTTTTAATTCCCCGTATGCAAAGTCTTCTCCCGTCTCGTGTAAAAATCCAAAAATATAAGTAAAGGCGTATATTATTCCTTCTGATATCTTTTGTATGTAACTCCTCTTTACCCTCAATGTATTTTCAGATGCATTTTGGGCATCTAATTCTTTTGCTTTTTCTTTATTCTCAACATGTTCTTTTATAAGCTGTTTCTGGTACTCATAAGTTAGAGCGCTATTATTTCCTAAATCTCTTAGCACAGTAGAAAAATCAAAAGCAACGTTGGCATAAAAAACACCAAAAAGCAGAAGTGTGAAGCCTATCGTTTTATAAATTTGTTGATCATTTTTGTTTTGCATATTAGGTTATATAAAGATGAAATTATTTATTTTAATTATATCATTTATTCTTACTTCTTTTCTTATAATATTTATATACTGATTTCGATGAATTCAGGGGTTAAACCCCCGAATTTTCATAACTTTTTCTTGACTTTCTTTTCATATTTGTTATTCTATATTCAGCACTTGGATGGGCTTGCCCTCTCACGGTCAATGTTTATCCAAACCGTAGCCAAGTGCCACTAAAGAATCTCCCAAAAGGGGGATTTTTTAGTTTCTTATAATTTTATTTAATCATGTTCTGGATTACCATAATTCATTTTTCTTTTACCTGTTATCTTATTTACTTTCCAAAATGGAATGATGCTCCAAAAATACTTAGGTGCTGTTCCTGTTTTTTTAAGAATAACTCTTACTCTAGCTTTTTGTAATACAGCAACAAATTCATAATAAATCACATCAACTAATATTTTTTCGTTCCTATGATTTTTTCTATTTAATTCAAAAACTTTTCGTTCAGAAAAACCCTGAACTGTATTCGATAATTTTAATATCTCAGGAGCAAGATGCAACAACTTTAGCCTTATATATTGATCTTCTTGTGAACGTGCATGATTTTTTGTTTTAAACTTTAAATGCTCAAGACCTTTTGAATTAAAAATAATTTTCTCTTTAAAATACGGACAAAATACCTCACCCAGAGATTTATAAAATTCTTCAGAATTGGACTTGAGTCTATAGAATTGTTCATTATTAAATTTCATAATTTTATTTTTGCTTCTTTTCTTATAATATCTATATACTGATTTCGGTAAATTCAGGGGTTAAACCCCCGAATTTTTATTGGTTTGTAGTTGTTGCGATGCTTGTCGCCGTTGTCTCTATTATCACGACTGGTGTAGTGGTGGTGGCTACCGGATCCTCTACTACCGCGGGCGTTGTGGTTTCAGCCAAAGGCTCCACGCCAGAGGACGGGCTAGGATCAGCCTCGGGCTGAGATGTTGCTACAGTCTCCTCTACTACCGCTGGTGTTGATGTCGCGTTTTCTAACAAGGTGTTTGTATCATTGGTGCTTTGGTCATTAGTTATTGTTTCGGATTTAGGATTTAGTGCTTCGATATTACCGTCATTGTTTCCAACAATGACGATCCTCTCTGCTGTAGCTACTACTCCGGCTTGTGATGTAGCTTTGTAAGTAATTGTATATGTTGCACTTGTAGCTGTGTTTAGTGAGATGTTTTCAGTCTCTACTCCGTTTAAGAATGTGTGTACTGTGAGCTCTACTGAAACGCCTGTGTCACCTACTGTTGTGGCTGTTGCTCCTAGGTCGCTGTATGTGGCTCCTAGCTCAACAGACGCTGGATTGTTGCCGGTGATTGTGACTTTTGGTGCCGTTAGAGACAGGGTGCCTTCGGCGCCTGCGGTCTCTAATGGTATGGTTGTGACTAGCAAGCTTGTGGCTGTCACGTTACCGAAGTCAGACTTCGGTAAACTTCGGTAAATAACCAATTCTGCTTGTAAATTTTAAAGCGCGACATCCTTTACTCTTTCTGTCTTTTCATTCATAAACTTACTCCAGGATCTCTGTAAATTCAAAACTTTTCTACGTAATAAAAAATAATCAGCTATACATCTGTCAATCATTTCAACATCAGCCGTACTACCTCCCAAATCCCGAATTTGTTCTAAATACACAACCATTTTATTGCAATTGACCATAACCTTCTCAAGTAATATTATACAATCATTTTGAGAACCAAATCTATACGAATGAGATTCTGCTATTAAATGTGGTATACCAAGAGAGCATGGAATAATTCCCTTAAGAACATACTCCTCTATACTTATATGAGAAGAATCAATTAACTTCTTTTTAGACCCTTTAGTTATCTTTCCTTTATTATTTTTATCCTCACTTATTTTTATCTTTGCCCTTGGCTTAATAGTTGATTGGAGTATATGATTACATAAAAGCACAGAGATTTCATGCGACTTTTGATACACATCCAAATCTGAGAAATTCTTGATCGGTTTTTTAGGAGTAAATTTATTCCTATAATTTGTGTTATACATAATTCTATTGTTTAAAAATTAATCCATTAATAATTACTTATCTCAAGGAATAAAAAACTAAAAATTTAAAATTAATTATCTATGCCGTCGGCTTCATATCTTTTATAGCCCCAATTTTTTCATTTAACCTATAAATACCTTCTTTTGTTTTTATATTTTTTCTTCGTCCTTGTTTCTTTTTATAAACAACATGGAGAGGATAAAATTCATAATATGTTTTTTCATCAAACCACGCACATTTAAAATGATATAGCCTCAGTCCAGTGAGGCGAGAAAGTGCCATGGCATATATTGTAAGCTGCTCAATGGGCTTCACTTTGTCCGCACCCTCGCCTTTATAGTCAAGAATATGCACCATACCATTACGTATCTGCAAAAAATCAACATGCCCGGTCATTAATTTCGGTAAATCCTCAGTCTCTGCTCTCTTATATTTTATCCAGAATGCTTTATCGTCCTTGTCCGTCCCAGTGCCGAGCGTCCCAGTTCCGAGATTGCCCGACGTTGAGGACTTGTCCCTTGTTCCATTGGGACTTGCCGCCCCAGTTCCGACGTTGCTTTTCTCCTCTAAACCGTCCCCCTTGAGACTTGCTTCAAGAGCAGCAACATCGGAAGCGGGACGTTCGGCAACGGGACGCTCACGCTCTTCATATATTTCTTTAATCTCTTCAGATTCTTCTTCAGTACGCTTTACATAAAGTTCAAAATTCAATTTGCTTCTCATATGTTCTAGATCCTCTCTTCTAATATACACGGGCACTTCTGTTGCTATAGTCACTGAATCATTTGCAATCAAGAACTTCTGTAAAGATTCATGTCTCTTTTTCCTCTCTTTCACTCCTTGTAATACAAAATCAGTTAATTTAGTAGCATAATTTTCTTTTCCACGCACAATCATCTGAGTCTTGCTAAATTTTATTGGCGCCTCGGACATTCGTGGACCTTCTTGAAACAATTGATGAGGAGTCTCTGATGTGATATTGTCTAAAAATTCAACCACAGAAATAAAATTCCTGTGTTTATACTCTTCCTCAATTATTAAACGAGCTTTAGCTCTATGAAATCTATACTTATATAACTGTCTATGTGCATGAGTCTTAGTCTCCATTACATCATATGGTGAATACATTTTCATTCCATATTTTCTCATCCTCATATATGGGCAAAGTGAAGCATATTCTTTTACCCATAAAGCGATTGATGAAGCGGCAACTTCAACGCCATCTTTCTTTTTTAAAATTCGCGTTACATCCTCTAATGAAAACCCAAGATTATAATAAGAAAGTGCATCTAAAATTATATGTCTCTCGAAATGCTTGCCCGTTATAGAATGTGGTGTAAACGTACGCCCGCAAGCTTTGCATAGATAAAGCTGGGTTTCTCCATGATTTGTTTTTCTTATTCCCCTTTTCACAAAATCCTTAGAGTCACAATACCTGCAAACAACATCAAGTACACTGGTAAATACTGCCGTCCCAGTGCCGATATTGCCCGACGTTGAGGACTTGTCCCTTGCCCCCTTGGGACTTGCCGTCCCGCTTCCGATATTGCCGTTCATTTTATCGCTGTACCCCTTGGGACCTACCGCCCCAGTTCCGACCTTGCTTTTCTGCTCTAAACCGTCCCCCTTGAGACTTGCTTCAAGAGCAGCAACATCGGAAGCGGGACGTTCGGCAACGGGACGCTTAAAATCACCAAATATCTTTTTTATATTATTAAAATTAAATTTCATAATTTTACTTGACCTTTTTTAAATAGATTATGATAGAATGTACCCATAAACAAGAAGAAGACCCCTGATATGTTACGGCATATCTAGGGGCTTTTTCATTCTTGCCTTAATTTTTCAATAATAAGCCCCATAAAAAGTGTGGCGCGAGATACACCAAATTTATCACGAAGCCACGAACGAAATGACTTGTAATCGAATTTCCAACCGCTTTGAGCTACACCGAATTTCAAGTTTGAAGCATCAATATAAGCTGTGGAATTTTTGTTCATAATTGTGAATATTTGTAAAAGGGGAAACAGACGAAACTGCTTAGTCTTTAACGGGTCAGTCCTCACACACACTCTTTTTTGCTGTTACCCAGACCACAGAATATTCGTAGTGTGATACATATTCCGCTCCCCCTTTTGCAAATACCTAGTAATTATATCAAAACTAATATAAAAATTTAATATCATGTACTTATCTCGTTATAGGTTCAATAAGTAAGTGCAACACTTGGTAATATATCAAGTGTTATGAAATATCAACATTTAAGCATCGAGGAGCGTGAAATTATTCAAGAAATGCTCTGGAATAAAGAGTCGATAAGAAATATTGCGAGGAGACTAGATAGGTCTCCGTCCTCAATATCAAGAGAGATTAATAAAAATACACCACATGAACACA
>Ga0210050_1000453_pt1 | contig 52288 bp, 55 predicted proteins | sample CryGey132114_all_FD_185463 | JGI IMG/M metagenome (GOLD analysis project Ga0210050, IMG submission 185463) | Groundwater microbial communities from aquifer - Crystal Geyser CG22_combo_CG10-13_8/21/14_all (SPAdes) (version 2) | ecosystem: Environmental > Aquatic > Deep subsurface > Groundwater ... | reverse complement strand
ATTCAAATTCAGTTTTTCGGGAAAGCAAACGGCGGTTCGTTCCAATTTTTTCCGTCAATGATTTTATTTCATAAAAATCATTGGACAAAGCAAGTTTTTCGGCGTGGTGAGCGGTATTTATCCAATTTCGCAAAGGTTCAATCCAATTGTTTCCCTTTCGCCCAAAATCAGACTTTCTTTTGTTAAGGTCTGTTTTTGTTTTGATGAGTTCGTCTTTTTTGACTAGGTAAGTTTCTTTTTCAATTGAGCCGTCCAGAAAAGCGTTGACCAGTTTATCAAGTTTTGTTTTCACCTCTTTGATTTTCTCATCAAGATTTTGGGCGGAAGATTGCGACGACAAAACATTTTCTTTTTCCCAAACATCAACTTGAGCTTTCATTTTTTCCACCCAGTCGTCGCAAAGAGCGACATTTTGAAGCCGTGATTTTAATTGATCGGTGAGCAAGTCTTCGTGCAAATATCGCTGGCTACATTTTCCTAACTTTTTCGTGCAACGATAATAGCGATATATTCCGCCGTGTCCGTGGGCAAATTGCGCGGTAATGACTTCGGCACACTCGCCACAAGTGAGCAGTCCGACAAATGGGAAGTTGTGCCTCTTTTTGCTTTTGCGAGGTCTTGCTCGCTGTTTTAATACTTTTTGGACGGCTTCAAAAGTCGCTCGGGAAACAATTGCCGGAAAACCGCCCTCATAACTTTCGCCGTTATGGACTATGATTCCGAGATAAACTTTATTTGTCAGCATTCTTTGTAAAGTTGCTTTACAGATCGGTTTTCCGGTTCCGCTCACCACGCCCCAAAAACTCAGGCGCTGGCCTAAAGATTCTAAAGTATGATGGCCTTGCGCGTATTCCTCAAACGCTTTCGCAACGCACCTTGATTTTGTCGGCTCGGGTTCAATGGTTCTTGTTTTGGGATTATTCACATAACCAAACGGCGCAAGGCCGGGCCATTCACCCCGCCTGAGTTTTTGTCTAATCCCGCGCTTTACATTTTCCGACAAATTGTCGGAATAGTATTTTGATTGGCCAAAAGCGACTTGAAGCATAAACAAACCTTGCGGAGTTGGCTCAAACCAAAAGGTGGAAAAGCGCAAAGAAACAATCTTGTTGATGTCTATACTGTAAATTATTTGTCCGCCGTCAACGGAATTTCTTGCCAAGCGATCGGGGTGCCACGCGATTAAACCAATCGGCTCTTTGCTCTCGTGGACTTTACTCATCATCTCGTTAAAAATTTCTCGGCCGGGTTTCTTTGCGCTTTTTGATTCAATAAAGGTTTCGGCAATTTCAATATTTTCTCGCTTGGCAAATTCCGCCAACTCCGCCAGTTGCGCTTCAATGCTCATCACTTGTCTTTCTTCGTCTTCGGTAGATTTGCGAGCGTAGAGAAAAAACTTTGTTTTCATAATGTTTGCTCCTTAATTATTAGTCGCCTTTGGCCAAAAGCGCGGGATTAAAAACTTGCTTTGTATTTTTGCCTTTGGCAAAAAACGGAAAAAATTGGATACAAATTTCATTTGTGAATTGCTTCGCAATTCCGAACCGCCGTTTGCTTTCCCGAAAAACTGAATTTGAATTTGTCCGTCCTTACGATTTAATTCCGAAATACAGGGCTTTTTGCGAAGCGAGACCCGTTCCCGCATCGCCGTGCGGGATAAACTCCGGCGGGGCGAGCGAACAAACTCTTTCCCCTGAAAATTTGAAATGTCTTGATTGGTCGCAATTGCTGAACGAAGCTCGAACCTATTTTGAACGAAACTCCGATTGATTGCTCCGCCAAAGGCGGAGCAGAAAACCGAACGCTCGGGCGGGCAAAAAGGAAGGGGGTTGGGGGGAAGGAATTTTTGCCCGCCTGCCAATACGCCCGTTTGCGGGGGCGAGCCGCTGGGGATTTCAAAAGGAAAATACGCTTACCCCACCCTCCCGTGCGTGCGCATTTGATTTTTACTCCCATTTTTGGTAACATTGTAGTAGAAGAATTGAAATACTGATGATACTTAAATTCTACTACTTTAGTATAAGCTATGTCAAACATATACAAAACTTTGCGAAAACTGCGCGAGCAAAAGGGGCTAACACAAGAAAAACTCGCTCGTCTCGCTGATGTTTCCAACAATACCGTGATAAAGATTGAGGCAGGCAAGAACAAAAACCCTACGCTCGACACACTCAAGAAAATCGCACAAGCTTTGGATGTTAGCGTTGATGATTTAATTTCATGATTATGAGCGAGCAAGGACCAAAACCCGATACAAAAATTGAGCAGCCCGCTGAAAAGACCGAAATGCCCAAAACCCCGGAACAAGAACGTGCCGAACATATTGGCGCACTCAAACAACAATTAGACGGATATGAGGGGCCAAGCAACGACCGCGAGTTTGAAGTGCGTGCGGACGAAATCCGTCAGCAACATGAGCATGCTTGTGAGGGCGTGCAAATTTCAGATGAAACGAGAGCGCAACTTGATGAGAAAATGAGAAGTGAGATTGCTGGAACCCAAAAAAGGATGAAAGAACATTCAGGACAAAAACAAGAATGGCAAGTGCTTAGCGCGCAAGAATTGATACACACGGCTGGTGGAAAAATAGATTCAAGTGAAAAACCCTACAAACGTTTCAATCCCAAAAAACACGAACGTTTTTTTATTCAAAAAGGAGAACTGAATGATTCAGACGTGGTGTTTAAGGTTGGTGAAGCAAAAGACCGCGACACTGTACAAAATGAGTCGAGAAATCTTCGTGTCATAGAAAATGCGCCCATTGAGGAGGGTCAGAATTTAGATGTGCATTTTGTACGGCAGGTAGGTGATGTATTTGAAGATGACGAAATGGTAGGATTAGCAACCGAATATATTCAGGATGATCCAGAGTTAAAAAAGAGTTTATCCGCTGAACAGAAGGTCAAGATTATTGGGCGAACTATAGAAAGCCTTCAAAAGCTTTCTGTCACGGACAATGCTCGTGAAAGTGGCCTACCATCGCACGATGGAGAAAAAATAGCGCGTGACGCTCAATATTTTCTTGATACTCTTTTGCAAGAAGGTAGGATAGATTCGGAAACGGTCAATGTATTACAAGAAGCATTTCGTGATGCGCTTCCGTCGCTCACAGCCGAACAACCAGTGTTTGTGCATGGAGATGCGCACGGCGATAACATATTTGTGAGTGAGGCGGATAATGGCGAGTTAGATGTTTCTTTACTGGATTTTGAAGGATTGCGTATTTCAAACCAATATCATGATTGGTCAGAGATTCTAAACAAGTCAGCTTTTCTGAAACATGTGCAGGCAAACCGTCCGGAGTTATTTGATCCAATTCGGAAAAATGTTGAAAACATGTGGCTTGATGAGTCGGTCGACTTTGACGAACAAGCCATAATAGATAAAGTGTCTGGGGGTGATCCCGACAAGGCGAGAAATTTTCGGCTCACTCGTGCTTATGACATGCTCACGCGTATTATGAACGATAGAGATTCCGGACACCCAATGGCGCAAGAGAGGGTGAATTTATACCTTGAACAATTGCGTGAATACGGTAAAATATAAAAAGTTTTGATACCTGGTTTACTCTTAACAATCAATATGTGGGAATCGAATCAGGGCCGGGGGAGGTCCAGCCGCGGAAGCGGCAAAACAGCACGAGGCAAAAATGGAGCGAGAACGCCAAATCAAAGCAAAAGTGGAAGGGATCAAAGGCAATCCCGGCGAATCTCGTTCTGACGCTGAAATCAGAGCGCAAGCCGAACAAGAATTGGATCAAGGGGTTCAAACTGAGAAGTAGTTCAATTTTGTTGAAATCCCCAGCGGCTCGCCCCCGCAAACGGGCGTATTGGCAGGCGGGCAAAAATGAACCTGCTTCAGGTTCATTTTTGTTTTGCTACAATGGAACTATATGAAAAATCTAAGGTCACTATTAGTTCTCATCCCTTTTCTTTTAATGGGTTTAGGATGCCGGACCGAAGAAGGGGAGGATATAAGCTACGAAGATGATGTTTTTCCGTTGGTTGAAGAAATCGATCGCTCATCTGCAGTCCGTGGTAGTTGTAATATTATCGATGCTTCTAGTACCTGCATTGATTATATTGGCTCAATTTGGACAGATCAGCAGATGGAGTTAAATTGTAGTAGTGTCGGTACTTTCTCAAAAAATTCATGTCCATATGGAGAGCTCGGCGGTTGTTTAAATACACCTGGAACGATTTCAGAAGATGTAATTTGGTTTTATCCATACGGTGGTGAGGCGTTTTCTGTGGAGGATGCTTACTATGCTCGGATGGTCTGTGATGCCTTGGATATTTCAAATTGGACAACACCTGATGCATTATTTTTGACAGAATAACTATGCGCGTTTGGGATATTCATCCAAAATATTTGTGTCGTAAACATCTTCTTGGTGAACATCGTGAGCTTCACGGGCTTTGGAATATCTTAACAAAGCATGATGGAAAGGGTGGCTATTCTCAGCACCCGGAAACTAAATGCTGGGTTGGTAAACTCCGGGCGCTTTATGATCGTCATCAGGCCCTGGTCGAGGAGATGAAAAAGCGAGGCTATAACCACGCGTCAGATCTTGATCAGAGTTTGGCAACAGGGCAAGGCGAGCAGGATACACTTATTGATACGATCGAAAATCAGAAAAATATTTTAAAAGAAAAGCCTTGTGACTGTCTCCTACATATTTTAAAAAACAATAAATCGCCTAATGGCGATTTCTTACTTCCAGCTGAATGCATGTTCCGTTTTCACAACTATGTGGTTATAACGTCTTTTTATTCCACATTGTGGAATGCTTTAGTAAAATGTCAGGTTTCTAAATTGACATCTGTGATCTAAGTCACACTAAAGTCGACTCGTATTATCTCCCTAGAAAGGAGGTGATCCATCCACAGCTTCCGCTACGGATGCCTTGTTACGACTTCGTCCCTATTGCTGGATTTGCCTTCGGCCGTTCTACAACGACCTTCGGGCACCCCCAACTCTCTTGACGTGACGGGCGGTGAGTACAAGACCCGAGAACGTATTCAAGGCGGCGTTATGATCCGCCTTTACTAGCGATTTCAACTTCATGGAGTCGGGTTTCAGACTCCAATTCGAACTGAGACCGGTTTTAAGGGATTTGCTCCACCTCGCGGTTTGGCTTCCCGTTGTACCGGCCATTGTATCATGCGTGTTGCCCCAGACGTAAGGGTCATGCTGATCTGACGTCATCCCCGCCTTCCTCCCACTTACGTGGGCAGTCTCCAGTGAAAGTACAACACTGGACAAGGGTTGCGCTCGTTACCCCACTTAAGGGTACACCTCACGGCACGAGCTGACGACGACCATGCAACACCTATCTGGCACCCTCTAAGGCTTCTCTATCTCTAGAGCTTGCAGCCAGTAGTTGAGCCTGGGTGAGGTTCCTCGCGTATCATCGAATTAAACCGCATGATCCACCGCTTGTGCGGGTCCCCGTCTATTCCTTTATGTTTTAGCCTTGCGGCCGTACTACACAGGCGGGATGCTTAACGCGTTAGCTTGTTTAAACGGCACTGACAGGGTCGATACTGTCAATACCTAGCATCCATCGTTTACGGCGTGGACTACTGGGGTATCTAATCCCATTCGCTACCCACGCTTTCGTGCAACAGTGTCAGAAGTGTTCCAGTAGATTGCTTTCGCTTTTGGTGTTCCACCTGATATTAACGGATTTGACCCCTACACCAGGCATTCCATCTACCCCTCCCACTCTCTAGTCTTGCAGTATCACCTGCAGCCTCCAGGTTGAGCCTGAAGATTTAACAGATGACTTACAAAACCACCTACGCACTCTTTACGCCCAATAAATCCGGTCAACGCTCGGGGTCTCTGTATTACCGCTGCTGCTGGCACAGAGTTAGCAACCCCTTTCTGCTGAGGTACCGTCATTGTTTCGTCCCTCAGAACAGTCGTTTACGACCCGAAGGCCTTCATCCGACACGCGGTGTCGCTCCGTCACACTTTCGTGCATTGCGGAATATTCTTGACTGCAGCCTCCCGTAGGAGTCTGGGCAGTGTCTCAGTCCCAGTGAGCCGGGTCACGCTCTCACGCCCGGTACCCGTCGTAGCCTTGGTGAGCTTTTACCTCACCAACAAGCTGATAGGACATAGGCTCCTCTCGCACCGAAAAATCTTTCAATGGGAATGTCTTGTGACCCCCCATCAATATCGTGTATTACTCCAGATTTCTCTGGGCTATTCACGAGTACGAGGTAGATTACCAATGTGTTACTCTCCCGTCTGCCACTAACTTGATTTCCGAAGAAATAAAGCTCGTTCGACTTGCATGCCTTAGACACACCGCCAGCGTTCGACCTGAGCCAGGATCAAACTCTCAAAAGTAGTATCCAACTAAGTTGAACCTCTGATGGTGCCTGGAACTGGCTAGCTCCAGGACTTTTTTGTGATCCGGATTAAAGGATCTTTGTTTTTTATCGCTTTGATGCGATTAATATAGACGTTATAACCACACAATTGTGAATTGTTTGGTTCATGCATTCAGTTGTGAATGATCAAGCTTACCAAGTAATTTCTTGAATGTGCCAGATACTGGTAGCGGGGGAATTGTACTAAATGACCAAAAAGCTGTCAAGGCGATTTGTGAGGAGGTTGGATACCGGGAGTGGATGGACAGAAGTATAGGAGTTTTGGCTAAATATTGATTTAAAAAGACCTAGCTTCAGCGAGATCTTTTTTTGCTTTCTTCCTGGCGCCATTTTTGAATTTCAGCGTGGTTGCCTGAGAGAAGCACGGCTGGTACTTTTAATATTTTCTTTTTTCTGACCCCTGACCCCTGACCCCTGACCACTTTGTATCCATACACCTCCGGTTTCGTATACTGCGGATATTCGAGTTGACCTGGCGTGGTGTGAGACTCTTCATCTAGTGACGCTTTAGCGCCAAGCACTCCGGGAATAAGACGAGCAACTGAATCGGTCATTGCCATGGCTGGCAGTTCGCCACCAGTTAAAACATAGTTACCAATTGAAAGCGATTCATCTGCAATTTCAGTTTCAACTCTGGCGTCAATTCCTTCGTAGCGTCCACAGATGAAAATCAACTGATCATATTTTGAAAGTCGTTTCGCATCTTCTTGAGTAAATGTTTTACCAGAGGCTGAAGTTAATATGATTCTAGTTTTGATCTTTTTTACCCCTTTCACCCTTGTTACTTTTTTTACCGCATCATCAATTGGTTGCACTGTCATTACCATTCCGGCACCGCCACCGTATGGGGTGTCATCAACTCTACGGTGTTTGTCTTTTGAAAATGTCCTTAAATCATGAACCTTTATTTTGATTTTTTTGGCTTTTTGAGCTCGCCCAATAATTGATTCTTGCATGTAGGAATCAATAATGTTTGGGAATAATGTGATGATATCGAATTGCATATGATTATTATAACAAAAAACCACAACATTAGGTGTGTGGTTTTTTAATTTCTTTAGAATGTTAGATCGCTGACCTCTGAGGTATCAACTTCTACATCTCTATCTTCGGCTGGGGCTTCTTCTGATGAATCTACAGCAGCACCTTCTGTTGCTCTTTTTTCATCGTAGTGTCTTTGACGAGAACCCTCTGGCTCGTAGATCTTCAAGTTAATTCTTGAGTTTTGTCGAGCACCGATTTTCTTTAAAAGTGTTCGGATTGCTCTTGCAGTTTGCCCCTGTCGGCCAACTACGTATCCCATATCTTCTGGGTTGATGTGCAGGGTGATGAGCACTCCGCGTTCATCTACAGTTCGTTCAGTACTTACATCATCTGGGTGATTCACAATCGCTCGGACTATGTATTCTGTGAACTCTTGTTCGAATTCCTTTGCCATATCTTCAGTTTAGAATGAATTTATTAAGCTTAGCTTATGATAGCAACTGTTTTTTTCTTAGTCAATTTACTCTGATTTATTTGTTTCTTTTGCAGACTCTTCAGCTTTTTCTTCAGGCACCGACTCTTCAGCTGGAGCTTCTTCAACTGCAGGTTCTGCTACCGGTGTTGTTTCTTCGGCAGGAGCTTTAGCAGCTGCTTCTTGAGCGGCCTGTTCTTCCTTGGCAGCAACCTTGGCAGCTGCTTTTTTTTCGGCTTCCTTAGCTTTAGCTTCAGCTGCTTTAGCCTTTGTTTCTTCGGCTTTAGCTTTTTCGGCGGCCACTTTTTCTCCTAGTTTAGCTGATCGTCTCTTGGTGATTGTTACAGATGATAATTTTTCTCCTTCCATTAATTTGGCATCAACAAACAAGTTGTGAACTGTATTTGATGGTTGAACACCATGTTTAAGCCAATATTTAATTCTGTCTTCTTTTAGGACGATTCCATCTTTTTCAGCTCGTGGATTGTATGTGCCAAGAACTTCAATCGCTGGTGACCATGGGTCGCGGTGATTTTCTTGTAAAACAATACGATATGATGGGGCCTTTTTCTTTCCTGTTCGTGAAAGTCGAATGGTTAGCATAGTTTAGCTTTTAGGTTATAGCTTATAGCTTATAGCTTTTAGGTTATGGAGAGATATTAGAAAAGATCTTGATGTTTGTCAAGCCCTGTACAGGCAATTTGAGAGATTGAGTCCTGCCTGTCCGTCCGAAGCCTGAAAGGGCGAAGGCGGGTCGGGGCAAATGGCAAAATGGGGGACTAAGAATCAAAAATTAGGTTTTGAAACACTTATTTGTGAGTTGCTCCGATCGCCTCTGAAATATTGGAAAATCCGTCTTTTTTTAAAAGTTCAACCAGTCCTTTGTTGATTTGACCAATCAGCTGAGGTCCTTCAAAAATCATTCCGGTTATTAATTGAACAAGTGAGGCGCCGCATTTTATTTTTTTGTAGGCGTCTTCGGCTGAGAAGACTCCGCCAACCCCGATTATCACATATTTATCTCCAGTATTTTTATATAAATGTGATATTAGTTTGTTTGATGCTTCGAAAGTCGGTCGGCCACTGATTCCTCCTTTTGCTTCTTTAGGTAAGGAGCCATTTATTTCGCCTCGAGTTTTGTCTTTTGTTAAATTGGCAATTACAAATCCATGTACTCGGTGACTGTCGGCAACTTTTGTAATTTCATTGAGCTCGCCAATTGTTATATCAACTGCTATTTTAATAAATATCGGTTTTTTAGTTTCGATTTTATCGAGCTCGGATAAAAGCATTTTTAATCTTTCAGGATCAGAGAAAGGTTCTCCGCCAAATGCATTTGGACAGCTAACATTGATAGTAAAGTAGTCGCCGACACCAGAGTCAATAAATGTTTCATAAGCTTTTTTGTAGTCAGCGATTTCGGCCCTGGTTTCACAGGTGTCAGGTGAGTTTGTTTTGGCAATACTTACTCCAACGGGGATATTAAATTTTTTGTTTTTAAGTCGAGAAACAATTTCTTCGCAACCATTATTTTTCAGTCCGTAGTAGACCACTAGACCATTAGCTTTTGGTAGGCGCCATAGTCTTGGTTTGGGATTCCCTGCACAAGGTTCACCGGTAACAGATCCTATTTCTTCAAAGCCAAAACCAACATCGGCAATTGTATTTATGATTTTTGCATTTTTATCAAACCCGGCCGCAAGTCCAATCGGGCTTTTAAAATTGATTCCTAGAATAGTCTGTTCAAGGCTTTTGTCTGAATGATAAAAACAGAGTTTTGTTAGATATCGGGTAATAGGATTTGATCCCAGTACTTGTCCTACAATTATAATTAAATCATGGATTAATTCTGGATCTATCTTAAAAAAGATCGGCTTAGCGATTTTCTGATAGAGAAAATTTTGAATTTTACTTTGAAACATTTTTTAAGACTTAGTTTGTGAAACTTAGTTTCTTGAAACTAAGTTTGATTGAAAAAAGCATACATCAAGCCTGCTTTATTGACAAAGCGGCCGGGCTTTTAAGCCCGGCCGCTAAATATTAGGCTGCTTTTTTCTGTACAACTTTAGGGAGCGCTTCATCTGTCATTTCTTGGTTCGATTCCTCGTCCCTGGTTAAGGTTTCTACTAAAGTCTTAAATGTTTCTTTAACTTCGTTTAAAGTATTTGCGTTTTGCAGGGTTGAGAGTTTCATTAATTCGAGTTTTATTGCTAGTTGGTTCTGCTTTTCTGCGCTAAGTATTATTCCAAGATTATTTAAAGTAACCGTAAGATCGTTTTGCATTGTTTCCCAGGTTTGATCCAACTGAGCCTCAAAACTTGCATCAACTAATTCACTTTGTTCTTTTCCTTTATACATTTCCATAAAATTGATTATTTAATTAGCGTCTGGCGGTTCCATTTTTTTCAATGTCCTGAAGGTTAACGGATAAAAGATTTGAGATTCCATCGTCGTTCATTGTTACTCCATACAAAAGATCAGCTCGTTCCATGGTAGCGCGATTGTGGGTAATAACAATGAATTGAGTAAGCTTGCGGAGCTCGTCTAAGATATTGGCAAAGCGCATAGTGTTAGCTTCGTCGAGGGCTGCGTCAACCTCGTCTAAAATTACAAATGGAGAGGGATTGGTGGCCATAATTGCAGATAGTAGAGCAATTGAGGTTAGAGCTCGTTCACCGCCTGACAGAAGATTCAAAGCTTTCAGACGCTTGCCTGGTGGGGTGGCATGAATCTCAATTCCGGCAACTTCATCTTTTCTCTTTTTTACTCGGTGCATTATTGATTCCAGTGTTTCTGAGTTTTCTTCAATTTTTTCCTCGGCTAGTGCTTCCATCGCTCGATCAAGTGTAATTTTTTCTTCTTCAGAGTTGGCACTGTCTGTTTCGCTAGCCTTTACTTTAATAAGGCTACAGCTACCACCACCAAACAAAACTTTAAAGTACTTTTGAAATTCTTCGTTAATTTTTTTGAATGCTGTTTCTGACTGTTTTTGAATTTGTTCATCTAGCTCATCAACAATTTTCTCAGTTTTTTCAATGGCACTTCGAATATCTGTTACCTGTCCGTCTAAAAAGTCATGTCTTTCCAGTGTTTGAGTATATTCGGAAACAGTTTCTTCATCTATCCCACCGATTAGCTCTAGCTGATGGCGTAGATTAAGCATTGACTCACGCAATGCTTCTGGATTGTTAACCATTTTTGCTGGTGCAACTTTTAGAATCTCATCTTTTAAGTTTGGCGCTTGTTCTGACATCTCCCGGTCTAGGTTTTCAAGTTTTGTCTCAATACGCGCGACATCAATTTGAATACGGTTGCGTTCGTTTTGCCGAGTATGAATTTCATTTTGTAATTTTCTTAACTCTCGTTGAAACTCAAAGATATGAGTTTTACTTCCTGTTGTTTGTTGGTTAGCTGCGTCTAATTCTTTTTCAGCAACGCTTAACTCCTCCTGACTTTTTGTTACTTTAGCTTTTACTTGCTCAAGCGCACTAGCCATTTTAGGATCAACAATTAATTCTTCTGATGGCCTGGTTAGGCGTCCGCGTAGTTTTTTAACCAGATTTAAAATTTTATCAGCAGAATCAATTGGCAGCGTTAGTATTTCGTCGAGCTCCTTTATGATTTGAATAAGTGGCAGGGGAGTCCAGTTTGATTGGGTTCTGATTTTTGCTAACTCAAGTGCTCTCTGTGCTTCAAACTCCTGCGTTCTAGCCTCGCTTAATTTATTCTGGGCCAGCTTGTATTTAGCTTGGGCTTTTAGCTGGTCGTCGTTGCTTCCACTTTCTTCTTTTTGCTCCATGGAAAGTAGCTCGGTATCGCCTTTTTCTAGTTCTGATTTTTTTTGTTCAATCTGAAATTTAATTTCTTCTAGTTCATTTTTTACTTCTTTCATTTGCGACCGGAGCGTCCACCAAGAAGCGCCAAAGTACGAGCGTTGAATATCAGCCAGTTCTTTTTCGATTTGTTCGCGTCTTTCCAGTCGACTGATTTGCCGCTTTAGTGAGCGTAAACGCGGTCTAATCTCTTCGAGTAACATTTCTACCTCTGCCAAGTTTTCGCTAGCTTTTTCCAGTTTTAACATGGACTGATGTCTTTTGATTTGAAAGCCTCGGACACCGGTGGCGTCATCAAAAAAGATTTTTCGTTCTTCCGGTGATGAAGTTAAAACATGATCAACCATTCCTTGGCCAATAACCGAGTATGAGCGTTGCCCGACTCCGGCATCAGCCAAAAGAATTTGAATGTCAGACAGTCTCACTGGTTTTCCGTTTAATAAATATTCCGAAGTGCCGTCGCGGTAAACTCGGCGGGTGATTGTTACCTCTGAGTAATCAATTCCCATGGCTTTGTCTTCGTTATTGATTACCATGGTTACTTCAGCAAATCCGGATTTAGCTCTGGTTTTGGAGCCGGAAAAAATGATATCTTCTGTTTTTTTGCCACGCAGTAATTTTAATGATTGTTCACCTAAACACCAACGAACGGCGTCGGCCGTATTTGATTTTCCTGAGCCGTTTGGCCCAACTATCACAGTGAGAGCCTGGCGGTTTTTATTCTGATTAGGAAAATCCAAAACTGTTTTTTTGGCAAAAGTCTTAAATCCTTGAATTTCTAGTCGGGATAGATACATATAAGTGGTCTTATTCTATCAAAAAACCGGGCAAGCGGGTATAATGCATGGGTATGAAAAAAGCTTTTCTATTTTTGTTTGGGCTGATGTTGGCTGGGGTCGGTTGTGTTTCACAAAAGTCAGATTTGCCAGAAGAGTTTTTGGAAGTTTCTGATTTAGAGATTATTGATGAAATAGGTGATGTTGAGAGTTCCTCTCCAGACACCTCCATAACCGGAGGGAGAATTGATCAGGTCTCTCTACCAGCTATAGGGGAGTTAGATGAGGAGAATGATGATTTGTCAATAGCTGCATTCGAGGTGATTGCCGGTGATTATTTTTTTAAGCCGGAGAATTTAATGGTTTCAGCCGGCTAAGAAGTTCAAATTACTTTCAATGAGAATACAGGGATACATACTTTTGTAATTGATGAGATTGGGCTTAAAACTTCAGTTTCTACAGGGAAAGTAATTACATTTATGGCACCCTCCTCACCGGGCAGATATTATTACTATTGTGATATTGGTCCACACAGACAGCTTGGAATGGAAGGTGTTTTGGTGGTTGAATAGATTATTGACCATTATTCAATTATCAAGTACACTCGCTCATCGACTATGGCGAGTATTTTATATAAACAAATCAAGGAGCGACTTGACGGCGCTGAGCACATCCTTCTTTTAACAGACGAAAGAATCGACGGCGACACCGTTAGCTCAACTTTGGGTATGTACCATGTACTTAAAGAACTTGGTAAAGAAGTTTCCGTTTATTCTCCTCAGCCAATGGCAAAAATGCTCGAGTTTATTCCCGGCACCGAAGTTATCTGTCGGGACAAAGAAATTTTCAAAGATGGATCTATTGACTTGATGATGATTTTCGATTGTGGAGACGGGGAATATATTAAAGAGCCAATTCCATCAATGCCAAAAAAAGTTCCTCTGATTGTTTTTGATCATCACGACAGCAATCCAAAATATGGGAGCATTAATGTAATTGATTCAACATCAGCCGCGACTGCAGGAATGGTTTGGGGATTTGTAAAAGAAGTTGGATTGCCAATGAACCAAAAAGCGGCCCAATGTTTTTTAACCGGAATCTGTTCGGACACAAATTTGTTTTTAACATCAAACACAACAGCGGCCTGCCTGGACGCTGCCCACGAGCTTTCAGTTTACGGCGCTCGTTTTAAGGAAATCGTTGATAAATTAATGATGAGCCGGTCTGTACCAACTCTGCGACTGTGGGGACTTGCCTTTGAACGCCTTTACCATGATGATAACTTTGGTGTTTTAGCAACCGCTATTACTCAAAAAGATTTAAAAGATTTGGGAGTAGAAGATGCCGATTATAAAAGCATGATCAATTTTTTAAATGCAGCTCTTGATGGCATTGATACAATTCTGGTACTTAAAGAAACAGAAGACGGTGCTGTAAAGGGAGGGTTGCGATCGCAAACTGAGGATTGCATTGCTTTTGCCGAAAAGTATGGTGGTGGCGGGCACAGACGCGCAGCTGGTTTCAAAATTGAAAACGCAAGATTAGAAGAAAAGGATGGAAAATGGTTTGTGAAGAAGGGGTGATAGGGGTAAAAAGGGTGAAAGGGGTAATATGCGAGAGCCTAGTATCCAATTGTCTCATGATATACTGCCGTTATGATTAAGTGGTCGCTTAAAACCAGAATTTCAGTTGCTTTAAAGCGGCTAAAAAGAAGAATGCAGACCGGCATTCCGTTTTTATATGCGACCGAAAAATCTGATAATTTACCGGTCAGACTCAAGTATCATAAAAGTTTATTACTGCGAACTTTGGAAGGAGTTGATATGACCTTGCAGCACAATAAAGTTGTTAATTTAACTTTGGCCGGCAAACAAATTGATAACATTATAATTAAACCCGGTCAGATTTTTTCTTTGTGGAAACTGGTCGGCGAGCCTACGCAGAAAAAAGGCTACTTGCCGGGACTCATAATCGCTGGCACCGGAATCGATAGTGATATTGGCGGGGGACTTTGCCAAATGGCTAATATGCTTTTTTGGCTTTCGCTTCATTCACCGCTTACGGTTGTAGAGCGTCACTACCATAGCTTGGATTTATTTCCGGACAATAAGCGCCAGGTTCCTTTTGGAACAGGTTGTTCAATTTTTTATAATTATGTTGATTTACGTTTTAAAAATAATTCACAAAACACAATTCAATTTAGAGTTTGGGTAGACGATGAACATTTAAATGGGGAAGTAAGAGTTAGTGCTGACCCAGGTGTTCGCTATCATATTAAAGAAGAAAATCATCGGTTTATAAAAGATAATAGTGGCAATGTCTATCGTGAAAATGTTTTATTTAGAGATGTAGTTGATGTTAGCTCCGGCAATATAATTTCGCATGAGAAATTATATGAAAATCACGCTAAGGTGATGTACGAAGTAGAGGGAATAGATGATAGAAGTGATAGATAATAGAACTTGCTTGATTCTAAATATGGTCTATTGGTCCCAGACGAAGCCTGGTCCGACTCCGCTGGATAAACCTCCAATCTCTAATATCTTTTAATAAACAGCAGTTCCGCCACCTGCGAGACAGGGGGCGGAACAGAGAGGTGGATGGCGATCAGTTGCTGTCGGAGGCGGACGGCTGGATCGAATCCGGACACGAAATCCAGGTGTAAATGCCGGTAGTCTTGTTGTAGTCGATCGCCATCGTGCAGGTGAACCTGGGTCTGCTCATCGTCCAGGCAGTTGGTGTCGGGGGTGCGATGCACCAGTGGGTGACAGTCGCTCTTGACCCAGGCGACATTGAGTCGCAGAGCATGTCTTCTGCAGTCGCTCTGGCCATTTCGGGCTGGTGCGATTCAGGTACGGCTCCAAGGGACGATGCGGAGCATTGTCCAAGCTGGTTCTTCTCGACACTCCAGGAATTCACGCCTTCCGCGCTGCAAGCCTGGTTGAACATGCCGTTTGTGCTCACATTCAGGCTCTCGTTGAACCGAGTGAACCCAGCAGTCGACATGATCCGGATCATACCGGTGCCTTGCCAGGGCTGGTTCTGGTACGGGACACGAGATGCGTGCTTCACGCACCCAGCCATCAGAACGATTGCGAGCAAGCTCGCCAGAAGTCGTGCCATTTGGGCTCCGTTGCGGGCTAGCCGCGTTTGAGATTCATGAACATTTGTACATTAAAATCAGTTAATAGTCAATAGATTTGGCTTGCAAGATTGGCAATTGCTGTGCTAGACTGCTAACACTATGACAAAAGACATCACGCCCGAAATCACTTCACAGGTGCTAATTCCGACAGTCATTGAAAAAACAGCTTACGGGGAGCGAGCCTATGATATTTACTCTAGATTACTAAAAGATCGAATCATCTTTCTAGGCTCGGAAATCAACGACACTGTTGCTAATGCCGTTATTGCTCAACTACTCTTTTTGGAAAGTGAAGACAAAGAAAAAGACATCAAACTTTATATTAACTCACCAGGTGGGTCAGTAACATCGGGGCTCGCAATATATGACACCATGCAGTATATAAAGCCGGATGTAGTCACAATTTGTGTTGGTATGGCCGCTTCGATGGGGGCTGTGCTTTTAACAGCCGGGGCTAAGGGGAAGCGCTTTGCCTTACCAAATTCAGAAATTATGATTCACCAAGTGCTCGGGGGAGTGCAGGGACAAGCTACTGATATTAAAATTCACGCCGAGCGAATTTTAAAGGTAAAAGATACTTTGAATGAAATAATTGCCAGTCACAGTGGACAACCTCTGGATAAAGTGGTGATGGATACTGAGCGCGATAACTTCATGGGTGCTAAAGATGCCTTGAAATATGGGCTTATTGATAAAGTCATCAAATAAGTAAGATTTGTACAAAAAAGCCTTCCATTGATATAATAGGGAGGCTTTTTGTTAACCGGTAGTTAACAAGGCTTGACACGGATTGGAGGGCGTGATATATTTATACGTCCGTTTTTTGTCCCTTTGTACCTGCAGCCACGACAAGCATGGGGGTATATGATCTGTATGTTTCCGGCTCCGGCTGGCCCCTTACAGAATATATATCTTCTTGGCTGCAGATTTAAAAGGATAAACAAAGAATTCGCCTTATGGCGATTTTTTTGTTACGGTATTAACGTTAGGGGTATATTTTGCTAACTTTAGTTATAAATATTATGAAAATACAAAAATTTATTGTTGCTTTTGTGGCGGCTGTTACACTTCTAAACCCCATTGTCTCGTTTGCACAAGGCTGGGTTATTTTTGACCTAACTGTATTAGATGAAAATACGGCCGACGGCTATTACCTACAGGAGCCTGAAATAATCAGCTTCAACGATGTGGCCGGTTATGCTTGGGGTGACGGCGGGACAATGTATAAGACATTTGATGGTGGTAGAAGTTGGATCGGAGCTTCAAACGACGGAGTGGGTAATACCTGGATTGGATTTGACACTCAGTTTGCAGTTAATCGTCTTTATGCTCTTGATGGTTCCGACGTTATGATTGTTTCTTCAGGAAAGAATGTTTATAAATCTGATGATTATGCGTTTAGTTTTGATTCCGAGTATCTTGATTATATGGAGTCAGACTCAGCAAATTGGCTTTGGGGTTCTAGTCAAATTTCAGATCAAGAGTACTTATTTATAAACGGTAGTCGTCTATATAAGACCTATGATACTTTTGAAACAGCAGAAGTAATTTATGAATCCAATGAGCTAAATGGTCGTGAATTTTATTGTGACATGGCCGCATCTGATTCAGGTAAGTCAGTTATTATCGAGATTTGTAGCGGAGAAGAAGGAATTATTGTGTCAGATGACTATGGTGAATCGTTTACTCGAGTTGATATTGATTTTAGCTTAGGTGTCAACGGACAGTGTGATTTCGATTTTGCCTCTGATGATGTTGTCTATATTGGACGCGGTGGTTTATACAAAAGTATTGACGGTGGGTTGAATTGGGAATTGATGCCAGAGCCCGAGGATACTATAGGTGTTGGAAGTCAGATTTCATTTTTAGATGAGGATAACGGTGTAGTGTTGGCTTGGTCTAGAAAATTTGGTTCAGATGGCGATTATGATTTTGATGAAAGAATATATTTTACTGCTGACGGTGGCTATACTTGGACGTTGATGAATAATTTATTTCCAGATGGTTATGATCTTTGGATAAGGGATTTATATTATTACAACCAGGATATGATCTTTGCGTCCGCATATTGTAATTATGGTACTGACTATGAATTAAAGGGTGCTTGTATGCTTCGTTATAACACTTCAAAAGGTGTGCTGATCAAAAGCGAAGACTCGCCAAATGTTTATTACGCCGGGAGTGATGGATTACTGCACTGGATTCCAAGCGAAGAAATATTTTATACTTGGTATGATGATTTCAGCTCAGTTGAGACTGTTCCACAAGACTACGTTGATTCAATGAAACTGGGTTACGATGCAGTAGCAAGAGTGATAGGGAATCAAGAAGATATTGAAACAACAACGAATTGGTAATTCAAAAACCGCCCCTTAGTGGCGGTTTTTATTTTGTTATTCCACGATTTCAATTGTTGTATTCTCGGTTGTTGACGATTCTGTGACAGCAGATTCGTCCGTTGTTGCGTCGTCGGGCGTGCCAACTGTTTGTTCTTGCGTATCAGTTCCGTCAAATAATATATCTATTTTTTGATCACTTGCCTCTGCAGCTTCTTGGCTATCAAAAGTACAGTTACCAGAGTCTGAACATTCCGAACTTAAATTCGATACACCGATCAAACAAATCCAGGGCAAAGAGCGATAAACCGAGGTGTAATTTTTTTCAAAAACTTCGCCATCGGCATATTCCACTGTGTAGTCAAAGCTGGTGGTAGCACCTGGATGTGGAGTTTGACATTCTTTCACGCCAGGCGCCAAGCTGGTAGTTTGAGTGTATTGCGTAGCTCCGTAACCGCTCCAAGAAAGAATCACCGGCGGTGAGTAATAGCCCTTGCGACCATCTGACGTTCCCCAAAGCGTAAAAATCAATTCTTTATTTGCAATATCAACTTCGGTTGTCAGCAGAACATAATTTTCCGTGTCGTTTCTAAATTTGAAATCAGGCGCTGGGTCATAAATAGTGGCGTCGGTTCCTGGATTGCCGTTTGCAGGATCGTCATAGTAGGAAACGACAAGTGAGTGATTGCGACGGTCAACGACTTCAAGACCTGAATTCATAACTGCTCGGAATGTTGTTGTTCCGATTTGGCAGAGTCCACCACCAACTTCAGGTTTAATTTCATCTCCTAAAATAACTAGTTCAGGTAAGTAGCCATCGGCAATGGTAAACGGTCGTAAGTGTTCAAGAAGTGAAAGCGTTTCCCCCGGAGCAATTAAAAGTCCATTTAATTTTGAAGCGCCGTGTTGAATATTTGCAATACGATTTCGAGGCGATCCAGAAAAATCAGAAACTCCAACGCCAAGAATTTCAGTTATACCAAGAGTATTAACGGCGTCAGTTGTAATTTCTGGTTCGGTAATATCTGTTATGATTGGAGCTGATTTCTCACTTGCAGTCAATGCTTCGATAATTGAATACATTGTTCCGTCGGTGTTAAGTGATACGCCACTTTGACTGCCGGCGAATTCTGCAACGCGACCATCTTCCATTACAAATCGGGCATTAATCGGTTCTTCATTTACATCTTCTGCCACCCCAGACATAAATTCTTCAAAGCTATCTCCGGAAAGAATTAAAATAGTGACTTCATTATAATCTTCATCGCTTGAGTACATCGGCGATAGCCATTCTGCCAAGTCTTCGTCGGTAATTTCCCAAGAATACTCGCGCGTGTTTTCTGCCGTGTAGGTTAGTTTAAAAGGAGTGTTTTGTAGGGTAATTTTTATTTCTTCTTCCAAGGACATTGCATCTTCCTCTGTCATTTCAATTTTTATCTCACGAAGTTCAAGTATTGGAGTTGATATTTGCAAATCACTTGCATCTTTAAAAAGATAACTAATCACGGAGTCAGTATTAAGTTCTTCGCCAGATGAGCCCGGTACAAAAGTGATTATTGGCTCGTTATCTGATAATTCTATTAAGTAATCAGCCGCCACGGCTGGAGTTTCTTTTTCACCAAACTGATCAAGCAATTGTTTTGTAAGGGCTTCTTCATCTAGTTCAGGAAGGATTTGTAGAGCCTGCTTTTGTGCCAGAAGGGAAGCTACCTCAAACATGTTTTGAAAAATTGAGCTAGATCGACCATAGCCTAGAGCAACTTCGGCACCATCCGCAGCATCTAAATAAAGATAGTCTCGAGTCAAATCAAGACTTTCACTATCGTTGTAAAAATCAATGTGCCCTAGTTGATTTTCAAAAGTTACATCTACTCCTTTGGCAATCAAATCATCAATACGCTTTTGTAGCATTTCAGTAGCCTCAATTTGAGAAAGGCCGCCAACATCTACAACACCAACATAAACATTTGGATAAATTTTACCTTGGTATGAATTTAAAAAAGTAAAAGCAGCCACAGTGCTGATAGAACCAAGAGCAACGGCCGTGGTTAACAGTATTACAATGGCGGTTTTATTTTTTTTAAGCTTCTCTTTTAACATATTTTTTGGCCGCCAGGTTACCACCAGCCCAAATATCAAGTTAGGGCTTTGGCGGTAACCTGGCGGTGGAGTTATTAGGTGACATCCTCGCGGACTTTTATATTTGCCTCACCGGCGGTTTTTGGAATGGTTAAAGTTAGAACTCCGTTTTTGACAACCGCGTCAGCTTCGTCGGGTTTAACATGAGCCGGCAATACGATTGAACGCGAGAATGTTCCCCAAAAGCATTCTTGAAAATGAATTGTTTCGTCGTGGCGTTCCTTTTGGGTTTGGCGCTCGCCCCTAATGGTGACTAAATCATTGGTAATATGAACATCTAAATCTTCCGGTTTAACGCCAGCGATTGCCGATCTGATAATGATTTTTTCTGGAGTTTCAATTACATCAACCGCAAGTTGGCCTTCTTGTGATTGCCACTGAAAATCATCTTTTTCTATTTGATTATTCATTTTAATTCTATTCGACGAGTGTACTCATAAAGTGGTCCCAAGACAATCCCAAGTGCAAGTGACCAAAGAAGTAGTTCAACAGGCACTCCGGCAAAGTAAGTTTCAACATTTATAAAACTGATATCAATTGGAGCTTGTGAAAAAATACCAGCCAAGCTGACAATCAGAAAAACTATCATGGCTGTTAAAACGCCACTTAAGATACTATCGATTAAAAGATTATTTCTGTGGCTAATGATATAAATTGAAATCATTATCGCCGAAATTAACATGGCGCTTGCTGATGAAAGATCAAAACCAAGAGCTAGAAAAAGAGTTATCCAAACAAAGAAGAGAATCGAGAAAAACAATCGTAGTACCCACCAAGTTGCCAGCTCGTTTTCTTTTTTTGCGCTTTTTATTATAGGCATAAGGTGATAGTGCTTGCCGAAAAATACATGGAAAATAACGCCGGCAATGCCAGAAATTCCAAACGAGAAAATTAAATCCATTATTGAAAGTGAGCTAAACAGATGTTGAATTTCTCGCTCGTCGCTGGTTTGAATCGTAAAGGCAAGGGGCAGAAGAAAAAGTGATAGCACTCCAAGGATTATCATTTCCTTTCTTAGTTCTTGTTTTGTGGCAAAAATTAGCGCCCAAACAAGGATAAGAATTAAGGTGACAATAAAGTAATATGAGAAAATCATAACAATATAATTATAGCACAGGTGATAAGGAGTAGGGATATGGCGCGTCATGTCATTTTTGTTATAAAAAAGATATGGGGCGGACCGAGGGTTTCCTCGGTCCGCCCCATCACGGAGCTATTTACAGTCGTAGTTTTTGCAGGTGAGTTTGATGTCATCACCTGCTTTGACTTCGACCGTTCGGATTGTGACGAATCCATCGCCATGGTCGAACTCAATTTCCAGCTCGTAGGCGCCCGGCGCCAGCTCGTTTGCGCGAGTCGCCGGTTTACCGCTGAGCCTGGCGTTTTGGAAGTCACCACTGATTGTCACCTTGCCCGTAGTGGGCGCGGGTGGATCGGGGGCAACTTCTGCCGGCTCTGCCTTTGGTGGCTCTAGCGCCTTGACTGCGAGGGGCTTTGGCTCTGAAACCTCCACCATCACCGTCTTGGCCACAAGCGTGGTTTTGACTGGTTTGGGTTTTGGTTCCTCAGTCTTCACCTCGACGATCGCGGTCTTGGGCTCTGGCTTAGCTACAACCACTACGGGTTCGGGAGCCGCCTCTACAACCTGGGCGGTTGGAGTCGGCTTGGGAGCCACGCTAGGCATCAGCCTCCAGGCTAGGTCAGAACAGACCAGCGTTGCCACTGCAACTATTGCCACAAGCCACATCAGCACTCGCGGCCGTGGCTGCGACTGGAAGACCGGTTCAGGCTCTTCGTTTTCCGGATTCGGCGCTGACTGTTTTGCTTTGTCATACGCTCGATCCAGTGCACGAAGCGCTTCAGTCATTTCCTCGGCGCTCTGGTAGCGGTCATCAGGGCTCATCTTGGTGGCTTTTTTGATGATTACTGCCAGGCACGGAGGAATTTCTCGTTGCTCTAGCAGCCCCAGTTCTACCAATTCTGGAAATGATTTGGCTTCGATCTCGTGCTGACTGCTGTTTAGAAGGGTAAAGAGGAGCTTACCCAACGAGAAGATGTCAGCGCGGCCGTCAGCTTGGTCTACATTTCGGATTGTCTCAGGAGCCATGTAGGTCGGTGTGCCCATGGTGAGACCGGTTCGTGTTCTCCCGCTATTACTGTTGCTTACTCGTGCGATTCCGAAGTCGGCGACTCGGATCACCTTGAGACCATCACGCAAAAGCACATTGCTCGGCTTGATGTCGCGGTGGATGATGTCATTTGCGTGTGCTTGTTCCAGCACCGAGGCAATCGCGACCGCGACAGTAATAGCTTCTTTTTCACTGAGTTGGCCGTGCTCACGGATGTAGCCTTCCAGGTCCCCGTCCATGAGTTCCATGACCAGGACAAGTTTGCCACCGATGGTCAGAAAATCGTAGGACCTGATGAGGTGAGGTGAGTCGATGGCGCGCAGCGCAATCACTTCACGGCGGAATCTTCCAGCGATTCTGTCTTCGGTAAGCACCTTGAGGGCATAGCTTCCGTTCAGTTCCTTGTCCCAGATCTCGGCGACGATGGCATTGCCACCAACACCTATGATCCGGCGGAACTTGTATCGAGGATGCCCTTGCAGGAGGGCTTCAACATTACACATGTTCCCTCCGGGGGCTTATGGTTTGTTTAAAAGAACAAGGACTTATTTCACCAAATTCGGCGGGCTTTGTCAATGTAAGGATAGCAGGATAGATAATAGTGGGATAGAGGGAATAGGTAGCAGTAGTGATAGGGGTTAAAAGGGTAATAGATGAAAACGAAAAGGCTAGGCTCATAGAACCCAGCCCAGTTGCCGTTTGGCACGATTACCTCTCCTCGATGATCTCGAGCACATAGCGCTTGTGCTTCTTGCCCCCGATGGCCGCCAGAAGCTGGCGGATGGCGTCGGCGTGCACGCCCTTGGTGCCGATCACCTTTCCGGTGTCCCGGCGAGCGACACTCAGCTCCAGTATGACCGAGTGTGTACCGGTCACTTCTGTGCAGGTGACCTGCTCGGGATAGTCCACCAGCGCCTTGACGATTGCCTCGACCAGTTTATGCACTTCCATGTTTGCCTCCTTTTGGCTGGCTATTGTTTATCATAACAGGACGTGTTCGTCAATCCTTGATACAATAATATTCATGATAATCAAGGCTTTGAAAAAAACCTTTGCATATAAGAAAAGCTGGCTGGTTTTTGCAGTCGCCATCTTTTTGGTTTTCATGATGCTCGTAATGATTCCGGTTGCCACCACTCCGGGAAATGATTTTCTTTTTCAGCTTCATGTGCTCAAATGGTACGGTGTGGCTTTGGTAATTTTTCTTTCGATTTCAAACGGACTTTTAATCACAATGCAAATAGAGATCAGAAAACAGACAAAGCAAGCCCACAGCTTAAAACATAAAGCGGCCGAGACTACGACCGTTTTTGGACTGATTGTTGGGGCACTGGCGTCTACTATTGCTTGTGCTGCTTGTTACTCATCTGTGCTGGCTTTGTTTGGACTGGGGGCGACCGCTTTTTTAGTTGAGCACAGACTTTGGATTTCACTTATTACTATTTTAATTACACTTTACGCGCTTTATTATTCCACTAAGCGACTCAACAATGAGTGTGCGACCTGTCGGATAGACGCTCTCGCCGATTCTCTTTGAGCGAATCGGTTCGCCTGTAATTTTTCAGCCGACCAGGCTTCCACTCTAAGATTCTTTTGGTGGAGGGAGGCCGGGATAAAAAATTAACGGCAGGCTTTAGTACGAATGCTCGAGCCGTCGGACACTTATGAGCCTTTTCTTTTCCCCACTTTTCTTTGGAGTTAGCAAAGAAAAGTGGGCCGGGGTTAAAGGGGCTGCAAGCCCCTGCTTATAAAACAAATTTTCTGATGATGTCGGCGTTCGCCTCGAGTAAATCAAACTCGAGTGCTTTTTTTGGATTAACCCAAACATGTGTATAGGCTTTGTCAGTTTCAAGTATCACCCGGTTGTCATTTGCCTGGCAGGAAAAACAATGCAAGTGAACACGCAGAATTTTGTCAGTAAAAACATCCCAGTCATGAGTGTGATTGCCAATCAGTTTAGTATCAAAAATAGTCAGCCCAGTTTCTTCCAGTACCTCGCGCACAACTGTTTCCGCAGGTTTTTCTCCGTCATCAATTTTACCGCCGGGGAATTCCCATTTTTTATCCCAAGCCGGGGTTTTGTCTTTGCGTTGTAAAAGCAGTATTTCTTCACCGCGCCACACAAAAGCAACGGCAATTGGCAAATCTTTTATCGGTTTCATAGACCTGCCATTTCTTTAAGGTGAGGAATTATGTAGAGAATTAAATGTGGTCCATTTGGAACCGGTTCCACCGTTTCTTCAGTTACAAGAGTGTTCTCGGTCATATCGTTTAAAAATACATGCAAAATGTCAGGATTTAAAATGGCATTGTTTACCATTTCAACTGTATGCCCATAAGTATTTTGAACATGATCATCAAGCGTCTGAGTGCGCCAGTAAGAATCTACTCTGGCGAATTTTACCGACTCAGCTGCCTCGCGTCCTAGCCAGTGTTCGTCGTCATTGCAGGCAAAACTTCCAGGTGTTGGCAGAGCGTTATTTGAAAGTGATCCAGCACAACCCGGATTTGTAAAACTTCGGCTCGATGGACCTTCCCAATCTGACCAAAATTTTAGGGCAAGCTCGGGATAGCGTGCAAGCACACCGGCCGCTGCAGTTACGCCGTAGGAAAAACTGGCCAGTCCAACATTTTTAGAATTAACTTCGGGCATGTTTTGTACCAGTCGAATAACTTCAGACAGTCCATCTTGATCTTCAAGTCCTTGAAAGTTAATTTCACCTTCACTTTTTCCTCGGCCCAGTGGATCGTAAACTGCCGTTACAAAGCCGGCTTCAGCTATGGTTCGCACATCACTTGGATATTCGCCATTATCTTTTTCAAAATCAGCTCCGTTTCCAACTCCACCCGGAATTAAAATTACTGCTGGCAAATTTTCTCCTTGCGGAACATAGACTCTTACCGATTGCAGGTCATCAGTTGTTGGATTTACAATTGATCCTTCCCACAGGGCAATTGATTCATCTTCTTGAAGTGGTCCTACAAAATTTAATTGAGCATCAACTGTAGCTGTAGTTGTATATTCTGTTTTACTGTCTGGCAAAGAGAGCAGAATGATAACGCCAATAAGTGCAATACCTACGAGAGTGATAATCACATATAGAATAGAGTTTTGTGTCTTCATACGCTACAATGATAGTACTATGACAACCAAATCACAAACAAGTGTTACAAAATGGTTTTTTCTTTTAGCCAGCGCTGTTGTTCTAATCTTATCTTGGAAGATTATTCAGCCTTTTGCGCCTGTGCTTGTCGCAGCCGGTATTGCCGCTATCATTCTTACCCCGGTTGAAAAGCGAGTTAAAGGATTTATTAAAAGCGAACGACTATCAGCTTTGGCAATGTTAATTTTAGTTCTTATTGTAATTGTGGTTCCGCTTTTTACAGTTTCTGTGGTGATGGTCGATCAGGCGGCCGAGATAATAGACACCTCATTGCAAGAAGACAGTTGGATTAGATCTTTAAACATAGCAGACAATCAATTGATTTTAAGCCTCCCACCGGTTGTTCAAACTGAAATTAAAAATATAGATGTTGTCGGTCTTGGTAAAAATGCGGCTGAGTGGATTTTTTCAAGACTAGGAAACTTGTTATCCAGTACAGCTAAATTGCTTTTTAATGTTGTTATCTTTATGATCTCACTTTATTATTTTTTAGTAGACAGAGAGAAAATCAACCAATTGGTGCAAGACTTAAGTCCGTTTAAAGATACGCTTGATGTCAGTATTATGAAGCGGATTGTAAACACGGTCAGGAGCGTAGTTTTTGGTGCACTGGTAATAGCAATTCTGAAAGCGATTTTAGCCATGATTGGTTTGGCGATTTTTGGCGTGCCTGGCAGTGTTCTTTGGGGAGCAATGGTAGCTGTAGCTTCTCAGATTCCAATGATTGGTGCGGCGCTTATTTTAGGGCCTGCCGTAGCTTACTTATTTATTATCGGTAGCATTGGGCCGGCAATTGGTCTTTTGATTTGGTCAATACTAGTTGTTGGTTTGGTTGATAACTTTTTAGCGCCAAAACTTGTTGGTTCAAAAACAAAAATGCATGAGCTTTTGATTCTGGTTTCAATTTTGGGTGGACTGCAAGTGTTTGGCCCAATTGGATTTATCGTGGGGCCAACAATCCTAGCGGCTGTAATGGTGGTGGTGGAGCTTTATAAAAGTGGAATACTGGAAGATGCAAAATAATAGATAATATTATGAATCAAAGATTAAAAAAACAACACTTTGAATATTTAGAAAGAAAAGAAGAAATTGCTAATGACATAGATAAAGCAAGTGATATTTTTGTCGATTCCACAAAGGAAGCTTTGACAGTTGAGGAAATTAAAAATATTGCTTCTACGATTGCTGGTGGAATAAGAGAATTTTTAGAAGAAATTCCGGAAAATGATAAAGAAAATTTAATATTATTCGGGGCGGTTTTAACTTGCCATGAAATTCTTTCGGCGCTTCGTAGGTCAAAAGACTTTGCAATTGATTTTAAAAAGGAGCCAGAACCAGAATATATTGGCGATACTGAATTGTATTTAGAACAGAGTGAAAAAAATAGAAAGAAAAATCAGGAATATGAGAAGAAGGGGTTTTATACTATAAATTTTAAAGAAGGAGGTAATATTGTTGATAAGATAGGCATCACATTGATGAGTTAGATGAATTTTTACGCCCAATTAGATTGGCGATTTTCGAAGAGCTCAAGAAAACTATTGATCCTGCTATAATTCATCTTATCGACAAAGAATTAAGTCCTGACGGTAGAGTCCAAAAATTACTTGGAGGAAAGGTATTAAAATTTGCGTTTGACTATCAGCCCATTATGGATTCAATTGATCCTCAAATTAAAGAGAATCGAAACAGGGCTCTTCATATTCTAAATGCTGTTTCAGAACGGTCACCATATCTAACATATCAGGTGTTAGGTGGAAATTTTAAGACGGACAGACATGAAGGAATAGAACTTCACCGAGAGTTGTCTATAACCACACTTGATCGCTTACTTGAAATGAGCCACTGCCACCACTTTCAGATTGTGCTCGTTATATTACGGAGGCTATGCGCGGAGCGGCTTTTTTGGTAAAGCACAATTTACGATTAACTGATTTGGCTCCTCACAATATTGCTATTAACCAAGAATTAAACACGGGTCAATTATTTGATTATGATAGCTTGTTTACAGATGATTTTGTGATGGAAGGTTACATGACTCATCCTGGTTTTTGCCCTCCGGAAAGAATTCCGGAAAAAGATACAGAAGCCATGAATTACACCGATCAATTTGAGGTATTTTTGTCTATGATGGGTCCTATGCCGCCACAAATAGAAGGCATTATAACTGAAGCGGAAATGGTCTACGAATTTGGAGCCACTTTAACAAAAGTATTTCAGGTATATACTGAACCCGTGCCGGAGATAGTTGAAAAAATGTCTTCACCGGACCCGACCAAGAGACCAAAACTTATAGAAGTCATAGATACGCTTACATGAAAAGCTCAGCCTCATAATGGTTGAATATTTAAAGATGTTAAATAAGAAAATCTAACAATTAAAATGGAGGCGGGCGCGAGCCCGCTTTTGCCAGCAACAAATATGAGATTTCTAAGACCGGAAAACGAAAATTTAGAGCTTACTTACAATGATGTTTTTTTAATGCCTAGGTATTCTGATGTTACTTCTCGAATGGATGTTGACATCGCACCCTCCGGCAGTCTGCATTTAAATACCCCGGTCATTTTAGCGAACATGACTTCAGTGGCTGGAAAGCGAATGGCGGAAACTATAGCTAGGCGGGGAGGACTGGTTATTTTTACCCAAGATGTAGCTCTGGAAAGAATTGAAAAAATGGTTAGTCATGTTAAAAATGCTCACAAGATTTATGACACCCCGATTGTTTTAAAAGAAGACGACACCATTCAAAAAGCCATGAACTTAATTTTTAAAAGGTCACATAAAGCCATTATTGTTGTAGACGATGAAAGCAGACCAATTGGAATTTTCACAGAAAAAGACGCAGTAAACCGTGATTTGTTTAGTTCGGTTAAAAACGCAATGCGTAAGGATTTGGTGACTGTTCCAGACGGCCTTTCTTCACAAGAATATTTTGATATTTTAGACAAACACAGACTTTCATTGGCTCCGGTAGTAAGTTTGGAAAATAAATTGTTGGGCATAATTACAAGAAACGGAGCTGTTCGGTCTTCAATCTATCAGCCGGCGGTCAATAAAAGAGGGGAGTTGATGACGGCGGCGACTATTCGAGTAAGTCGAGATATTGAAAATTCGGTTGAACGATTGATGAATATTGGGATTGATGCGATTGTGGTTGATACGGCGCACGGCCACCAAAAGCGAATGTTAGATGCCGTGCGCCAAGTGCGGGAAATGGTTGGAATTGATTTCCCGATTGCGGCAGGTAACATTGTTACGCAAGACGCAGCTCAGGATTTGATTAATGCCGGCGCTTCAATTTTAAAAGTTGGAGTGGGTCCGGGGGCGGCTTGTACAACGCGCATGATGGCTGGAGTTGGTCGGCCGCAATTTTCAGCGGTTAAAAGTGTGGCAGACATCGCCAGACCGCAAGGGATTGATGTTTGGGCCGATGGTGGAATTAAACATCCGCGTGATGTAGCACTCGCACTGGCCGCTGGTGCCAACTGCGCCTTTATTGGAAGTTGGTTTGCAGGCACTCACGAAAGCCCGGCTGACGCTTATCGCGATTCTGATGGTAGGCTTTATAAAGAGCAATTTGGTATGGCTTCGCACCGCGCAGTGGCGCAAAGGGTTGAAAATGATGCTGCTTGGAATCAAGCTAGAAAAGAATTTTTTAAAGAAGGAACAAGTCGGGCCAGGATGTATTTAAAAGAAGGGCAGGAAAGTGCCGAAGATATTTTAGACAGTATTACAGCCGGACTGCGTAGCGCTTGTACATATTCTGGAGCCCGTAATCTGCGTGAGTTTTATGATAACGCAGTGGTTGGAGTGCAGACATCATCGGGGTTTGAGGAAGGCAAGGCAGTGCGGGAGAGCTGGTAGTTGGGGAGGCAAGTGACAAGTATAGGATTGTAAGTTCTGGCGTGGGCTACTCAAAATGGTTTCCGGAAATTAAGTTTAGTAAAATATATTGACAAACTAGCAGCAAAATGCTAGATTTTGATGTCGCAAGACACCCTACGGCAGGGAGAGCCGAACAACACCTGGAGGAACCTTGTTTCACTTCATCGAACTCGAGCATCTTTCGAAGATCGACGGCTGGAGCATGGGTGCTCTCCTCGTTCTTCTCGATCCCATCATCATTTCGTTCGTCGGAACCGTGGTCTTCGCTGTTCTCGGCGCGCATGCACTGCACAAACAGATCAAGCGCATCGACACCGAGGGGGCGAAGTCGGTGTCCGTGGAGTGGAACCTCGTGTTCCTAGCCATGTTCACCAGTCTCATGCCATACGGCTTCGAGCGAGAAAGTCTGGCACTGGTCATGCAATGTCTGCTGCGTGCGCCCTTCTACGTGGTGATCATGCGGCAGCTCTACAAGTTCCACTTAACCTTCTCTGGCTTCCAGTGGGGACTGGCGGGACTTGCGACGCTGGCGACGATCGCCTCGTTGTTCTGGCCAATATTGGTCGCAACGGGGCTGCTCTGGGTGAGTGTCATCACGGCAGGACACCAGCCGTGGAAGATCTGGCGCACCAAGAGCACGGAGGGAGTCGAGCTCCGAGTACTGGTCGTCTACCTCATGAGTGCCGTGTTCTGGACCGCTTACGGCTTCGCTCTGAAGGACTACTACGTTGTCTCCTGGGCCATCGGTTACGGCGTGGTTTACTCGAGCGGTATTTTCGCTCACCAGGTATTCAAACCTGTAGCGCACTGAACAGCTCCGCCCCTGAAGCTGCTCGCTTCGGTGGGCGGCTTCTTGTTTTCTAACGCTCCTAACGGCGATGTTTAAATTTTTTAAATGTCTACCAAGCCTTGATCATAACAAAACCAGCCGCCTTGAGCGACTGATTTTGTTTACCGAGCTGATCTCTGAGATGGACCCGCTGTGCGGGCCTGTCACCTCGCTGAGCTTTTTTGTAATGTTGTCTCAGGTAAACGCTAAGCGTTTACCACAAGCTACAACCGAGCTCAGCTCGGTGGTGATCCCACCGGGAATCGAACCCGGATTACCAGGATGAAAACCTGGCGTCCTAACCATTAAACGATGGGACCTTTATGCTGCGTCGGTAGAATAATGAAAAAACAACTTTCTGTCAATATCTGCTATAATGCGCGCATTCTTAATAATCAAACTATGAAAAAACTTGAAGAGGTTTACAAACGGCTCCAGGAATCAAAAAAGAGAAGGCGAGATATAAGTAAGATGTATAAAGACGAGTTGAGTCAGTCTGCCAGGTATCAGGAAATTGTTGACGAAATGGCAAAATTAAGAGAAGAAAAAAAATCAATTGAAAATGAGATCAAATCTTCAAGCCGCGATTACAAAGAATTAGATGATATTAAAATCGACATCCAAACTGATCAAGAACTGTTGTCTGATATTGCCCTTTCGATGTATGTAGAAAAGGAACAGATAGAAATTATTGATGAATACGAAAACAAATGGTATCCGATGTTTAAGGTGACATTCAAGAAAGAATAGGTAGGGGTGGCCCATGTGCCCGCCCTTTACGAAAAAGAAGTACCTCCAGTCCGCGAGTGCGAACTGGAGGCTGTTGCGTCCACGAGGGGACGCTACTTGTCGGTGGTGTCCTTTTCCCTCTTTGCGAGGTTGATAGGTGGCCGCTGCCGGTTGGTCACATCGTCGAGGTCGGGCACGATTGTCATGCTGGCGCTTCCTTGCTGTTGGATTCGCCGGAGGCCGTCGAATCTGCCTACGGCGGCCTCGTCCACTTTGCTGTGACCGTCGAGTACGGTCAAGCCACCCATAGACACTTGTCTGGAATCGGCACTGGCGTCGTCGATACGCACGTACAGATCCGTCATCGGGATGATTGTGACAGCATAAGGCTGCCGGATGCCCGTGGTATGCTCGATAATCGCAGGAAGCCGGGAGTAGGCGTACATGGTCTTCTGGACGGCTTCCACCATTACCGTCAGTGCGTGGTGAATGGGTGACTCAGCACCCACTTCAACCGTTTTATCCCAGGGGCTGTAATCGTTTTCAGGAATGGGCTGTTTGGGAAGTGGCGCTTTCTTGTCCACCGCGCTCAAGGCAGTGATGCCCAGCCAGCGTTTCCACCAGGGTTGTTCTTTGAGGTACTTTTCTACCTCCTCTTTGTATCTGGCGCGCATCAGCTGGTTGAGGCGCGCCGTACCGTGACTGAACCCGGCGAAAGTCTGTGCCCTGGCGCCTTCTTTGGCCCAATAGACACAGACCGCGATGATGGAGCCGGGAATGACTCCGGCCGTCAGCATGTGAGCGATGGCGCGGTCGATGCGCTCGCGCAAGGTCGTCTTACCATCGAACTTCACCCCGAGTAGAACGCCCAAGGGCCCGTCGTGGGGCAGGGCGGTGATCTTGATGAGCGGTTCGTTTTCACTGCTTTTACCGATGTAGGTGACGATCACTGTGTAGCGGAAGGGAATGGTGGCGCCTTGCTGTTCCGGTACCGGGATCTTGATGATGTCAGAATCATCCTGGAAGTTGACCGGCTCGACCGGCCATTCACCCCTGAACTCTCTGGGTTCAGACGCACCAGCGCTGTGCTGGTACCAGTATCCACGAAAAAGTTTTTGATTCGAATCCATCTTGCGCTCCGTTGCCAGCTTTCGCTGGCGTTGACTGGGGAAAGAACTGTGTTTATATAATCTCTTTTCCGGTCTTTTGTCAATCCAAAAGGTCTGATAGACTGAGAAAGCATGAAATCAGAAATCCTAAATTAGAAACAAATTCTAAATAAGAAATTAGAAACATGAAGTACGATTTGGAAGAAAGAACCTATAGGTTTACAAGAGATCTTATTGCTTTTACTGATAAAGTCCCAAGAACAATAGCTAATTTAGAGATTTTAAAACAAGTAATTAGATCAGCTGGCTCAATAGGCGCTAATTATATTGAGGCAAACGAATGCTTAGGCAAAAAAGATTTTGCAATGAGAATTAAGATAAGTAAAAAGGAATCAAAAGAGACTATTTATTGGCTATGTCTTTTGCAAATATCAGATTTTGATGTTAATAAGAGAAGAGACGAATTAGTACAAGAAGCAACTGAATTAATGAAAATTCTTGGCTCAATATTAAGTAAATGTTAATTTGATATTTCTAATTTCTAATTTGTTTAGTATTTCTAATTTCAGATTTAAGATTTAATGTTTTTATGAAGGTAATTGGAATAGAAACCAGCTGTGATGAAACCGCAATTGCGATTGTCAGTGGCCACAAAAATCAACTTAAAGTTGAAAAATCAGTTGTGCTTTCGCAAATCCAAACTCACCGGCAATATGGCGGGGTAGTGCCAGAAGTAGCCGCGCGTAAACATATTGAGGCAATTTTTCCAATGCTGGAAAAAGAAATAGCAAAAGACGGTAGCGGTATTGATGTAATCGCTGTCACTGCCGGGCCTGGTTTGGCGCCGGCGCTTCGTACCGGAGTTGAGACTGCCAAAACTTTAGCTTGGCTATGGGGCAAACCGCTCGTGCCGGTTTGCCATCTTGAGGGTCATATTTATGCCAGTTGGTTACCAAGATCAAAAAGAATTTTGCCATTTTTACCAATTACTACTCCTAAGTTTCCGGCTCTGTGCTTGATAGTTTCTGGCGGTCATTCAGAGTTAATTATCATGAAAGGTCATGGTCAATTTGAGAGGATTGGAGAAACATTAGATGATGCTGCCGGCGAGGCTTTCGACAAGGTTGCTAAAATGCTAGGTTTAAAATATCCAGGCGGACCGGAAATTGCGAGATTGGCAATCAGAGGAGACAAAACAAAATTTGATTTTCCGCGTGGACTGCTTGACAGACAGAATTTTGATTTCAGTTTTTCCGGACTTAAAACTTCGGTGCTTTATACACTTCGCAAAATGAATCTGGTTAGCGATCAGGAAAGAGCCAATGTGGCCGCTTCATTCCAAGAGGCTGTGGTTGATGTGTTGGTAAGAAAAACCATGCGAGCTGCCAAAGAGTATAAGCCAAAATCAATTATTCTAGCCGGAGGCGTGGCGGCAAATATTCAACTTAGAAAAAGGTTGCAGAAAAAAGGAAGAGAGGCGAGAATAAAAGTTTTTGTGCCACCGTTTACTTATTCGCTTGATAATGCAGCTATGATTGCAGCGGCTGGATATTTCCGAGCGCAGGACGAAAAGAATTTTGTGGAGCCGGTAAGTTTAAGCGCTGATCCTAACCTCGATTTAATATAAGACCTATATGACTTACGAAACACATAGCGAAAAAGAAACACATGAACTAGCGGCGCGGTTTGCAGCCACGCTTCGAGGTGGGGAATTAATCGAGTTGGTAGGTGATTTGGGAAGTGGTAAGACAACTTTTGTGCGCGGTGTAGCCGAGGCTTTGGGCTGTAAGGTGAAAGTAAAAAGTCCAACTTTTACAGTGATGAATGAATATCCGGTAGACAATGATAAAATCAAAAAGATTGTGCACGCTGATTTTTATCGTTTTGAAGATCCGGCGCATTTAGAGGCTTTAGCACTCGGTGATTATTCTGATGACGACACAGTTATTTTTGTGGAGTGGCCTGATATTTTTGGAGAAGGGATTTTAACGCCAACCCATACGATTAATTTTGAGTTTGTTGATGAAATAACTAGAAAGATAGAACTCTGACAAAAGCCTGCCGTTACGGGGAGCCGGGTCGGCTGAAAAATTACAGGCGAACTTAATTCTTATTCGAATGAAATTTCATAAATTATTTTGTACTAAATCAAAAACCACCACAGCAATGTGGCGGTTTTTGATTCTGGCCCGAGACGACTCGGGCGAGCTGAAAACAGTCGCTAGTTTTGGTTGCGCTCATTGAAAGCAACGCCGACTGCTCCGAAAACGCAAACCACGAATCCAGCCAAGGACACGGTTCGCCAAAAGGCATTGGCAGCAAGCTCGATCTCATGAATTCTAGCGCCTGCTGCTAGACTGGTAATCGGGTGGTTTTGGTAGTCGATTTGACTCAGTTTTTGGTCAGCATTCCGGCTGACCAGATATTCGAGCCCGACACCAAGACAGATCGCGAGAAAACCGACATAGAACATTTTCGGGCTGTGGCGCAAGAACCATTGAATCATTCCCCCCTCCTTTATTTTCAGCCCCGAAACGAGGCCGGGTGAAACTTGGGATCAACCGCGAGCATTGCGGTAAACCCGACCAGGCAGAGCGCCCCGAAGAGGGGCGTGTGCAGAACATAGGCGGCAAGCGTCACTCCATAAATGAGGATCGACACTGCGGCCATGAATTCTGGCTTGCTCAGTCTGTAGAGCATGTGCACCTCCTTGGCTGGTATTTGTATACTAAAAAAACGGCTTTATGTCAACCGCTCAAATAAAAAACCCCCGTGAAGAAGTGGTAATCTTTTTAAGATAGGAAATCCTTCGCTGGTCTCGGTGTAGAAAAACTCAATACACCTCGGTACTGCCGAAACGACCATTGAAATCTGAAACTTGGTTCAAATTTATCAATGTCGCGAGTTACCAGCGGGTATCACTAGCCTAAAAGGCATTTTCGACGCGAATCAGGCGGGCGGCCAAATCAATGCGTCTTACCACTTCTCACGGGGATGAGACTGTCAAAGTACATCAAAAAAGCCCTTTTGTCAAGGGCTCTTGGGAAAAAATTTAATTCATCCTTATTTCAGTCGGTTGGTGGTAATTCTGGAGGATTTATCGATTGTGATGGCAAAGTTGTGGTTTGGGCAGTCGTGGCTGGGTCAATGCCTGTGACACGCATTACTTCCTCGACCGATGTGTCACCTTCCAGAGCCTTTAAAAGTCCATCTTGGCCCATTGTTACCATCCCTTGCTTTTGAGCTACTTCGCGCATTTTGTATTCGGAGATTTGACCGGATAAAATCACTTGCTCAATTTCTGCATTTTTTGTAAGGATCTCGTAAACTCCAACTCGTCCCTTATAACCGGAATTATTACATTCCGCGCAACCGATAGGACCCATAAATTTCATGTTTGTTGTGTCTGGTTTTGGCTCGCCCGAGCTTTCCGGAATTGCTTCAAGTGATGCTTTTACTTGAGCTTTTGTGTCAGCATCAAGCTCGACCGGTTTTTTACATTTTTCACAAAGACGCCTTAGTAGACGCTGTCCCATAATGGCATTAATGGCAGGCGCAAGTAAGAATGGTTTTACACCCATGGAGATAAAACGAGGAATAGCGCCAGCGGCGTCGTTGGTGTGAATAGTGGAGAGCAAAAGATGCCCGGTAAGCGCGGCCTGAATAGCAGTTTCGCCAGTTTCCAAATCGCGGATTTCTCCTACAAGCACAATGTCCGGGTCTTGGCGCAAAATAGATCGCAGGCCTTTGGCAAAAGTATAATCTTTAGAGTGATCAATTTGGCTTTGGTTTATTCCTTCCAATTTGTATTCAACCGGATCTTCGAGTGTGATTATTTTTACGCCAGGCTGATTTAACTTTTGGAGGATTGCGTAAAGGGTAGTGGTTTTACCAGATCCGGTTGGACCGGTTGTGACAATCATTCCGTGTGGCTTGTGGATTTCAGCTTCAAGTCGTTTAAGAGCTGCTGGTCTAAATCCAAGTTGCTCAAATTCAAGCTGGATTGATTCTGGATTTAAAATACGCATTACAACTGACTCTCCCCAGGCAGTCGGAAGGGTAGAAGTACGAACATCAATTTTTTTATCTTTTTGAAAAATCGTAAATCGTCCATCTTGAGGGCGGTCGTTTACATTTAGCTTTAATCCAGCGATTAATTTAATTCTGTTAATTATTTTTTTCCATTGATCATGGTCGATCATAGCCACATTTTGTAAAATGCCATCAACGCGAAGGCGGGCGGCAATTCCGTTTTCTTCCGCTTCAATATGAATGTCAGATGACCGCATTTTAAGAGCAGCTGCCACCAGAATGCCAATAATGTCCGTTACATTTGCGCTTTGGAGTACTCCTTGAATATCAGCAAAATTATTCATTTGCTTTTGATATTTTTCCAGCTCTTCTTGTTTTATTTGTACGCCTTTAACTATCTTTCTGGCTTTTGGTAGGCGAGCGTAATACTCAATCGTAAGGTCAAAAGATTGCTGTGATATTTTATAAAGTTGAGCGTGCGATTTATAGCGCTCGCCGAGTTGGAAAACCAGGTCTTTTATTTTTTGGTCAGCCGGGTTAACAGCACCAACTCTTAACTCCGGCCCAGTGTAAAGAAAACAAATTACATTTAGCGCCCGAGCTTGCTCTTCTGAAATTATTGTTAAAGCATCAGTACTGATCGCAAAGCCCTTTAAGTCTACATATGAAACTCCGGCATTTGCGGCTTCTTGTTGGGCTTGTGCTTCCTTGCTTTGTAATTCAATTTTTCCCATTTTCTCACCAAGTAATTCTTCCGGAGACATTTTAGCTTCTATTTTTGCTTTAGCCGCAGGCTCAATGTTTTGAGTTACTGCTGTGGCACTTTCTGATTCATGCTCGTTTGCAACTGACTTCTTTGCATCATCAGAATCATCAGCTAGTGGAGCTGATTTTTTCAAAAGATCTTCAATTGATAGGAGGCCGTTTTGCATAATTATCAGGGTAAGCAGTTGGCGGTTTATTTATTAAATATTCGAGCGACTTGTTGGAATCCGTGTTCAAGCGCCGGAACATGACCAAATCTTTTTAATCTACCGGCTAACTCAACCCAAGCCACATAATTAAACATTGTGAGTGCGCCGGCAAAAGCCACAAAAACTATAGCCGCAATTATCGTTCCTAAAAATGTTGCAAAAGACATTAGCACAAACGATCCCGCTGCGAGCATTGCTTGAAACAATAATCCTGTTAAGCCAGCGATAAGCAGCAAGGCAATGAGCAATAATATTGAGGTTATAAAATTAATAGCAAAAATCAATAAAGCATATTCCAGAGCGACCAACCAATGATTTTTTACAAGAAGAAATGCTTCTCTAAAGGCAATGCCGATTGAATCTTCATGACGAACAATATGAATTATCATCATCATTAAAATAATATTGATGAGAAAAGCGATTGGTAAAACGATTACATTTACTCCGGCGTAAGCAAATAGATTGATAAAATAGGAATCCCCAAGCAGTAATGTGATTGCTAGCGCTCCAAGTGACATTAGAATTGTAGTTGATATAACAGCAAGAGCATCAACGGCAAATAATCTTAAAAGGTGAATATGATGGACTTTGCCAAATAATTTTTTGATTTGCTCAGTGGGATGATTTTTAGCTCCAGCGCCGGCGGCTCCAACAAGTAGATGTTGAGCAGTTAGGATTATTGCTACTGCAATTACAACAAAGACAATTGAAATCACGATGTATATTTGTAACTTGGCGCTATCAAGCAGTACTAGATTACGAGCATAAGCTGTCAGCCAAGAAAGAGCTGGAAAGATATTTTCCAATGTATCAACAGTTATATTTTCCGCTGGTTGCAGACGGATAAATACTTTAAAAACATTGTTAAAAACCGCACCGGTGCTGGCAAGACCGGCGAGCGCACCTAAAAACCACCAGTACTTGTGGTGCCAAGTAGTACTCCAAGCATTTTTTAACATCTTTTCGTAAGTATCGATGCTTTTACTCATTGTCATATATACTTGAATTATAGCACAGGTGTTTAGATATTCAGGTAATCAGGTTGATAAATAAAACAAAAATCATCCAGACTTTTTATCAGGATGATTTTTTATCAAGTAGCTATTTAGCAAAAAATTATTTGTCTTCAGTAATCAATTCGGATTTTTTTGCTGGTCCTACAATTGTTTCGAATTCTTCTTTTTCAATTATTTCTTTGTCGAGCAAAACATCAACTACTTTTTTCATATTTTCTTTTTGTTCACCGATAACTCGCGTTGCGGTTGCCAGAGCGTCCGTTACCATTCGTTTGATTTCGTCATCTATCTCTTGAGCGGTTTTATCAGAGTAGTCGCGTTGCTCGTGCAGGTCACGGCCCAAGAAAACCATTTCTTCACGCTCGCCGTATGTTCGCGGTCCCATTTGGTCGCTCATTCCATATTTGGTGATTAAGTCTTTGGCAACTCGAGTAGCGCGGCGTAAGTCGCTTGAGGCACCGGTAGTCATATCACCAAAAATCAATTTTTCTGTGGCATATCCACCAAGCATCATAGCCATGTCATCTATAAACTCCTGACGGAAATGTATTTTTTTGTCTTCAGTTGGCAAGCTCATTGTGTAACCGGCGGCTGATCCTCGGGAGATGATTGAGATTTTGTGAACATCATCACAGTTTGGAAGGAAGTGGCCCACAACGGCGTGACCAGCTTCGTGCCAGGCAGTGATTTCTCGTTCTTTTTTAGAAAGTATATTGCTTTTGCGTTCCGGTCCCAGCATTACTTTTTCAATGGAGTCCAAAAGATTAGCCTGGGAGATTTTCTTTTTGTTTTCACGAGCAGCACTGATTGCCGCTTCGTTCATGATGTTCATAAGATCAGCTCCGGAAAATCCAACTGTTCGTTCGGCGACGCGTTGCAGGTCCACACCTTCTTCAAATGGTTTGTTTTTGGCGTGAATGTCTAAAATCGCACGGCGATCTTTGCGGGTTGGCAGATCGAGTGTTACTCGGCGATCAAATCGTCCTGGTCGAAGAAGAGCCGGGTCAAGAACATCGGGTCGGTTGGTGGCGGCCACTACAATCACACCGCTGTTAGCTTCAAAACCATCCATTTCAACTAAAATTTGGTTAAGTGTTTGCTCGCGTTCGTCATGTCCACCGCCCAAACCTGTTCCACGCTGACGTCCAACGGCATCAATTTCGTCGATAAATATAATACAAGGTGCTGCCTTTTTAGCTTTAGCAAATAAGTCGCGAACACGAGACGCTCCAACTCCGACAAACATTTCTACAAATTCAGATCCGGAGATATGGAAAAATGGTGCGTTTGCCTCACCGGCAATAGCGCGGGCAAGTAGAGTTTTACCGGTTCCCGGAGGACCCATTAACAAAACTCCTTTTGGAATTTTGGCTCCGACATCAGCAAACTTTTTTGGTGATTTTAAAAAGTCGACAATTTCTACTACCTCGGCTTTTGCTTCTTCGGCTCCAGCTACTTCTTTAAAAGTGACTTTATTTTTTTTGTTACTGACTTCACGAGCGCGTGATTGCCCAAAAGTCATGGCTTTGTTGTTAGCGCCCTGCATTTGTCCGATAAGAAACCAGAAGATTACCAAAAATCCAATTAAGAAAATAAGTGTTGGTAAAATTGATTTTAGAACAGAGACAAATGCGTTGGGTTCTACAACTTCGATGTTTACAGTTGCTAGTTGCTCGCTGGTAACGCCGTAGTTTGTAAGCAAGTCTGACAATGACTCACCAGCTTCTTTTTTAACAATAAATGATTCTGTGTCAGCACCTGTAAAAATAAGTAAAGTATCTTGTTCAACTTCGATCTTTTGAACTTCACCAGCTTCTATTTTTTCAACTAGAGCCGAGGTACCAATCACTTCGGGCTTAGTGTTGTCGATTTTGTAAGTTGAAAAAATAACGCCCAGCGCAATTATGACAAGCAGGAAGATGATTATATTTTTTGAAAGTGGTTTCATAATAATTTAAGAGTTTAATATAAATACTAAATCGGAAATAATAAATTCTAAACAAGCACGAAATATGAAAGTATCAAATTAATTTCTAATTTAGAATTTGGCATTTGTTTAGTATTTAGGATTTTGTGCTCAGGGCTTTATTTGTTCTTTCGAGTTAGTATAATCGCAAATTACAGCTTTTTTGTCCAGTATACAAAAAAGCGCTCTTTTTACGGAGCGCCTCTTTTATTTTATCGAGAATCTATTCAGTTTTTGTTTCAGTTTCTGCGGTTTCTTCAGCCGCTACTTCCTTTGCTGGTTTTTCTTCTGCAACCGGAGTTTCTTTCTTTTCACTAGCTACTTCATTCAAAGCCTTAATCGAAAGCCCTAGTCTGTGTTCTTTTGGCTCGATTGAGACAATCTTGAACTTTACAATGTCGCCGGCTTTGGCAATTTTTGTTGGATCCTCGGCTGGGTTATCAGAAAGCTCAGAAACATGAGCTAGTCCGTGGATATCAGCATCAAGCTCCACAAAAAGTCCAAATGGGTTTGCTTTTATTACTGTTCCTTCAACACTGTCACCAACTTTGTATTTCTTTTCAACATCGTGCCATGGGTCTTCAACTAGCTTTTTCATTGATAGGAAGATTTTACTTCCCTCGATTCCAATGATTTCCGCTTTTACTGTTTGGCGAGGGGTAAGGATGTCTTTAGGATGATCAATTCTTTGCCAAGCGATTTCTGAGATATGTACTAAGCCTTCCAGCTCTGTTCCATCATCGGATCCTTCCGGTTTGAATTTTACAAACGCTCCAAAGTCAGCGAGGGCTGTGATTTCTCCTTCAATAATCTGACCTACTTTTATTTGAGAAATTACACTCTTTTGTTCTGTCTCCCAGATTGCTTTTTCAGAAACAATCAATTTTTCATCAGTTTCATTGATGTCCAAAACTTGAACCATTATCTTTTTACCAACAAACTCTTTTAACTTGTCTAAGATTTTTTGCTTGTCGCCACCACTTACTCGTGGGTAGTGTTCCGGAGCAAGTTGAGAAACTGGTAAAAATCCTTGCAAGTGCTTTACCTTTACTATCAAACCACCTTTGTTGGCGTCGAGCACTTTGGCTTCAACCGATTCTCCTGAAACAACATGACTCTTTAAATCTTCCCAAGTTTTCTTGTCGCCAGCGTAGCGGAAAGAAAGTTCCATTTCGCCGTTTTCGTTTTCCAAGTCAACAACGGTTGCTTCGATTTTTTCACCGGGTTGTAATTTTGAGTACTGTCCACTTTCTGTGAAAAGTTCGCGTCCTCGTACTACTCCAGTTGTAAGTCCGTTTACATCAATTCTGACTTCTCGGCCTTTAGTAGAAATTACTGTACCTACAATTAAATCCCCAAGTCCCGGGATTTGGAGATGATCGTTATTTTCAAGCAACTTTGCCAGCTTGCTTGTTTCAGTTGTGTCTATCATATGTTTGTTCCTGACTGCGTGCCAAATTCTTGACCGGCCTTCAGGGGCTATTAATTATGTGGGGAGATTGTAGCCTTTTGGCTAATTTTGTCAATAAAAGCGGGGCGTCCGCTTCCGTGGAGAGTGGAAGTAGGCGCGGAGGGTCACGATCACTATGACAGAGAAGCTATTTCGGCAGGCCGATTAAAATGTAGAGAGGTGGCTTGGGTAGCTCGGGCAAGCCCTCGACTAAGCCCCATGTCAGCAAAGTGTGACCGAGTGCCATTGGTAGCACGCGCCGCGTTCTTGGCTGGCTACTAGGGTGCAAGAGCAACCTGCCTCCTTTGCACTTGATCGGGATAGGGAACAGCTGGTTTGCAAGAACTGGGTCTGACACTCTTGGAGCGCTTGACCGAGTTTGCATACACTGATTTAGCCACCAGGCCAAATCGAGCGCATCGGTTTCTTGGAGTCCCCATGCTTTCAGGAACCGGCCGATTGTTTCGAGCGTAGCGCCAGCTTGAAGTGGCAGAATCGCCAGTCTGCCTCTGGGCTTGTTATAGACGCATGAACCAACATCTGCCACAGCCTGTACATCGGGCACATTCGCTAGCACTTGCTTGATGGTTATGCTTTCTACAGCGCTGGTGGCGTATGTAGCCAAACTCGCGAGCAATCGCCTGGCGCATAAGTCAGCGTACGCAACGACAACTTGATCTGCTATAAAACGATCTAGGTCAGTTGCCGTGGCTGTTGCCAACTTTTGGAAAATTTCCTGAATTGTAGTCTGGCAACCAAGCGCGCAAGCGACTGGTGCAATTGAGAGCTCTACTGTCGACATCAAGCCGACCAGGAACTCTTGATTTGCCACTGCCAGCGCGCGAGCCAGCAGGCGAACATATTTTTTCTCAGCTTTTGTTGTCACCAATGCCTCCTTAGCGTGACGGTAAACTATCAAACAATAAAAAGGGGAATTAGTCAATTATTGCTACAATCTACTTCCTATCCGGCAGAGCCGGACCAGGCTTCGCCTGGCAACCTTCTACAACCTACGATATAATCGCAACATATGATCCACCCCCATCAATCCTACTTGGACGAATTCAAAATCGCCATTGATAAATTGGTGCCGTTAACGCCGGCGGAAATTATTGATGAAGCGAACAAACTTCACAAAGAGCTTAGTGACGATCTTGACGCTACTACCAAACAGGTATATCAAGCGCTGACGCTTATAGGGCGAAAAGAGTTTCCGTACAGAAAAGCTTATGAAGAATTGTGCGCCGGTGATGAAGAACAACGCTTGCAAAAATTGGTTTTTGATCGACTCGACGAAACGGTTCGCCAAAAATTAATCAGTGTAATCAAACATGGAGTAATTTTGGAAGACTATGTTCGTAGCAAGCTTTTTGAAGAACAGCTAAGCGGAGATGAGAGATATCAAGTTGAAAATGCCATTTTGTTGGTTGATGATGAACTTGATAATCAATGTGACGAGCGGGCGCATACTCGTAAAAAAACATTTGAGGAATTGGTTGATAGGTGGACAAAAGAAGCAACCAGATTGCAGAGTCTGATTGACCGTCTGCGCGCAATGGGGGAAGAAGATTCAAAATGGAAAGGGGAGATTGATTCTGTTTGTGATCGTTTGGAAGAGGGTTGGTCAGTGGTTGAACGCGATCCGAGCGAAGAAGAGATAATCAAAGAGTTGGAATATTGGAATACTGTTTTGCATGAGGTGGATGAGTAAGGGCATGGCATGCCATGTCCGATATCACAAAGGGCGGCCACATGTGGCCGCCCTTTGTGATAGGGCTCATTTGTAAGTGTTATCCAACCGGCGCTCGAATGACAAAATTTTTATCCCATGGTCTGTTTTTTGAAAAATAATTCGCATAGATCCTTTTCTAATTCTGTAAATATCTTGGCGATTTTTCAGCTTCTTTATATCTAGAGCTAAAAAATCGCCCGCCTTCACTTTTTGTAAGATCTTTTTAAATTCAGCCTTTTCTTTATTTGAAAATTTGCTCAGCGCTTTATCAATTTTGTTAACCATATTAAAGGCGGGTTAGAATATCGTCTATATCAACACCACCTTTATTAATTTTTGTAAAATCAACCACAACTTCCCAGTTTTCGTCTTCAGCAGGTGAAATTTTAAATAACGGCTTGGACTTTTTCATGACCAAGAAAGTGTCTCCTTGCTCGACTCGATCTGCATATTTTTGAACATTTTGACGCAAGTCTTTTAATGTAATTATATTATTCATATAGGTTATTTTAAGTGCAACTTAAGTTTAACTTTAAAAGTAGGCTTTGTCAAATCCAGGGAGTTACCTTGTTTTGTTCCTCGAAATTACGAAGGATAATGAATGTGGTAACTCGGTTGCCACAGCTTGTTTCAAAATCAACAATTTTAAACCAAAACCCCTATACGGATTCAAGTAATTATGTTAAAATATTGGCGCTAAAAGATTTTAAATTAGCGTCAATTTTCCTTTATTTATATGCAAATTAGCTGGAACGGACTAGGAAGCTTTGTCATCAGTGGCAAGCCAATTCAGGGGGAGGTGAGTTTAGTAACAGACCCTTACCAAAACGAAACCGGTCTTCGGTTTCCGCGTACTCTGTCAGCCTCTTTAGTTGTGCAATCACATCAGTCCGAGATGGCTGATAATCTAGAAGCGGTCGCATCGCCAGAAGACAAAAAAACATTTGTTGTTCACCACGCCGGTGAATACGAAGTGAGCGGAATATTTGTAACTGGTGTTAATGCTCCGCTTAAAGATGGTACTGCCCATACTGTTTATCGGATTGAGCTCGAGGATATTTCAATTGGATTTTTGGGAGCGCTTGACCGTGAGCTGACTGATAAAGAAATGGAATACTTAGGCGCAATTGATATTTTAATTGTGCCAGCTGGAGGGGGCTCGGTCCTAAACGCAAAAGGTGCGGCTGGCGTTGTTGGTCAAATTGAGCCAAGACTTGTTATACCTTCTTATGTTCAAGTCGATGGTCTTAAAACCAAGCTAGATTCAGAAGATGCTTTTATAAAAGAACTAGGAGTTTCAAAAGAAGAAATGAATAAACTTAAAATCACCAAATCCGCGCTTCCGCAGGAAGATATGGGGGTGATTGTTTTGTCTCGTTCGTAATATGAGAATAGAGTCAAGCAGAAAAAAAGAAAGATTAGTCTTCTTGATAACGGCAGTTGGTATTGTGTTTGTTTTGATAATTTGGGGATTTCAATTAAATGAGATGTTCAGAGATGTAACAGGCGAAGCAATACCAGAAGATGTCGGTAGTACTGCTGACGATCTGCAGGCTGCCGTGGAACTATCAGATCAAATGAAAGAAACAATTCCATTTTTGCAAACATCACTTAATGATATTCTTGACCAGGCCTGGAAGAATAAAACAGAGGAAGCAACTGACAGCGCTTTACTAGAAATAGGAAATCAATTAAATAATGAATTAGAACGGCAATCGCAGGAGGGGCAAGAGAATGCGCCAGAAAATGGAGCAGTCGAGGCGACTCAACCAGAATCAGCAACTTAAATTATGGCAAAAAAGAAAGAAACAATTAGTAAAGACGGGGACGCACCAAAATCAGTTGGTATGATCATTGAGCAGAGCATTACCAAAGAAATGAAACGGGCGTATTTGGATTACGCGATGTCAGTTATTGTTTCGCGGGCACTCCCCGATGTTCGTGACGGACTAAAGCCGGTGCAACGCCGAATTCTTTACGCGATGTGGAGCATTGGTTTGCGCTCAAACGCTAAGTTTCGTAAGTCAGCTAATGTAGTCGGAGAAGTGATGGCTAAATACCACCCGCATGGCGACTCTTCAATTTACGAAGCAATGGTTCGTATGGCCCAGGACTTTTCTTACCGCCATCCGCTAGTGCGTGGCCAAGGAAACTTTGGATCAATGGACGGCGACTCAGCTGCGGCTATGCGTTACACTGAGGCAAAGCTTCAAGGAATTGCCGAGGAAATGCTTTTAGATATTGAAAGAGAAACAGTCGATTTTCGTCCAAACTATGACGGCTCACACAAGGAGCCGAGTGTGCTTCCGGGAAAGTTACCAAACCTGCTGATTAATGGAACTTTGGGAATTGCAGTTGGAATGGCCACAAATATTCCGCCTCATAACCTACGCGAAATTGGAAACGCAGTTTTGACTTTGATCGATAACAAAGACGCGACACTCGAGGATTTGCTCGAGCATGTTAAGGGACCTGACTTTCCAACCGGTGCAATTGCTTATAGCACAAAAGATATTAAAGCTGCTTGTGCTACCGGTCGTGGGGGAGTGGTGGTGCGAGCTAAAGCAGAAATTGAAGAAGGCGAAAAAGGTGGAAATCAAATTGTTATCTATGAGGTTCCATACATGGTAAACAAAGCTACGCTTTTGGAAAAAATCGCAGCCCTAGTTCATGAAAAAAAGTTAGACGGAATCCGTGACCTGCGTGACGAATCAAACAAAGATGGAGTTCGAGTTGTAATCGAGCTTAAAAAAGATGCTTATCCACGCAAAGTTCTTAACCGTTTGTATCAAATGACTGCTCTGCAAACTACTTTCCATTACAACATGGTTTGTTTAGTAGAGAACGGACTTCAGCCACGAACACTTGGACTTAAGGCGATTTTGGAAGAATATATTAAACACAGGCGCGAAGTTGTACGCCGTCGAACTGAATTTGATTTGGCCCGTGCACAGGACCGGGCTCATATTTTGGAAGGATTAAAAATTGCGCTGGCTAAAATCGACAAAGTAATTGCCACAATCAAAAAATCAAAAGATAAAGATGTTGCTCGAGTTAACTTGATGAAAGAGTTTAAGATGACCGAACGACAGGCTATTGCGATTTTGGAAATGCGTTTGCAGAGTTTGGCTAACCTTGAACAGCTAAAAATTGAACAAGAGTACAAAGAGAAGATGGATTTTATCCGCGAGCTGGAAAGCATTCTAAAATCTGATAAAAAGATGATGGGAGTAATACGCTCGGAGTTAGTTGAGGTGATTGAAAAATATGGCGAAGACCGCCGAACTCAAATCGTTAAAACCGGAATCAAAGAATTCTCAATGGAAGATGTAATTCCTGATGATCAAACCATTGTGATGATGACCAAAGATGGTTACATTAAACGATTGTCACCTGACACTTTCAAATCCCAGGCGAGAGGTGGTAAAGGTGTCGCCGGAGTTACTACAAAAGAAGAAGATTTAGTGGAGTCAATTTTTTCAACCACGACTCACCAAGACATAATGTTTTTCACCTCTCGTGGCCGAGTATTTAAACTAAAGGTTTACGAAATTCCAGAGGCGTCACGAACAGCCAAGGGCCAAGCGATTGTTAACTTCCTGCAACTGGCATCGGGCGAAAAGGTAACAGCTACCTTAGAATCTCGTGATTTGGCTGGCGGAAAATACATAATGATGGTTACAAACCAAGGAACTATAAAGAAAACCGAGCTTCAAGATTTTGAAAATGTTCGTCGTTCAGGACTAATCGCAATCAAGCTAAAAGACGGCGATGCGCTGGAATGGATCCGGGTAACATCCGGAAAAGATGAGCTAAGTTTGGCAACTGCGGGTGGAATGGCTATTCGATTTAACGAAAAAGATGTTCGCCCAATGGGTCGGGTGGCCAGCGGTGTGCGGGGAATAAAACTAAAAGGTGGAGACTTAGTGGTTGGGATGGATGTTGTGTCAGAGTCAGAGAAAAAAGATAACCAGCTTTTGGTGATAATGGAAAACGGCTACGGAAAACGAACTGCGCTTCGTGAATACAAGGTGCAGTCCCGAGCTGGAATGGGAATAAGAACAGCTAAAATTACGCCAAAGACTGGAAAGATTGTGTCAGCTAGTGTGGTGGGAAAAGATGATACCCGTGACCTAATTGTGATTTCCGAGGCTGGCCAGGTAATTAGACTTTCAATCAAATCGGTTTCAACACTTGGTCGGGCTACGCAAGGAGTACGCGTTATGCGCTTTAAAAAAGAAGGCGATAAAGTCTCAAGTGTGGCGATTGTTGAAAAAGGAGCGGTAGCCGAGGCAGTCGAAGGCGCTGAATAAAATTATTAATCATTAAATAAAGATCCCTAATTAAATAGGGATTTTTGTTTGTGGTAAAATGCATTTGCTATGAAAAGAACATTATTTAAAAAAGGTTGGCCGGGTCAAAAGAAAACCGCTAAAAAAAGGTGGCCAAAAAAAGCGGTAGCTGGTCCTTTGCCGGAAAAAACAGTTAAAGCTTCGGTTAAAGAAGATTTGAGCGAGGACATTGAAATCACCACAGAATTTAAAGAAGCATACGACGCCATTGAAAACACTAAGAACCATGTTTTTTTAACTGGTCGAGCCGGAACTGGAAAATCAACTCTTTTAAAATATTTTCGAGCAAAAACAAAAAAGAAGTTTGTGGTGTTGGCTCCAACCGGCGTGGCAGCCTTAAATGTTAAGGGACAAACTATTCATTCATTTTTTGGTTTTCATCCTAAAATCCACAAGCGTTTAGTTAGCAAAGCCAATCCAGATAATTTAGATTTCTTTAAAAAAATCGAAACAATTGTGATTGATGAAATTTCGATGGTGCGTGCAGATTTACTTGATTGTGTTGATAAGGCCTTGCGCCTTAACCGCGAGCAACCAAACGAGGCTTTTGGCGGGGTTCAAATGGTTTTTATTGGCGACTTATTTCAGTTGCCACCGGTGGTTACGCGTGAGGACGGCAATAGATTTGAAAGCGAATATGTGTCTCCCTATTTTTTTTCGTCAGATGTAATGAATACCACGGCAATAAATATACTTGAACTGCAAAAGGTTTATCGGCAAAAAGAAATAAAGTTTGTAGAGCTTTTAAATAATGTCCGCTCAGGCCAAGTAAAGCCAGCCGATGTTGAGATTTGGAATAAATGTCATGACCCGCATTTTGATCCGGCTCAAGAGACCGATTACATCGTTCACTTAACAACCACAAACAAAATGGCTAAGGAGCGTAATGATTATGAACTTAAAACGCTAAACACAAAAGAATACATACTTAAGGCTGAGACTCTTGGGGAATTAGGCGAACGAAAAATGCCGTCTGACGAAACCATTAAAGTAAAAGAAGGTGCCAGGATTATGTTTACCACCAATGATCCGGCCAAGCGTTGGGTCAACGGAACTTTGGGGATTATCAAAAAAATCAAAAAGCAGGGATTAAGCAAATTGCCAACGCTTGAAGTTAAGCTGGAAGATGGCGAGTTGGTTAATGTTACAAGACATAAGTGGGAGATTTTTGAATATAGTTTGCATGATGGGGAATTTGCTGAAGGTGTGGTGGGGAGTTATTCGCAATATCCAATTGCGCTGGCTTGGGCGGTTACTATTCATAAAGCGCAAGGCAAAACATTTAATAAAGTTTTGGTCGATGTCGGCTGGGGAGCTTTTGCCCATGGGCAGATGTATGTGGCGCTGAGTCGTTGTACTGATTTAAAAGGAATTACACTGCTTAAACCATTTAGAACAAAAGATGTAATTGTCGACCGCGCAGTTTTGGATTTTATGCGGTAAGAAGGTTTTACTTTTGACAAAGCAGCGCGACAAGCCCCAATGCTTGGCATTGGGGTCTTCCATAGCGGCTTGACATAAACTCCATCTTCGGCTATACTCCCGCAGTTATGGAATTTAGAAATATTGCAATCATTGCCCACGTCGACCACGGTAAAACAACTCTTGTTGACGCCATGCTCCAGCAGTCTGGGGTATTTACGGAACGCGAAGTTATAGAAGAGCGCGTGATGGACTCCAATGATCAAGAAAAAGAAAGAGGCATTACCATTTACGCTAAAAACGCCTCAATTCAGGTTGGTGATGTTAAGGTAAATATTGTTGACACTCCAGGCCACGCTGACTTTGGTTCTGAAGTAGAGCGCGTGCTGCGCATGGTAGACTCGGTGCTTTTGCTAGTTGATGCTTACGAAGGTCCAATGCCACAAACTAAGTTTGTACTGCGCAAGGCACTCGAGTTGGGACTGCGACCGATTGTAGTTATCAATAAAATCGATAAGCCAACCGCCCGACCGGATGAAGTTTTAAACATGATTTTTGATCTGTTTACCCAACTAGGGGCTACAGACGAGCAACTAGATTTCAAATACATTTATACAAACGCCAAAAAGGGAATCGCAATTTTAGATCCAAAAGATACTGGCGAAAACCTGCAACCGCTTTTTGATTTAATTATCAGCACAGTTCCGTCAGCTGCCAGTGACAGCTTAGCTCCGGTTCGTTTTCAACCTGTTAACTTAATGTACGACAAATTTGTTGGCCGAATGGGAACCGGTCGAATTAATGAAGGAACGCTAAAAGTTGGAATGACAGTAACAGTAATCAAACTTGATGGCACCAGAGAGAAACATAAAATCTCTAAAATTTTAACTAGCCAGGGACTAAAAAAAGTAGAAGTTGAAAGCGCAGTAGCAGGCGATATTGTTTCAATTGCCGGAATCCCAAATATCAATGTTGGTGAGACTGTGGCAGAAGACGCAAAAGCCGAGGCGCTAGATGCGATTGATATTGATAAGCCAACCCTAACAATGGATTTTTTGGTTAACAACTCTCCCTTTGCCGGCAGAGAAGGAAAGTATGTTACCTCACGCCAAATTAGGGAAAGATTAGAGCGCGAGCTAGAGACAAATGTGGGACTCCAAATTGAATTTCCAGAAAACTCTGATGTTTATAAAGTGAGCGGTCGAGGAGAGATGCACTTGGCTGTTCTTATTGAAACAATGCGTCGCGAAGGTTACGAGTTCCAGGTTTCGCAACCTCAGGCGATTATTCGCGAAGTCGACGGCGAGCTTCAGGAGCCATACGAGTCGGTTGTGATTGATGTTCCCGATGATTCAGCCGGTACTGTGATAGAAGCATTAGGCAAGCGAAAAGGGGAAATGGTTAATATGATCAGCTTAAATGGCTCAACCAGATTGGAGTATTCAATTCCAACTCGTGGGCTATTGGGATACAGAACTGATTTTATGACATCAACCAAGGGAGAAGGAACACTTTCTCATATTTTTTCTCACATGGGCTCACACAAAGGTGAAATTACTCGTAGACAAACCGGTTCTATGATTTCTGGATTTACCGGAAAGACTTTAGCTTTTGCCTTGAATAATTTACAGCAACGCGGAGCATTATTCGTCGGTCCCGGAGTGGAGGTTTACGAAGGAATGGTAGTTGGAGCAAGCAGCAAAGATACTATGGTTGTAAACCCAATCAAAGGTAAACAACTGACAAATATGCGTTCCAGCGGAGCTGATGAAGCTACAAGCTTAACACCGCCACTGGATATGAACTTAGAACGATCACTTGAATACATCGCCGATGATGAGTATGTGGAGGTAACGCCGGAGAGTATCAGAATTCGAAAGAAATATTTAACAGATAACGACCGCAAACGCGCGGCGAGATAAGCGAAATTTAAAAACTCCCGCCATTTGGCGGGAGTTTTGGTCTATGAAATAAAATTTTAAAACAAGTAGGTGCTTGCCCGCCGAAGCTTTCTTGCCAGCCAAAGCTTTAGCATCGGCTGGAGCGAAGGCGGGATAGTCTAAAAAAGAAAAAGAATATTTCAGCAAACGTTCATGAATATGCGATGTTTGCCGTAGCATAGCGGAGGCAAATATGAGTAAAAGAAATTGCGCCTCCACTATAAGTTAAGAAGCGCAATTTCTTGAACCACATATTCATTGTTATATGATGTAGAAAACATTTTGATTTTGCGATAGCAAATATCCGCAATTTTATTCAATAATAAACACCTTATTTTTTTGTTTTTGCCTGTCCCAAATAGCGAGCAACTAACTCTTTGTCTTCGGCGACCTTTTGCTTTTTGAATTTTTCCATATCAGGGTGTTTTATTCTTTTCAGTATTTCAATTTGTGCCCCTATTTCATCTAGGTCGCCGATATTGTCTCCTACGTACCTGACTATGCCTGGATTCCAGCCCCATGTTAACTTGCTTTTGTCAGTAGGATTTTGAAGTTTTGCGAGTAGATCATCTGTTGAATAGAGCTCGTCTAGTTCAACTGGAAAGCCTGAATCGGTAGGTGTGCTGTCCGAAAATGCTCTAAGTCTGTATAACAAAGCTTCGCCTTCAGGTATGCGAGGGTCAGTAATAGTGCCTTCCTTTAATACCAAGACTATGTCAACGTCGCTATTTGGGGCAGGCAATTTATCAGGATCCATTCTACTTCCACAAAGAATCATCCCCAACACCTCGGGGCATTCTGCTTTAAATTTTTCTAAATAACCTCTCATTTCTTCCGTGAGCGTTTTAATTTCTTCATCCCTTTCGGACGTGTCTATTCTGCCCTCACCAAGATTCGGCTGAAGCCCGAGAATACGTCTAGCTTTATCAATGTGTTGTTGTGGAATTTCGTCTGGGACATGTTCATATTCATGTGCTGTTCTTACGATTAGTTCATCTACTTTTTTGGGAGATACCAAAGCAGATTCATCTCTTGTTAAGAAGTTTCTGTCAGTAAGGAAATCTAGCATAACATCCTCTGCTGTTCTTTTTGGAGTTTCAGTCGAGTCTCCCGTTGTTTGTTTTACTGGTGGTTTTTCAACTGCCGTTTCAGGTGTTGGGGGGATTCTTTGTGATTCATCTTCGATACCCATAATTGTGTTTATTATTGAATAAAATTGCGAAAAATTCTGAAAGAATTTTATTAAAATATTTTCTATCTCATATAACGTATCGCAATATCTGACGTTTTGCCACTTCCTTTAAAATTATACATGGGGTGGCAAAATGTGGCTTTAGCCCTTGCAGATATGCAGTGTCCGTATAATGCAAAGCGTACCAATTATGGTACGCTTTTTCAGTGAGATCTGCCAATGCCGTGTTGAGGTGGACACGCGTTTAAGTCGTGCGTTCAATCCTCGTCGTTTAACGT